>JAEEGL016998258.1_pt1 | contig 13684 bp, 10 predicted proteins | sample 9134231 | NCBI WGS metagenome assembly JAEEGL01 (sample SAMN16246548, study PRJNA631951) | gut metagenome | biome: gut microbiome; feature: rumen; material: fiber-attached | host: Bos | place: Iran: Karaj | collected 2018-10
CCATCCCTGCAATGAGTTCGTGGCTGGCTTCATCGGAACGCCGCCTATGAACTTTTTCGATGCAACACTTGCGGACAAAGGCGGTCAATTGTATGTTTGTCTTGGAGAGACAGAGCTTCTGCTTCCGCAGGAGGTTTCAGCTAAGGTCAGACAATTCGTTGGCAGCGAGATTCGGTTGGGGCTTCGTCCCGAACACATTGGCGCGGCTTCTGCGGACGGCTCTTGCCAACTGACGGCGACCGTGGAGGTTGTCGAGCCGATGGGTTCGGAGACTTTGGTATATTTGAAGAATGCGTCAGGGGCTTTCGTCGCAAAGGTCGATGCCCAGAAGAGTTATAAAGTTGGCGATACTCTGACTCTGCCAGTGCTTATGGAGAAAGCGCATATATTCAGCAAGCAGGGGACTAATCTTATCTCTTAATATGGATAAACAAAAGACATGGGTGAATTAAGGCGAAACATTATAGATGCCGACTTCTGCGTAGTTGGCGGCGGCATGGCTGGCATGCTTGCAGCGATTGCGGCGGCACGGCATGGCGTCAAGACTGTGCTGATGCATGACCGTCCTGTTTTGGGTGGCAATGCCTCATCGGAAATCCGCATGTGGATTTCTGGTGCGGGAACGCGTGTACCGTACCTGCAGGAGACAGGCATCATGGAGGAGATCGCGCTGGAGAACATGTATCGGAATCCAGCCAGAAATTTTAGTGTTTGGGATTCAATACTTTATGAAAAAGTGCGCTTCGAGCCCAACATCACTCTTTTGCTGAACTGCGCGTGTTGTCAGGCGAAGATGAATGGCGATTCAATCGCGGAAGTGACTGGATTCCAACTCACCACATACACATGGCAGACAGTGCGAGCAAAGTTGTTCGCTGACTGCTCTGGCGATTCCATCCTTGCACCGCTTTCCGACGCAGAGACGCGCAAAGGTCGTGAGGCAAAATCCGAATTCAACGAAGAGTTCGGTCTCGAAAAGGCAGACCCATACACGATGGGCATGAGTCTCATGCTCCAATGCCGTGAGACCGACCATCCTGTCGCTTACACTCCGCCTTCATGGGCATACAAGTTCACGACCGACGAGGAGATGCATAACAAGCCTCACACCATGCTCAAGGACCTCAACACCAATTTCTATTGGATTGAACTCGGCGGTATGCAGGATTCCATTCACGACACGGAGACCGTCAGAGACGAACTCCTGAAAATCGCCTTTGGATGTTGGGACCACATGAAGAACCACGGCGACCATGGCGCTGACAATTGGGATCTCGAATGGGTCGGATTCCTGCCAGGCAAACGTGAAAGTCTGCGCTATGTCGGCGACTATACTCTTACTCAGAATGATGTGGAGGCTGGAAAAGCGTTTGATGACGAAGTGGCTTACGGTGGCTGGCAAATAGACAACCATCTCCCAGGCGGTTTCTTCATGGATGGTCAGGCTGGCGGTCATCTCCTTAAACGCCGCCTCACAGAGGCATACGGCATCCCGTTTCGCTCGCTCTATTCGCGCAACGTCGCCAATCTTATGTTCGCGGGGCGTAATTTGAGCGCGTCGCACATAGCGTTCGCGTCCGCTCGTGTCATGGGAACGTGCGGAATCATGGGGCAGGCGGTTGGCACGGCGGCGTCCGTCGCCATTAAGTATGGTCTGATGCCGCGCGAGACGGGCAGGCTCCACATCCGTGAAATCCAGACGTTGCTTCAAGAGGACGACTGCTTCCTCCCGCACATTCCGCGAGCCATTTCCGAAATATGCAAGGACGCAAAATGGTTCTCCAGCGGCGACACATCCGCGCTCCTCAACGGCATTGACCGTACTTACGGTGGCGTTGACAACGGCTATTTCGGCAAACTCAACATACCGATTGTTTGCACTTTCCCTGAAAAGAGGCGTGTTTCCTCTTTCCGTCTTGTCGTTGACAGCGACCTTGAACGTGAATACATGGAGGGCAATCCAAATCTGATGAAGATTCCGATGCCGCTCTTTTTCGCCGCTTCATACGAGCACACATCCTTTGGATTTCCAACCTGCGTCCTAAAGGAATTTACTATAGACATCCTTGACGACAATGGCGAATGGAAGACGGTTTTTGAAGCGACTGACAACATCATGCGTCTGATTAGCGGCAAAATCGACGCGGAGACGACGGCTGTGCGACTTGTTCCGAAGGCGACGTGGCACAGCTCGCGACTCTATCACACATATGGCTCTGGCAAATGCCATATATTCGCATTTGAAGTAAAATAAACAACATATACAAAAAACATAGATGAAAATGACAAAGACAATCGCAGTTGACATCGGCAACGTTTCCATACACATATCGCCTCCTGCATTTGCAAAGGCAGTTGGTATCCCTGTGGAAAAGCTGGAGGAGTACAAGGAGTACGAACTTAAGTACGAGCGAGGAGAGGTTTCCGACGAAGAGTTTTTCCGCACTATGGGCGAGCAATTCCCAAATTTCACGGACGAGCAGTTGCGGGACGCTTTTGACGCAGGACTCCTCGAACCTGTTTCAGGCATGGAGGATTTGCTTGAGAAACTCGCCGCCAACGGCGTCACGGTCGTATTTCTCTCTGACATCTCTCCTGCGCATCTTGCAGGTTTCCGTCGCCGTTTCAGAAACGCCGACAAGTATGAAGGCGTCTATAGTTTCCTAGTCGGTGGATTGAAGCCGTCCGACAAGATATTAGGGGCTTTCGAGGAACGCTACGGCAAGCCTTTCATTTATGTTGACGACAGAGTTGAACTCATTGAGGCCGCCCGCGCTCGTGGTTGGAACGCTCAGGTCTTCCAAGGTGCCGAATGGCTTGAGAAGATTGTGTTGGGGTAGTGTTTCAAAAGCGTTGAGCAATGAGTAGAAATCCAGATTTAGATGCGTTTGTCGCGGAAAGCCTGCAACGACGTCATAATATTCCTGTCAGACACACGGCGGAAAACGCGGAGCGACTCTGGACCGCTCTGCCAGCCGACATGCCATACGACAGACGTTGGTCACGGATGCATTCAGACCTGCTCCTTCTGGAACCCGTCTATCTTTTTGAGCATGAACAACTGGTCGGCATGTACTATCTGTCCGCCTCAGAGGCTCCTGTTGATCAACCTATGATTCCGCAGTGGTATGACAAGGCAACGGAAATCATCAGCACTTTAGGCATTAGCGATGGACGGAAAGGCTCGCCAGGACATATCTGCTGGCATTGGGAACGCATTCTCCAGCGTGGTGTCGCAAGTCTTTTGCAGGATATCGAGAACCATCTTAAGAACGCTGCAACTCCCGATAAACGCGCTTTTTACGAGGACGCATTGTATGCATGGCAGGCGGTTCTGAAATGGAACGAAATGCATGTCGATGCAATGAAATCGAAGCTTTCGACCGCCAGCGGCGACGAGAAGGCACGTCTTGAAAAATTGATTCGCATCTGCGAGCATGTGCCGTTGAATCCCGCGAGGAGTTTCCATGAGGCGATGCAGAGTTTCTATTTCCAATACACTGTTGTCATGTACGAGAATCCGTACGGAGGCAATGGGCCCGGCAGGTTTGATGTTCTGATGTGGCCGTTTCTGAAGGCTGATTTGGACGCTGGAAGAATCACGATGGATGAGGCGGAGGATTTGGTTCTCGAACTTCTCACACGTCTTGAAGAACGCTTTTATCCCAAGGACGCCATGGTTGAAAGCATCGTTCTGGGCGGCACTCTTCCTGACGGTAGCAATGCCGTGAATCCTCTGTCCATGCTTATATTAAAGGTATATATGGGCCTGAATCAGACGCATCCACATATCTATGCGAGATGCAGGCGCGACGACCCGCCAGAATACCGCAAGGCGTGCATCGACTATCTGCGTAACGGCAAGAACCGTGCTCAGTTCTACAATGAAGAGGTTGTGCTAAAGACCATCCAGAGGAGTGGTGTGCCGTTTGAGGACGCCATAGACTATGTGGCGGGCGGTTGCATGGAACTTTCATGTCAAGGGCGCAATAGCGATTTGAATTTCGCGTTTCCGTTCAATATCGCCAAGTGGTTTGAGGAGGTTTTTGAACAGTCTTCAGCAATCTCTTTTGAAGAACTTTTCGCCGAATTTGTCACTTTCTCACGCAAGAAATTCGCCGCCCACACACATTCTGGTGACATAACGGCGGAGATGATGGCGACTTACCGTCCCACTCCGCTCATCTCGACGCTTGTTGATGACTGCCTTGAGCGTGGCTGCGACCAGCAGGCGGGCGGCGCAAGATATGCGGACTACGGCGTTGCGCTGATGGGCGTTACAGGCGTAGTTGACCAACTTTTCGCAATCAACGAGATCGTCTTCAAACAACACCTCTGCACTTTGCCCGAACTGCGTGACAAGGTCTATGATGGCACTGACGAGGCATTCATCCAGATGCTTCGCAGACTTCCAAAATATGGCTGTGGCTCCGATGAAACCAATGCGCTTTGCCAGCGGGTCATGGAAACTCTCTGTGAACTCGCGCATGAAAACCGCACCGCCCACGGCGGACGGATGAAACCAATGATTTTCAACTTCCATTGGACGCCTAAACATAGCGCCGTGCTGAAGGCGCGTCCAGACGGCTCACGTGCGGGCGAGTATCTTGGCCACGGCATGACGCCAGCCCCGATGGGACTCAAGAATGGTCTCTCCTCAGCTCTCCGATCCTATCTCTCCTTGGACTATTCCTGCGCCTTCGGCGGTGCCACCAGCATGTGGGACCTGGATCCCGCGCTCGCTCAAAGCAATGCCTTGGACGCTATTTTCGAAACTATGCTCAACCATGGTGCCATGATTTTCCAAGGGAACATGACCTCCGTAGAAGATTTGGAAAAGGCGGAGGAGCACCCTGAAGACTTTCCGCCAATCATCGTGCGCGTCGGTGGTTTCTCCAGTTTCTTCCACTTCTTGACTCCAGCAGAACGCCACGAAATCGTCAAGCGGGAACGTCATCGGTCGATGTAAGCCTAAATGCGTTGCCATCATTTAGTTATTCATAACAAAATGAAGGTTGTTTTCTTTTAAGATGATATGTCTGTGGGGATGGAATGGTTTTGTTTGTGGAATGGGATGATATATGACATGATTTTCTTGAATTTCAAGGGAGGATTCATTGTTTATTTCATATTCATTATTAATTATAATGTCCAGTAGTTCTGTGGTGTTACTGCCCTTACAGTACTGTGCCCCGTGTAGTGACGAACATTTGATGTAACTATATAATCTGCACCAATATGTTGCGCACAGCAGTCTTGAAGATTGTCCTCAAAGTCATTGAATTGGTTATTGTCAATTGCTTCAATGAGTCTTGCATTGTCAACGGATGTTACTATAAGTGACTTGCACACAAGTCTTAGCCAAGCAAGGCTGTCTTCATGATCACAGTGACGTAGAAGATACCATAGGATTGATATTGTATGAAATGCTACGAAGCCTTGAAGTTCGCCGTTGATGCATTTTTGCATGACGGTAATGGACTCGTTTCGGAATTTGTCCTCACGTCCTGTAATGAAGGTCATAATGACATTTGCATCAAGAAGGACTTTCATGGTTGCATAAACTCTCTATATTTCTCAATCATGGCATCTTTTCTGGCAGATTCAATGTCAATGGCAGGATAATGTCTGCTCCTTTCGAGAAGTAGTTTGAATTCTTCAAGCAGTTCTTGCTTTTCGGATTCGTTCTTTTTAATAGTTGAAATGTTGTCATCTTGATCTTGGCATAACAAATCGGCCATGAATTGAATGACTAGGTCAAGTTTTTTTTCATTTAACTGCCCAAGAAGTATTTGGGCTTGTTGTTGAGTTGTCATTTTTAGTTTTCCTCCTTGAGTTTATGTAATATAGTATGTTTATTTGGGTTGTCAAACGTTTTTAGAAAAACAGTATTTATAAGGAGCATTTATTGTTCCCTACTGTGATTGTAGAGAGTTGTTGGTGAATGGGGCTTTTGAGAGTACAATGTCCGTAGGCTAAAATATCACCTTTTTTGTGAGAAAATGTCTAAATTAACACTTGACTGACAGCATCATAACTTTCCCGTATTTCTGCACATATCTCCTCAGGCGATTCTTGAGGGAGCAATGACAGTATTTTCATCGCACAGGGAAGCCGCTTCTTTCGCGTTCGTTTGGGAAGTGATCATCTCCGAGTTTGCGCTGTGCGAAAATGGTCAAGGCATCTTTGATTTCGGGATGCGTGGCAAAATGTAGCGGACCGTTGGTAAATGGGTCTTTTGGGAGTGCGGGGATGAATTCAGGGACAAGAAGTTCGAGCGAATCAGGCCATTTGCCATGCTTCAGGCGGTATTGGTGGATTGCGATGGCGACGTCCGCCGTGCGGTGTGTCGCAAGATTGTCAAACAATTCATAGAGGTCGGCATATCGGTTGATGTGGACTCCGACGCCGTCCATGCACTTCTGATTCGGCATAAAACAGTAGTAACTCCATGGAACGGACGCGAGCCATTTGTCGAATTCGTCCTCCAGTTTTGGAAACTCTTCTAGGGGAGTGTATATAGCTTTGAGTTTCAAGCGATAGAACTCATTGATGCGAGTGATGAGGAATGCGCGGTAGCAACGTTCGAGTCCTAATGGTGTTTGGGAGAGTGGCTCTGTTAGATGTTTGAAATTGTGACAGATGATTCGCGGAAGGTAACATAGTTCGGATTCGGGGCAGATTCCGATTTTTTCCATCGAATAGTGTATGGCGAGCAAAGATTTGAATGTTGAACTACCAAGCATAAGTGGAAACTGCGATTCTGCCTCGCGCAATTCCGACTGGATTTTAGCGCAGAGCGTCTTGTCGTCTGGAATAGAGTCTCGCAGAAGCATTATGAGAATGTGGAACCTTGATTTCTCAAGATATGGCTTGTCTTTTGTTTCATCCTTGAGTGTCTGCCACTTGGAGAATACATCCGCATGTTTGCCGTCTTTCCATGCAGAGCGGAATTCCTCTTCGATTGTGTGGAAGCGCTTATAGTCAGAAACAATTGTTTCGTCTTCTTCTGGCGAATAAGTAGGGTTTATCTTTTCTATTGTGAAGAAAAAATAGTCGTTCTCTCGCCACAATTGGTACCGCAGATGGTTGGAGGCGAGGCTCAGGAGCGGGAGGAGCATGAAATGGAATCCGATAATGGTTCTTATGCGCAGGAGTGGACGGTCATACTGCGATGCAATCCGCCATTCGTTGAATGAATGTATTGCATCTGCAGTGAACTGTGCAAGAAAGGCCAACGCCAACCATGTCCGCCCCGAATAATCGAACAGGTTGCTTATCGAATCTGTCAATGGAATGCCGAGAACTATGCAGAGGCAGAGGAATGATAAGAGCCACAGAAGAAGCCGTAGCCAACGCCATTGCTTGAATTTTAGACCTGTAATATGAGTTATTAAAACTAATAATATTATTAGATAATTTATTAGACTTATAATCGAAAGGTCTCTGTGAAGCGTTTCATGGCTTGTGGAGAGGACTAAGTTCGAGAAGGAGATGTGGAATATTCCCCAGAACAGGAAAAACGTCCCCCACCGCCACGCGGGCGTGGAGACTGCTCTGGCAAAGGCTCTTACCTTCTCGAATTTCATTGGGAAGTCACGGTAGGTTCGAGACGTTTTTGTCTGGACCGTAGAAGTCGTCCCATGCGGCGCGGAACTTTGCGACTGACGCATCGGTCATGGGGTGGGCTGAGAGTTTCCATACAAGGTCGGGGCTCAATGTGACAGTGTGAGCACCAGCCGCGAGAACCTCTAGAATCTGCCTGACGTTTCGGAATGAAGCGGCGAGAATCTTCGCTGGAAGTTTGCGCGATGCAAGATATTCCGCCACTTGGCGGACCAGTTCGCTTCCAGATTCGTCGGCGTCCTCAATGTGATTGATGTATGGCGCAAGAAAACTTGCACCGTGTTCGGCAGCGAGAATCGCCTGTGAGACGCTGTGGATGGTTGTTGCAGTGAACGCTATGCCCTCTTTGCGGAGCAAGGGCATCGCCTTGAAGCCTTCGCTGGTGACTGGCACCTTGACATAGAACTCGCCTGTGATGCGCTCGCGCATGGCGATGGCGTCCTTGAGAATCTCATCGGTGGTCCGTCCCATGACCTGCGCATGGAGCATGCGGTCATTTCCAATGATGGCTCTGATGTCCTTCAGAATGTCCCAGAAGGGGCGGCGTTCCTTGACGATGATTGTCGGGCATGTGGTGACTCCAGCGAGAGGATATGATTCGACGGCGCGGGCGATATCGTGTAGATTTGCAGTGTCAATTAGCAGAAACATTAATTTGTTCCTTTTGTTATTAGCAATTATTATTGTATCATAGCAGAGACAGTAGTGTCTTGACGAGAATCTCTGCCTTTATGGGTTTGGAGACATGGGCGTTCATGCCAGCCTGTCGCGACTTCTGCTTATCCTCATCGAAGGCGTTGGCGGAAAGAGCGATGATTGGAACGGAGTCGCCATCAGGCAGGGCACGAAGTGCCCTTGTGGCCTTATGGCCATTCATTACAGGCATCTGTATATCCATGAGTATGAAGTCGTAGCGTTTAATGCCGTTCTCCTTTGCCATCTGTACAGCGATGGAGCCATCTTCTGCGGTCTCGACTTCCATTCCGAATTCGTTTAGAAGTTCCTGCGAGATTTCGCGGTTTAGTTCATTATCCTCCACGAGAAGGACTCTCTTGCCAGAAAGGCGAGATGCGTCCAGAGTCTCATTTTTCGCTTCAGCTCCGCCATTCTGGTTCTGCGAAAGAGTGAATGGCAGCTCTAGTTTGAAAGTCGTTCCTTTTCCTTTCTGGCTGGAGCATGATATGTGTCCTCCTAGAATAGTTGTCAGACTCTTAACCAGGGCGAGACCTATTCCAGTGCCTTGTATGTTGCTGACGGTGGAAGTTCTCTCTCTGGAGAATTCCGTGAAGAGCTCCTTCTGGAACTCTTCGCTCATTCCGATGCCGTTGTCCTCGACAGTGAACACATAGTTGCCGCGTCCGTTCTCCTTTCCTGTCTGGTACAAGTTGACTTTTGCATAACCACCTGTGCCCGTGTATTTTATGGCATTCGAGACGAGATTGACGAGAATTCTTGTCACATGTGTGAGGTCCATGTGGACGAAGCGGTCTTGTAAGTTGCCGAAATCGAAGGAAAGCGCTATCTCCTTTTTTGCGGCGAGCTCGAGCATCATGGGCTTGATTTCGTCGAATACATGCATTAAATCTGCTTCGCTTTCCTGAATTACAGTCTTGCCGCTTTCGATGCGGCTCATGTCAAGAATGTCGTTGATTATGGTGAGCAGGAGTTCGCTGGACTTTTTTGCCTTGTCGAGGCATTCAAGCGCCTTCTCGCGGTCGTCGATGTTCTTGATGGCCATTCTTTCAAATCCGATGATGGCATTCATCGGAGTCCTTATGTCATGCGACATGTTGTTGAGGAATCTTGTTTTGGCGCGGTTGGCTGCCTGGGCGAGCACTAGTGCCTTTTCTAGTTGCTGCTGATGATTGCGTTTCAATGTGTTCTGTGTCAGAAGAAGATATACGATGACAGCGGCGGCGAACATGAGCACGGGCACAATCCAGATGTTCTCTGCTATAATTTCCGCTACAGTGAATGGCCTTACATAACTTGTGAGCCACTTCCGGTTGAGTTTTTTCAACGTGCCGTCCTGCTTGAGTGCGACAATCGTGCTGTTAATCTGGTCAGCAAGCTCCTGTTGGTTTGATGCGACGCCGATGCACATGTTACTTTCGCCGATTTTGGTGGTAGCCTTTATTCCTGAAGCTATCTTGCCCATGTTCTTGATTATCCCAAGGCCTATCACATAGCGCATTACCGCATAGTCGCAATCTCCTTTTATAACTCCAATGATAGCCTCGTCGTTGGATGCGTAATATATGCAGTGTCCGTCAAGGCCCTGACGATGGAGTGCCATGAAGACATTGTCGTTCTTCAGCAGTCCTATCTTTTTAGAGTAGAGTTCGTCCACCGAGTCAATTCGTTTCTTGCCAAAGGCGACGAAGTCGCCGTATTCTGTGGCGGTAGTCATTATAAGGCTGCTCTCCTGCGACTCTTTGTCGCCGTATTCGCATGTGAGCACGATGTCCGCCTCCCCGTCCTTTGCAGCGGTCAGGGCCTCCTCCCAGTCAAGCAACTTCAGAGTGACGTTGACGCCAATGCGGTTTGCGATGATGTTCAGGAGTTCGATATCATGGCCAGACGGCTTTCCGTTTTTCTCTTCGAATGTGAAAGGCCAGTAGTCCTTGTCGGCAACGGCGATGATGGTCTTTGAGAATGTGTTTTGTGGAGTAATTTCGACAACTGGTGGAGGAGCGAATCGTCCGCTTGCATAAACTATGAATGCGGCAAGCCCGACAAGCAACATTACTATAGACAGTATCCAGCAGAGGTTCGTGGTTGTCTTGATTTTCATAATCTACGTGTGTGAGGCGTTTTGAGAGTCGATTGGCGAGAATTTTTTTCCTTGATACTCTACTTTTTCTGGAGCTTTTTGATTTCCTCTAGGAGCATACGGGCGCGAATCATGTTTCCATTCTCGGAGAGGCGACGATAGAGTTCAAGCAACGGATCGGCAGGATTCTCATGGAGTCTTGAGGCCTTTCTGAATTCGTCTTCGGCTTCGTTGCGGCGACCAGCGTCCCAATATGCACATGCTAATTTGAAATGGACTTCTGGATTTTCGGGCATCAGCCGCCTGTTCTCCTCGAAGCATTCGACTGCATCTGCATATTTGTTCAGCACAAGTGACATCGACCCCATGTTCCATATGTCCTTGAAGTGAGTCTCTGGGTCAGAGTCTTGATAATCTGGTGATTCCATTTTCTTCTTGAGTATATCAAGCGCCGCTTCTGCCTCTGTGTATTTTTTCAGGAGGGGAATCCCGCCGCATCTTTGGATGGCGCGAGTGATGCAGTCATAGCACGGAGATGTGTTAGGCAACATTGTGTTTACATTGAAGTATTTGTTGTTAAAGTATTTAATGATTTCATTAACCGATTTGAACTGAGCTAGCTTCGCATCATTGTGGTTGGTTAGATGTCGGCAGTATGCAATAGTGCCGTCTGGGAGCGTTAGTATTTTAGGATTGCATTCAAGTGTCCTGACACCATATCTGTATGCCGCGCCAAGCATGTCATGCTCGAACACGCATGGTGCGAACATGCAGTCAAGGATGATATTATGGTTGGAGAAGCGAAGGTTGACTAGCCACTCGAAGTTCTTGTGCATGAAAGGACGGATGTCGTCGAAATGCTCATAGCAGTTGAGGCGGACTATGAGCATGGAGCCTTGTATGCTGTTCACGAAGTTGATGGCGAATGAGTAGTCATCGTATGTGTCATCGACATAAAGGCGGATGCTCGTCTCAATTTCAGCCTGTATGATTTCAGAGATATTCTTCTGGATTTCCAATTTGTCCTCTTTGGAGTAGAACTTTTCCCTGTAAAGTTTCCAGCAGATGATTGGCTTGTGCTCAAGGATGAGATTCTTGACAGAATCCGACATGAGACCACTGGTTTCGAGGATGCATCTGATGTTGCGTTTTGCAGCCTGCGCAAAGAGCTTTTCCAGATCAGGGTATAACGCTGGCTCGTTGCCGACAAGCGAGATGGTCGGATGCTTGGCGTCCTGTGCAAGTTCTAATGCGTTTATGGCGACTGACAGCGGCATGTCCTCTGGGGAGAGGTCATTGTTGTCAGGAAAGTCATTGCGTTTTCTATTGGTGATGTATATTTCCATAATATGTTTCTATTGAAGAACTTACAGAGCAAGAAACTCGGAGGCGATTTCCGCGATTCTGCGGTGCCATGCGGCTGATGAGAAGTTATGGTTTGCACCGTTGATTCTGATGAATTTTATCGGCAGTTTTTCTTTTTCGACGTGTTCGCCGTAGTATTTCAACGCTGCAGCGGCATCAGGGTCGGCAGTGCCATAGACCATGACTCCGCGCAGGTCGCTTCGTAGGCTGGCAAGGTATTTTTTAGGCGGCTCTTTGCCCGCTTCCAGTCTGCTTTCGTTGTTGGAGGCCTTGACCGTCTTCGATTGTGCAGCAGGCTTTGCGGCGGCATCGCCCTCTTCGTGTTTTTTGCTTTCACCACGTTTAAGGAAAGGCTTGAATATGACATTGAAGACACGTCCGAGGCTTGCCTCGCCCTTGAAGAGGCGCATCCATGTTTCGAAGCTCAAGGCCTTGTGGAGATAGACGTTAAGGAAGTGCCATGTGCGGTGTATGTCTCGTCCGAAACTGTCGCCGTCCGAGAATGGATAAACGGAAAGCATGATCATTGATTCTGCTTCAGGAATCTGCTTGAGTGAGCCAATGGCGATATTGCCGCCAGAGCACATTCCGAACAGGACTATTTTGCTGAGACCGCTCAGTTGCTTGAGGGTCGCGACGGCGGCAAGCAGGTCTTCGGACATGGTTGCAAGGGTGGATTTCAGTCCGTCGCCAGCGCTTTCACCACGTCCTCTGAAATCGAAGCGCAGGCAGGCGCAGCCTTTGGACGCAAGCTGCCGTGCCGTACTTGTGAGTATGCCTGCAGGACCGTTGCGGTTGCCGCTCCAGCCATGCGTGAAGACGACGGCATGGCTTGGTGATGAGTTCTCAGGCGCACTGTAGATGGCGCAAACTTGGCTCCCTTGTACATCAAATGAAACGGCGCGTTCGACCACATTTGGTGCTACGACGCTCGTTTCTGTTAATTGTTCTATCATATTCACTATTTACTCCAAGTTAAGTAATTAGTTCTTGTTTGTTCCTTGTGGTGCAGTATTCTTGAACGGCGGGAAGTTAGCGTTAAGGAATGCGTTCTGGATTTGCAGTGCAATCATCGCAGGGCGGCTTTCTGTTCTAAGGACGAAGTTGTGGTCTCCGTTTGGAATGAGATTGTATTGAAACTTCTTGCCCAGTCTCTTCAGTTCCGCAGTAAAGTCATCGTGGCTCTTGTGGAAGACACTGCCCTGGTATGCACCACCCATGAAGAGTAGAAGCGGGCTGCGCATCATTGATGCATTCATTATGACGCTTCGCTTCTTCAGACCGACAAGCTGTGGATACACAGGCTGGTTGCAGTAGTCCTCCCATGAGTCCCAGTTGCGAGGGCCGCGTCTCATGCGGTCCCAGTAGTAACGCTGTGGATTGACGAGCCATGCGTCATAGCTGACGACTGCCTTCGCCTTTTCACCACCTCGTGCGGCTGTAACCAAGCCAACGCCTGCTCCGAAACTGTGGCCTATCACCGCAAACTCGTTTGGACGTACGAACGGCAGCTTCCACGCGGCTGAAAGCATTGCCAAGCAGTCGTCAATCTCGCCCTCCAGATTTTCAATTTCGCCCTCGCAGGTGAGTTCCTTTCCCTTGATTGGCATGTTCCACTGGAAGAGCGGCTCGCCGCGCATCGCGGGACCGATAACGACATAACCCTTCCTGACAAGCCTTGCAAGCCAGTCCATGAAGCTGTCGGGCAAACCGAACGCCGCTCCATGACAATATAGAATCAGTGGATACTGTGCGCCTTCTACGCGTTTTCTCGGGGAGAGCATTACGCCGTACTCCTGAAGTTTTCCGACTTTCCAGCCGAAAACTTGAAGCAAAACGTCCCTGTAGCCTGGAATCTCAAGTTCAGATATGATTTGGAAGTTTGCGTCAGGCCATTCGCCCCATTTGGTTTCAGGCAGG
>JAEEGL010337270.1_pt1 | contig 13683 bp, 20 predicted proteins | sample 9134231 | NCBI WGS metagenome assembly JAEEGL01 (sample SAMN16246548, study PRJNA631951) | gut metagenome | biome: gut microbiome; feature: rumen; material: fiber-attached | host: Bos | place: Iran: Karaj | collected 2018-10
ATCCATCATGTCTCCTTTCTTTGTGGACCTCTCTATTAAGAGACTGAAAATATCGCGAACGCCACACAAAAAAGAAGCGCCCTGTAAAAGCGGCGCTTCAGCTCGAGAGCTCTAGCAAAGTCCAGCTTTCCTTATGCCGGCGTCGAACTCGTTGTAATCGAGAATGACCCTGTGCTTTGGCACGAATGGCCGATGGCAATCGTACAGGTAGTCCTGGAAGAACATCCTGTGTTGAAGCTCCACCCAGAGAGGCTCGGCTTTTTCCTTGCTCTCCGGTGGAATCAACGCATCAAGTTCCTTCAGAATATCCGTTATCGCCTCGGCGTTACCGCACGCAGCTTTCAAGATCTTCCGATTCGTCTTAGCACGACCCATGTTCTCTCCTTTCCTTGTGGATCTCTCTATTAAGAGATTGAAAATATCGCGAATGACCCGGGCAAAAAATTAAAACATGTGATTCTCCTGCGAAGCCGGTTCGGCACTTCCCCGACCCCTTTCACTCCATATGCAGGTTCTCTCGCAGGAAAATGGAAGGTCCGGAGTCGAACCGGTTTCAGCATTTCAGCTGGCAGCGTAGCTCTCCGATCTAGCGCCGGATGCCTCCGTGTCTGCCTTACCTTCCATTAAAACCTGTGAAAATATCGCGAGATTACTTTGTCTTTTTAAATTCTGTGAGAACCTGGGCCGCTAGTTGATCCGTATAATCGCTGTTACCGACGACCTCATCCCATATGCCATGCCGAGCCGCATACGAATGGAAACCGCTGTCTTGAGCTTGAAGCAACGTGTTATGCACAACCTTCTCGTAATCTGTTTTCTCGCTGAAATTAAGTCGAATCTCCTTGTTTCCGTTTTTGGCTACGATCCTATCAGTGGTAGCTTTTGCATCAGAAAACCAATTTTTCAATTCCTGTTCGTATTTCGTTACTTCTTTTCCTTTTGGAGAAGAAGCTGCTCTTTTTCGAAGCGCTGCGTCAGCTGCGTCGAACGCCACTATCTCAGCAAGTTCTGCGTCGTCAACTTGTCCATATGATACTAATTCTTTTTTCATTATAGACAAAGCCTCTTTTTTCGTTTGCGGATCTTTTGACAAACGTTTCAATTCGCTATCGGCAGCGTTCCAAGCATCGTTGTACCGATTCATCAGATCCGCACTGGCTGCGTTCAATCTGGCTGCTTCGCGCTTAGTTTCCTCGGACTCATCGCGAAGCCATAAAGCCTGATGCCCCTCATAAGAAGAATCCTTAGGATATAGCTTCAAATCAAGGCCGTCACGCCTGTATCTAGCTTGCGTCTCCGCATTCCTCACGCCCCACTTCATCCCAAGGACGCCGTGATGGCTCAAATATCCGTCGGAGCCGTCTTCGAATTGTATAAAGTAGTCCACATTTCGTCCTTTCTGAAAGGAGACAAAAAGTCAGGAGGCGCTAAATATCCGCGCCTCCATCTTTTTCGGTGTTGGTTGTTCTACTTGTTCAGGACGTAAGCCTTGAAGTATCCTATCGCGATCGCCGTCTGCATCAGCACGGTCGATGCCACGATAATGATCATTGCAGTCTTATTGTCCATGATGTCTCCTTTCTTTGGACAACCTTTTACCTCTATTAAAGAGTGTGAAAATATCGCGAAAAGATTTAAAGTTTTTTCTCCACGAGAGTAAGGCCTCCCCATATGTCTAGAACTTCTTGCGTACGTATCTCTCCAACTTTGGTATACCCTCGATTTGCGGCTAGCTTATGAATACTTCCTCCTGGGGAATTTCCAACGAGTTCGCCAGTAATCTTGGTGTTGCCTAACTCTTTGGCTATTCGTTCGCCTTCGCCTATAGCGGCCGTCATGTAGCCACGCCTTCTATATGGTTCGTTGATCGACCCCCATACAATATTCATCTCCTTGCCCGGCTTCTGGTACATTTGCAAGTCTCCGACTTTCTTTCCGCTTATTTTTAGATTGTAATTATAAGTTTTTGCCTGTTCATCGCGGATCCCCTTACTAATCTTGCCCAGTCCTTTTACCGCAAAGCCGCCTGTATCCCGCTCTAACGTCATCGTCTCACCGGTACGAGTTTTCGCAAATCGATCATCTTTTCCAACTTGTCGATCGTACCGTTTCCCCAATTTGCTCAGCTCGTAGACGGAAGCCTCCTTGCCCTGCGATCGGAGGCGTTCTACATTGTTCCTTGTTGCCGTACTTCCTTCATCTAAAGTAACAGCTAGGCCTTTGGTTGCGCGGTTTGTCATGGCAACATCTTTTTTGGCAAGCCATTCTTTAGATCCGGGTTCGTGCTCCGTATCGTTAACTGCGCGATTGGTCCAATCGTTGTCCGCCAAATATCGGGCTTTCGTTCCAGGACTGTAGACTTCTACATTCTTGTACTTTTTCCGATGCAGATAATCTTGAACTTGCCGGTCCACGCCAGGAGCATCTCCCACAAGCACCGTCGAACCAGATTTCATAGCGCCTTTCAGCTCTTTTCGGACAGGACGTGGAAGTTTCTTCCGATAATATCCGGAATCTTTAGCTTGGGTTTTGGACGATCCCGAAACGAAGACCCGGTCTTCTCGTTTATACCGTGCCTTGGTCTCCGCATTCCTCACGCCCCACTTCATCCCGAGGACGCCGTGATGGCTCAAATATCCGTCGGAACCATCTTCGAATTGTATAAAGTAGTCCACGTCTCATCCTTCCCGAAAGGAGACAAAAAGCCAGGAGGCGCTAAATATCCGCGCCTCCAACTCGTTCGGTTTCGGTTATCGTTACTTGCCCAGGACGTAAGTCTTGAAGTATCCTATCGCGAAGCACTTGCGCCTACTATCTGAACGAGTCTTTTGTGAAATATGCCCGTGGACGCTTGGATACTTTACGCTCTTTCCGCGCTTTGAATTTCACGCCTATCGTCGTCGGATTGCTGTAATATGCAACAGGCGACGGAGATAGAACTTGAAGAGCTATAAGTCCAGCTTGAGCTGCTTTTTCGCCAGTAGTCAAAGTAGATCTTGGCACCATGGTCATTTCCAATTCATGCCCGTTGGCAAGCACTTTCTTGCCTAAAGCATTGTATTGCTTCATGATCTCCTTTTGCCTTGCCGAATACTTTTCGAAATCTGCTTGGTAATTATCACTTCTGGCTTGCAGCTTTTCTGCACGTTTAACATTTCCGCTAGCTTTGGCTTTTTTCATTGCTTTCTTAGCATTGTAGGCTCCGCCTTCTGCAGTCGATATACGGCCTACATTTACGGCACGTTCCTTGTCCAGTTTATTCAACTGTTTAGCCTGCCTTTTGGAATCGCGCCATTTGGCTCTTTCGCTACGGCCATCGTTTGCGTACCTGGCCCGCGTCTCCGCGTTCCTCACGCCCCACTTCATGCCGAGAACGCCGTGATGGCTCAAATATCCGTCGGAGCCGTCTTCGAATTCTATCAGGTAATCCATTACGATCCGAACCTTTCGTTGTTCCGTATCCACTTGGTACTTGCGTGACGGCCGTTCTTGCGGCGCAGTGTGCGCTTGTCGATTTCACGGCCTTCTATGACAGGAGCCGACAACAACGCGGCACCTGTGGCCCCCACTAATATCCGGTTGTTCGTGCGCTTGCGGGCCTTCTTCTCCATCTTGAGACGTAGCTTGCGTTCGGCGGCAGTTTCCACAGGTTTTCCGGGTTTCTGCCTTTGCACTCTCTGCAATGTCTTGGCGATACGCGACTGGGCGGACGTCTTTCTACGCTTAGCCAACTCTGAAATATCCGTTTTCCTGGAAAGCGCCTTCCGTTTGAGCTCGTTACGCCCTTCCTGCGATTTCACAGTTTTAACGGACTTCGATGCATTCGTCCGTACACGCTTGGCAAACTCGCGCCCCTTTTGCTGGAGCTGTTTGGAGCCTGCTAGTTTCTTGGCTCCGTGCTTCGCCACGGCTTTTAGCGCTCCTGATTTGGTCCCGACTGCGATACCGGCGGCAAGCCCCGCACCGATAGCCACACCTGCCGCGGCCCGTTTAAGCATCTTCACCTGATCTTTCGACATGGAGGGTTTGAACTGGCCCTGGTAGGTGTGCCTTTTGGTGGGCTTGGCAATATCCGTGCGGGCTTCGCTATGCTCCTGCCCGCCGTTGTACTTGCGCTGGGTTTCCGAGTTCCTAACGCCCCAATGCATCCCGAGAACGCCGAAATGCTCGAGATACTCGGGGGAATCCTGGTCTATGGTGACAATGTACATGATGACTCCAAAAAATATAACAGGAGAGCTGCCCTGATCGTGGTCCCCTCTAGAATTTCAGCTTGTTCAACAGTGTCGATGCTGTGGAGCCGATGACTCCGCCCTTCATCTCGCCGATGTAGATCATGACAGCCAATCCAGTAGTTGCTGCAACGCTCAACAGCTTCGGCACGCAATCGGGAACCAAGTGCTCCTTGTACTCAGAGTAGCACTTCTCCTCCCGCAACTTGCCTTCCGACAGCTTCGCGATATCGTCGCAGATACGACTGTATTTCTCGGTGCCGTAATCCGTATCGGTGAGCGCGTCCTTGAGCCTATCGATCTCAGCGTCGTATATGTCGACGTTTGTCCTATAATCTTTTTTCTTCATAAGGCCTCCTTTCCTTAGGCAGCTCTCCTACTTAAAGAGCTGAAATATCCGCGAAGCCCCCTGCTTTGCCATTCGTCTCAACGCTATCCTTTACTGATCGGCTTCAATGTATCAGCGAACGGCACCAGTTTCGCCGTATCAAAAAACTTGTCCGGATCTGCGAGAAGTAGTGGGGAAAACTCGGAGACTTTCCCGGTTTTCTTATCTACAGAGTATGTGGAATCGCAAACAAATATCCCGCTTTTTGGTTGCACATCCATGATGTACTGCCCGTTCCAGTCCACATAGGCGTCCACCTTGTCGCCAGGAAAGCGTTTTAACAGTTGTTCACGTGCCTGCTGCGGTGTCAACATTCCGGTCCTCCCTTTATTTCTTCATGTACTGCTTTACGGCTGCTGCGCCAATCGTATCGCGAATTCGACCGTCAGCGGCAAGTTTAGCCAAATTAGGTTCGGCATTGTCCAGCCGTACAAACTCTATTCCCTGCCCTGCCGCTGTTTGTCTAAGCAATTTCTCCAAATTGTGCTCGCGATTTATCTGGCCGTCCGGAAAGTGAACTTTTCCATCTCGGACTTCATACGCTATTGAGTGGCCGCCGAACAGTTTCCACTGGACAGCGATATGTCCTCTGGCACCTTCGCCTTGCGCCAACAAGGCCGATGTAACTTCCTCAGCACTCGGGCGTACAGTCGTTCCATTCACGCGAATCCCCGCTTCGCGGCTCAGCCGTTTGGCAATATCGCACCGCATCTCTTCTCGTGTCAGCTGGCTCATGTTAGGACCGTATTTGTTAACATACTCGGCAAAGACTTCGCTGGTAATGCGTTCACGCGTTCCTTGCGTAGCTTTGCTCACCACCGTCCCCATGTCTGGTAAAGATCCGTCAGCTTTACGGTAGTACTCGCCGAAAAACATGTTCCCGTTAAAGCCGGTTGTCGACTGTCCGGCGGCCACGTCATATCCTCTTCGACGCAGATCGTATGCAGTTGAGCACAATACGCAATTGTTTTGGTAGCCTTCGCCTAGAAGATATGGCCGGTTAACCGCTGCCAGGTCCTGCGCCGGCGTCATCTCCCGGGCCTTGGTAATGAAATCACCGGCTACCATCTTGCGAGCGGCAGCCGATCTGGCCAAACCGGAGGTCGCTAGTTTAACCGAGACGGCGCCTACTGCGACTACTGCCGCCGTCCCGACCGCGATTTTCAGCGCGGTTTTCTGCCCGTCGGTCAGCCCCTTGCGTTCTTGCCTCTGCGCCGTTTTCATGAGTTTCTTATAATCCCGATCCGACGCGATCCGGGGATCGCCCTTGCCTCTGGCATACCGGGCCCTCGTCTCGGCGTTCCTCACACCCCAGCGCATACCGAGAATGCCATGGTGGGAAATATCCGACGGCTGGGCTTTCTCGTCAAAGCGTATGTATTTCACACTACTCACCTCGATAATACTTGGCGAATCTGTTAGCTTCGCCGACGTTCACCTCGGCCATGCCCAGTTCACGCATGCGCTTCAATATCGCGCGGGCAAGATGCGCCTCATCCTTAGGATCTACGTAGTTGAAGAACTTTATGGCGGACAGGACATGCGCTCGATCGGTAAGCGGGAACTTCCTCTGCTCTGGAAATGCGTACTTACGGCGGGCCACTTCCTCAGGGCTCAACGCCGAGTGAGAGAGAACTGCGTTGGAACCATCGTCGAAAAATATCAGGTATTCCATTAGAAGTTCTCCTTACGCATTAAGACTTGCGGTTCCTAGACGCCTTGTTATATGCGGCCCCGGTACCAGCCCCAGCGCCAACCGCCATGATTCCGCCAGCTCCGGTAAGAATATCGACGCGGCGCTTACCTTTCTTGTAAGCGTTGTTCGCTGCGTTGATTTTTTTCGTCATTTGCGTTCTCGATCGGTCCACTATTCGACGGCCATGCATACGAGTATTCACATACTCTCTATAAGGTGTGTAATGCCAGTCTTTTTGACTCTTAGGAATGCTGCTTCTTTCTTCGTTTCCTTGAAGTATTGTTCTATGCCTGTATTCTTTGTCACTTAGCATAGTCTTTCCACGAGCCCAATCTCGTTCTTCTTTGGCTATACTTTCCTTAGCCAAAGCCTTCTGCTCGGCGTTTCTAGCGTTCTTGGCTATACGCGAATGCTCGTTTTTTGCGGCCTTAACCGCCGCCTTCCTTGCCGTGTTGAGTTTCTTGAGGCCTCCGGTACGAGCCAAATATACGCCCCCGCCAATGGCAGCTGCGGTACCGAGGCCTATAGCCGCGGTTTTGAGTGCACGTTTCTGCCCCTTTGACAAACCGCCCTTAGAGGCTCCCCCCGACGAATATCCTCCGGAGCCGGCGCGACCTTCACTCGCGTAGCGCGCCCTGGTCTCCGCGTTCCTCACACCCCATTTCATCCCGAGGACGCCGTGATGGCTCAAATAGCCATCCGAACCGTCTTCAAATGTAATTAGATACTCCATTAGAAGTTCTCCTTGTGAATCTTGTAAGCGACCCATGCGTCCAACATCGCAGACACGTTGTCGATCTTCTGCTCGTACTTGCGCTTCATGAGTTTCTTCTGCCGGTTGGTGTCCACGAGCACAATGCAGTTGCCCATGGTGAACGACATGATCGCCTCGTCGAATATCAGCAACCGGTCCTCGGCCATCTTCTTGAGCTCGCCAAGGGGCACCGACTCGGTTTTCACGCCCTGGCGAACAACCTCAAGACCGTACGGACCGTTCTCCTTCTGCCATCGGTCGATGAAATGCTGAGCGTTGTACGGGTCGAACCCGAACGCGCTGACATCGTAATCCATCTGCAGAATATGCGAATCGAGGTCATCGTAGACCTCGTCCATATCGAGCACAGTGCCCTCGAGTATGATGAGCGTGCCCTCGGCGATGAACTCGTCGTACTTGGTCCGCATGGCGCGGGGGAGCTTGTAGAGCGTGCTCGACGAAATATAGCTCCTCGTCTTAACGCCGAACGAGCCTCCCCGCAACGGGAAGAGGAACGTGAACGCGCAGAAGTCGTCGCCCTGCGAGAGGTCTGCACCCAATGCGCACGACATGTGATGGTACGTGCGGTACGGATGGGGCAAGGTCTCCTCGTATGTGAAGTAGTAGGTGTAGCCCTCGAGCGGAATGCCGAACCGCTTGGCCAGAATATCGTTCCGGGCAACCGGGTTCTTCTCGGCCCTCTCCACATCGAGTTGGTAGGTCTCGTAGCTGACTGTCTTGCCGAGATTGGGCTGCGCTTTGAGCCACATCTCGGGATTGCCAACTTCGTCGATATCGTCCAGCTTGTAATACCAGATGCTCACATGAGGATTGACGTATTCGCCCTTCAGTATTGACATGAGCTCCATCTTGATGCTATCGCCGGCACCGTTGCGTACTGTGCCTTCGGAAGTCATGGCTATGATGAGCCAATCGTCGACCTTGGATGCGCCCTGCTCGATTGCACCGATGACATCCTCGCGAATATCCCCGGAGAGCCATTCGTCGACGGTCGTGCACTTGTCGCGGCGGCCCTGGAGCTTGTCGATACTCATCGGACGCACTTCGAGGAGCGAGCCCGTGAGAAAGTTCTCGATACCCTTCTTCGTCGATGCGAGCTTCACCCGGTTCATCTTGGAGCCGGTCGTGTTATTGATGGAGCCCTCTGTGAGGAACTGGAAGAGCGGTCCCGGCGCCCTCGTGATGGCCGTGCGGTAAGGCATGAGGACCTCTTCCGCCTGCCTCATGGTAGGTGCCGTCGCAAGTTGCACGGTGGTGCTCGTGTCGATGTTCTGGAAATATGCGTGCATCGTCATGCCGTACATGGACTTCGCCCCGCCACGGGCCAGTATCAAGTACTGCTTGTTCACGAGTCGTTTCTTGATACGCTTCGTCTCGTAGTGGCCGTGCTCGCCCTCCTTGCCGGGGACAAACACACTGCGGTCCACGAAGTAATACCAGCCGAATACCTGCTCGGCCCAGAGTTTGAACGTGTCGAGAAGGGTCAAGGGGCTTCCATCGGTGAGCGTGAGCTCCTCCTCGCAGAAGTAGCAATATCCCTTGACCGCGTCCTCGTCATAGTACACTCCCGGATTGGCGATCAGGTCATCGATCCGGTTCATCTCGAGCGAGATCTCCTTGCATACGGGAATCTCTCCCCGCATGACGGCATCTCGGAATTGGCCGTAGAATATCGGCACGGCCGTGTTCGACAGGCTCATCCTACGGCTCCTTTCTTGAATGCTTATACTAAAATGCTACTTCTTTTTCTTCCGCAGGGCTCTGGTTCCAGCCTTAACAGTACTGACCGGATTTAGCAAATGCGCCGTCTTCTTCGCATACTTGCCTACAGAAGCACTCGTATCGCCAGCTTTACGGTCCCTATGCGCTTGAACCGCCATACCGGCAAGACCGAATCCGCCCATGCGCGCCATATTGGCAGCCCGCGATGTAGAAAGATTAGCTTTGGTGCCAGACGGCTTAGCTGTAACTTTTTGGACTTTAGCCGCGCCTTTAGCTTTGGTTGACGCCTTAACAGCCTTCGATTTTGTAGCAGCGTGCTTTTGAACCTTAAGCGAGCCATTTGCCATATGCTCTTTATGCTTCTTGTTGGCAACCGCCATGCCGGCAATGCCAAAGCCACCGTATCGGGCGACTTTCATAGCCGTGCTCTCGTTTTTCCATGCTGCCTTACTAGCGGCTTTTTCAGCCTGCTTCTTCTCTTTCTTTTGCTGCTTCGCTTTTTTGCGAGCATCCAGCGCGCCGCTCTTCTTGTCCGCATGATGTGCGTAGGCCATTCCGGCAAGGCCGAAAGCGCCGTAGCGTGCGGCTTTGATCATTCCGTTATTGGTAGAATCTTGAGCAGTTTTTCTTTTCGAGCTACTCCTACCACCAGAGCCCGGCTTGACTTGCCCACCGTTACCTGACTGGTACTTGAGCTGGGTTTCAGCATTACGCTGTCCCCAGTGCATGCCCATGACACCATGATGGCTCAAATATCCGTCTGAGCCGTCTTCGAATTGTATTAGATAATCCATTTAAGGCCACCTTATCACGTCGTCGCCCGGCTCCTCGCAGTAGAATATCCCGTCGGACGTGCCGAGGACCTCTGCGGCCAGGTCTTTGTACAATGTCGTCTTCGATCCGTCTACAGTGCTCAAGTCATCGTCGAAGTACTGCACGATCTTGTTGTCGAACACCACGTAGTTCATCGGATTGCAGAATACGTCGCCGATATGTACGACCTCCTTGAACGCCGGGTTGCCCCGGAACGCAATCTGAATATCCTGGATGGTCGACCTCGTCGTGTTCGCCGGCACTACCCGTATCTGGAGTGCCACGTTGTCGAAGCGCTTCTCATCGGGCAGCAAATTGGCGATCGCCTTGGCTTTGTCCTCTCCTTGCACCCGGAGCTCGAGCACGACGGCCTTGTCATCGTAGCTGATTGAAATATCCGGATCTCGTCCGAACAAGGCGTAGACCTTCCTCGCATAACCGATCCAAGGCGGCGACAGTTTGACAGCTTTCTGATCTTTCCGTCCCGAATTCATTCCGAACATGTTCCCCCCTCCTACTCTCCCGGCGTCTCTGCCGGAATATCCTCGATGCTCACCTCGTCATCGAGATCGGAGTATTCCGTCCCGTTGATGATGTAAACGATCTCCATATCGTCAATCATGATCAACCTCTTTACGGTATAGGCTCTTCTTGTTCTTCTTGTTCTTCCTCTTCTTCAGCGGTTTCCAATGTCCACATCAACGTCCTACGCACGTCGAGCTTGTGGACTGGGAAACGTATGGAAGTGCCATCCTGCTGAACATAGGCAGCTTGAGCGGTTGTCTCAAGGCCTTCTGCTATGAGCAGTGTATCTGTTTGCGAAAGATCAGCGTAGATGCAATTGTTGGCTGTGTCAACCTGAACTTCATCCGGCACTAAAAATAGATTATCCTGGTAGATGGCGATCGACGGATCTCCCAACTCGTCTACCAATATCCCGTTTAGAGGTGTGAATTTGATGCGGCAAGTCGAGCCGCGGTATAGTATAGCTGACATTAATCTTTCTCCACCCTGAATCCCATGTTGGTAACAGTAGCTGCCTCGTCGCCGAGCCGCACTTGCAAGGTCGCGAGGTTACAGCAGCCGAAGAGGCGTACCGTTGCGGTGAACGACAGCGGCACCGGATTACCCGCAGCTGCGGAATATCCGGTCTGCACAGCTCCGGGATACGGTTCGCCGTTGACGTACAATTGCGCGCTCACGTTGCCGATCGCCGTTGGTTCCAACGTGACCGAGCAATCTACGCTGTAATATCCGAGGCCGTCCTTCGAGCAGCAGTCTCCGATGACGACGTCGCTGCCTTGAACGTTGCAGAAACGCCCGAAGCGGCGCACGATGCTGCCGAAGGGAATCTGCGCGTTGGCCGCCAGATCCTGCTCGCTGGTGTTGGCCATGTAAAGTGCTGAATTGCAAGACATGGTTACTTCCTTTCCCTTGCCTGTATTGTGGCATGCTGTGGATGTTATTATTTATACTGAGCTTTAGTAGCTTTTTTGGCAGCGCGTCGTTGATCAGCGGCATACGCATCGTAACGTACAAGGCTTCCTCCCATGAAGTCGCCCTTAACTGCGTACCCCATGCTGCTCAATCGATTCTTTCCGGCAGCTCTTGCAGAATTGTACGAAGTGTATCCGCTGGCGCCAAGCAAAACACTTTTTGCTACGCGCTTGCCCACACTCTGTCGACGAGCATATCCAGCACCTTTGCTGCTAGCTTTCTCATATGCATTTTGCCCAGCAGCACGAGCCATAATACGTCCTTTTGCTCGATCACTTTTTCCTTCGGCTTTTATCGCAGCTCGTTCGTTTCGGCCTTTAGCCCGAGCATCGTAAAATGCTTTCTCATAGGTATCCGCTGCTTTAATGCGTTGCTGCCGTGCTTGATCTTTTGTCAATTTATTGGCACTTTGGTCTGCACTGATACGAGCATTAGTTTTAAAGTAATTTCCGGTTATCTGGTCAATGTTCGCGCTCTGCCTAGCTTTGCTATTGCGCAAATCTCGCTTTCTAGCGGCGCGACCTTCTCCGCCAGCGTATCGAGCCTGCGTCTCCGCATTCCTGACGCCCCACTTCATCCCGAGAACGCCGTGATGCGCAAGATAGGCCTCCGATCCATCATCAAAAGTTATGACATATTCCATGGAATTCTCCTTGTCGAGATCGTCGAAAATATCCTCAGGCCAAGCCGTCTGATGGCGGCATAGGGGAACCGGGCAAACGTCTGGGCATTTGACGGAAAGAAAGGAAGTGCTGGCCGTAAAACGATTTCGACGTTTGACGTACCGATCAGAGGCCTGGCCTTTGGAAAGTTTGACGGAAAACACCCCCGGGAAAAATCGCCCGTGATTTTCCTATTCAGTTGTTCAATTGTCAAGTTGCTGTGTCAGTAAGCGGAGATTCGTCGGCTCTTCTATATGCTTCCCGCGAGCTTCTCGGGCATTCTCAGGAGCCATTTTGAATTCTCCAACGAAACGCAAAGGACGATCGTCGTGCTCGACCGTCCTTACACGTCTCAAGCTACGTTAGATGTTGCAGGGGCCGTAGCCATTCCCGCAACCGCAGAACGGGTTGCTGCCGGCGTTGTAGGCGAACGTGTCCGGATAGCGGACCACGCCTGCCGTGGCGGCACCGATGGCGTTCATGACCTCCTGCGTGTTCATGCGCTGGTTGAGATCGTTGTAACGCATCTGCAGTTGCTCGTACTTGTCCTGCTGGTACATGGCGCGGGTCATGTTGCCCTCCGCTTGCACGGTCTGGCCAAGTTGTGAGAGGCCGAGAGCGATGTTGTAGTTCACGCCGTCGATTGCGCGGAGCGTCTGGCAACAGCAGTCGTTCTGCTTGGCGAGCTGGTTTGCCTGGCCGACTGCGAGCGCCGCGATGTCACGCTGCAGTTCGGTGTACTTGTCGCCGAGGGCCGTGTAGAGATCGTGGAACACCTGGTTTGACGCCGCGACAGACTGCGCGGTGCCGCCGGTGACAGCAGCCATGAGGTCGCGGTTCTGGTCCTGCAGGTCGTTGAAGTTGAAGCCGTTCTGGACGAAGTCCTGCGTGGCGTACTGTGGACGGTAACCCTGGTTGCCCCAGCCGAAACCGCCGCCCATCATGGCGATCCACAGGAGCGCGATCCACCAGATGCCGTTGTTGCCCCAGTTGTCTCCGTTGCCCATGACAGCGCGCACATCCGCAGGGGACATGCCGCCGCCCATTACATTCTCACCCATACGGGTACCTTCTTTCTCCTAGTTTTTCAACCGGTTGAAAAATATCCCATACGGGCCCGCACGATAGACCCGAAAGGAACCTTCGCGGGTCTCCTTTCGGTTATGCTGTGTAACCCCTCATCGCGTTTAACTCCTATTGGTGCGCCCGGAGGGACTCGAACCCCCAACCAAGCGATTATGAGTCGCCTGCTCCGCCGTTGAGCTACGGGCGCGTATCTAAAAGCCTACCATCCAAACATCCGTCGGGCTTGGTTCACTGTCTGGTCGAAGTCGAGTCCACGCTCGGCAAACGCCTGCTGGGGAGTCACGCCACTCAATGAGTCCGCAAACTGGCGGAATCCGGGATCCGACTGGTACCATTGCTCCGCCGCGGCTTTCGGCCCGAGCCTCATGAGATCGACCATCATCGCGTCCCTCTGCGCAGGATCAGGAATTGCGCCCTGACCGGTTGCTGTTCCCCGATTGCTTGGAGCTTGTGGACTGGGCATTCCCGGCATTGGCCGAGGCGTCCATGGCGCCTGGGTTCCCCTGGGGATACCCTGATATGGCTGATTGAACATTGGCGATCATCTCCTTTAGCTGGTCGAATTCCTGCCTGCTAACCCCCTGCACTTGCTGCATCTGAGGCCTCTGGGCCTCCTGCGAATATCCGCCTTGTTCCTGTTGGCCGGACGTATCCGGCGTCCAGTTGTGCTGCGGGAAGAAGTTCTCGGTCTCTTCTATCAAGCGGAACACGCGAATCGACGGGAAGCCCTCCTGGTCCGCGGACTTGAGGGCGACATGGGTGCCTTCCCCAATGAATATCGGAACGCATTCGTTCGGTCCCACGTGGATGTC
>JAEEGL010971743.1_pt1 | contig 13683 bp, 12 predicted proteins | sample 9134231 | NCBI WGS metagenome assembly JAEEGL01 (sample SAMN16246548, study PRJNA631951) | gut metagenome | biome: gut microbiome; feature: rumen; material: fiber-attached | host: Bos | place: Iran: Karaj | collected 2018-10
CCGCGACGCCTTCGTGATGACCGGATCCGCCACCCAGGAGATCGTCGACGGGGGCACGGTCGCCATCACCGTCCGTAGGATTGTATCCCGCGTGAGCGTGGCTAAGATATCCACGGACTTCAAGTACGCCCTCGCCGACAAGAGCGTGAGCATCGACCGGATCTACCTCATCAACGTCGCTGCGGACAACAACTACGCCGTCTCCGCGCAGGCTCCGGTGAACTGGGTCAACAAGCTCGGTCACGAGGACGCCACCCATGATGCCCTCCTGTTCGACGCCCTCGAGGGGGTGACCGTCTCCAACGGCAACCCCTACGCCGTCGAGCATGCCTTCTACCCCTATCCGAACCCCGTCGTCGAGGAGACCTACGAGGACGCCTGGTCCCCGCGCCACACGATGCTCGTCGTGGAGGTCACCCTGGACGGGACGAAGGGCTACTACCCGATCGAACTGCCGGTTCTCGAGCGCAACAAGACCTACTCCATCGAGGAGATTGTCATCACGCGCCGCCCGGGCGACGTTCCGTACAAGCCCATCGAGACCGGCGAGGCAACGGCGCAGATCACCGTGAGCGAATGGGAGCTCGGACTCAACCTCGGAACGATCACCATCTAAACCGCGGAAGGCCATGAAACGATCCCTCCTCATCCTCTTCGGCTGCGCCCTGGCGGCGGCCGTCTCCTGCAGCAAGACCGACACCCCGGCGGAGCCCTCCGCCGAGAAGATACGCATCGTGGTCGACGTCACGGGCTCGGGCGCTCCCGAGACCCGCGTCACCGGCGTCACGTCCAACTCCACCAGCTCCGAGGCGAAGGTGAACAGCCTGCAGATCCTCGTCTTCAACGGCGACCTGCTGGACGGCTACGGCTCGAGCACGGGTTCGCTCACCGCTACGGCCAGTTGCACGGCAGGTACGCGGGATATCTACGCGGTCGTGAACGCCCCCTCCCTGGCCTCCGTGTCGACGAAGACTGCGCTCCTGCAGACCATCTCCTCCCTCGCGAACGAGATCTCCAACTTCCAGATGATCGGTTCGAAGAGCGAGACCCTGAAGAAGGACGGCAACGTCACCATCGCCGTGGACCGCTTCGCTGCCCGGGTCGTCTTGAAGGGCATCAAGAACGCCCTCACGAACGCCGCCCAGGCCTCCTCCTTCAAGGTGTTGTCCGTCTACCTGACGAACGTCGCGGGGGACGTCGACTATGCGAAGAGCTCCTCCTACACCGTCTCCAAGTGGTACAACAAGCGAGGCTACCAGGCGGCGAACAACCTCGGCTCGTTCACCTACGACGCGGTCAACAAGACCATCGCCTCCGGCGCCTCCAACACCGACGCCCATTACTTCTACACCATGCCGAACGCCAACGCCGGCGCCATCGGCGGTCCATGGACCCCGCGTGCCGCGCGCCTGGTCATCAAGGCGGAGATCGCCGGGGCGGTCTACGACTACCCGATCCTCCTGCCCGCCCTCGAGAGTAACAAGTCCTACGAGATCTCCCTCGTGACGATCACCCGTGCGGGCAACCCGGATGACGGGAACGAGCCCGACTCCGACGACGACACCGACGAGGAGAAGCCCGTCGTGGGCTTCGACCAGGGCTTCCAGATCACCGTCAACCCCTGGACCGTCGTCACGGTCACCGAGGGCACGACCATCTAACCATACGTCCGTCCAGCATGAGAAAGACCACCCCGGCACTCCTCTCCCTCCTCCTGGCCGTCTCCTGCGGCCGGGAGGAGATCCTCCCCGCGCGGGTGGACGTCGTCTTCGAGGCGTCCGTCCCGTCCGTCCGGTCGGCGGTGACCTCCCACGAGGATGACATCGTCCGCCTGGACCTCCTGGCGTTCCGCTCGGACGACGGTACGCTGGACGCCTCCGGCCACTCCGAAGGGAGCACCCGGGTGAGCGCCTCGCTCACCGGAGGGACGGCGATCCGGTGGTGGATCGTCGCGAACGCCCCCGACGGGGCGCTCGACGGCTTCTCCGACGAGGCGTCGTTCCTCGCCGGGACGACCTTCCTGGGCCACACCACGGACCGGTCGATGGTCATGCGCGCCTCCGGGTCCGTCACGCCCGGACCGTCCACCGGCACGGTGCGGGCTTACCTGGACCGCTACGCCTGCAAGGTGAGCGTCGGGACGGTCTCCGTCTCGTTCGGGGACGCCTGGCCCGATCCTGGGGAGGTGATCCTTGGACGCATCGTATTGGTCAACGCCCGCGGGGACGTCCCCTGGTCGGGGAACCCCTCCCCCGACGGGACGTGGTACAACAGGGCCGGCCTGGACGCATCCCTGCCTTCCGGCGTCGCCGACCTCCTCGTCTGGGAGGGCGGGCACGCCGCCGTCGGCTCCTCACCGGTCACCGTCGGCGCCTCGCTCTACGCCATGCCCAACCCCGTCTCGAACGGGGTCCATTCGGGGAACACCTCCTCCTGGAGCCCACGCAGCACGCGGGTGGCGCTCGAGCTGCTCCTCTCCGGCACGTCGCACTGGTACCCGGTCGACCTGCCGGCGATGGAATGCAATAGGCACTACGTCCTCGACATGACCGTACGCGGGCCGGGGTCCGGCTCGCCGGACAAACCCGTCGACCGTGAGGCGGTCCTCTTCAGCACGAGCGTCAAGCCCTGGGGGACCCAGTACACCATCAGCGAAGACACCTGACAACCAACCCATACATGACCCTCAAGACCATCCATCCGGCACCCGCCGTCCTGCTCTTCCTCCTTCTCGCCTGCTCCTGCAGCGTGAAGGAGGACCGGGTCCCCTGTCCCTGTTACCTCGACGTGGTCTTCTCCCCGGAGGAGCGGCCGGGCACGGTGGGCATCGCCCTCTGGCGGGACGTCGAGGTCTGCCGCACGCGCATCGAACCCGCCGTCCTCGGCGGGACCTGGACGAAGCCCGTCCGCAAGGACGTGCTGACCCTCTCCGTCTGGAGGGGGGACTCCACCGCCAGGGCCTCCGGGCATTACCTCACCGTCCCTTTCGGGCAGCAGTGCGACTCCCTCTACGCTTTCCACCAGGAGGTCGACGCCACGGGCGAGAAAGCACGCGCCGAGGTAGTGTTCCGCAAGCAGTTCGCGACCGTCCACCTGGACATCCGGAAGGACGCCTCCGCGATGCGCCGTTTCGCCTTCCTCGTGGAGGGGAACACCTGCGGGCTGGACATCCACTCTTTCGCCCCGGTCCCGGGCGCGTTCCGCTGCGATCCCGTCCCCGCCGACGGGGACAGGATCGTCCGTTTCAGGGTCCCCCGCCAGAGTGACGACTCCCTGTCGCTCTCGCTCCGCTACGACGGCGCTCCGGCAGGCACCTATCCGCTGGGCGCATACATCGCCGCCCTGAGCTACGACTGGGGCACCGAGGAGCTGCAGGACATCTACGTGGTCGTCGACATGATCCTCGGCCAGGTGAGTGTCTCCGTGGCCGGATGGGAGGAGGGGGTTGTCTTCAAGCTCATCGAACAATGACGAGACAAGCGCAGACCATGAAAGGAAGAACAACCATCATCGCCATCCTCGCCGCGGCATCCCTCCTCGCCTCCTGCACCGCCGACCCCGTCGCGGGGCCGGACGGCCGATGGGAGGCGCTCTTCACCGTCTATGACATCGCGCCAGTCACGGTGGAGACGCGGTCGCTCCTCACCGCCTCGGACATCGAGACCCGGCAGACGGCCGTCACGCTCGCCGCCTACTCCGGCGGTGTACTCTCGGCCATGGGCTACTACACCTCCTCCCTCTCGGCCATGCCGCTCACCCTCGAGCGCAGCCGCGACTACACGGTGTACGCCCTGGTCAACATGGGAGACATGCGGTCTTCCCTCCCCTCGGCGGAGGAGGACCTCGACGGTCTTGTCTACACCATCCCGTCCTATACGGAAGGGAACTCGTCGGTCTCCGTCCGCGGCATCCCGATGGCCGGCAGCCTCGCTTACTCGCCCCGTGCGGGCGGCAGCACCGCCGTCCCCGTTGAGAGGCTCCTGGCGAAGGTCACCGCCAACATCGACTGCCGGTGGGACGGGGGGACCATCTCCTCGGTCCGGATCCGCAACATGAACGGAGTCCTTCGCCCCTTCGGCGCGAGCGCGGCCGCCTCCGCTTCGGACATCCTCCCCGAGCAGGAGTTCAGCGAAGGGACGGGCTCCTCCTCCGGCACCTTCGTCTTCTACGTCCCGGAGAACCTCCAGGGGACCATCTCCGGCATCAGCTCGTCCGAGGGCAAGAGCCCGGACCGCAACGGCACGGTACGCTCGCGCCTGGAACGGCTCACGTACATTGAGACGACGGTGGAGGCTTCCGGCGACAGGACGGGGACGGTGGTCTACTCCAGCCTGCTGGGGCAGAACGCCACGACAAATTTCGACATCCGCCGCAACTGCCGCTACGTATGGACCATCCGCTTCCTGGAGGACGGCCTGCAGGAGGACAACTGGAAGATCGACACGGGGGACCTCTCCACCTACACCTACGTCCACCGGCTCACGCTCTCCCCCGCCGAGGCGACCCTCGGCGTGGGCAGTTCGCAGACCTACACGGCGCGCCTCTACACCGACCGTTACCTGGACGGGGTCCTCGTGGAGACGGACACCGTCGGCGAAATCCTCTCCGGCAGCCTCGTCGGCTGGAGTTCCTCCAGCACCGCCACCGCCACCGTGAACGCCTCCGGAACGGTCACCGGTGTTTCCCCCGGTACGGCCATCATCACCGCCACCCTCCTGAGTGACTCCTCCGTGAAGGCTACGGCCACGCTCACGGTCTATGCCGCAGGCACGGGCATCGACACGGGCTGGGATGACGGCGGGAGCATCATCCTCGACTAACCATCCCCATCAACCATCCAAGGACAACAATTATGAAACGCTTCCCATCCCTCATCCTCCTAGCCGCGTTACTCGCGGCAGGTTGCAACCCGGAAACCCTCCAGCCCGGGGACGGTGGCCCCGCCTGCTACGTCAGCGCCGGTGTGGACATCGGCCGGGACGGAGGAGGGGCCACGCGCTCCCTCATCACCATTGACGAGGAGCGGCTGGAGAAGGTCATGCTCTTCGCTTTCGACAAGTCCACCGGGAATATCCTCGTGTACGGAGACAACGCCGGGGAGAACGCCGGACGGCCCGTGGTGACCTACCAGACCAGCAAGTCCTTCCAGTGGACGCTGCCCCTCGACACCGACATGGAGATCTACACGGTCGCGAACTACGGGGACCTCGACCTCGAATCTTACCGCAGGACCACCCTCAGGCGGAGCGAGCTGGAGGCGCTGACCTTCTCCTGCCCGTCCATCTCCTCCCTGAAGAAGCTGGAGAACAGCGGATACGGCCTCCCCATGACGGGGATCACTGCCGTAAGGCTGACGCTCCAGGACACCTCGGTGCGCATCGCCCTGAAGAAGCTCTTCGCCAAGTACAACGTCGAGTTCGACATCTCCGACATCGCCTCGCGGGGCGGGCGGGTCCAGGCGATGCACCTCATCGTCGAGAACGCGAACACGACGGTCCATTACTTCGGGAGCGGGGACAGGGCCACCTCCGCCTCCCAGCTCGTCGAGTACGACAGGGCGAAGGACGACCAGCTCGACCTCCTGCAGCAGGGCGGGCACGAGGTCACGCTCTACATGCTGGAGAACTGCCAGGGCGACATCCCCGGCGCCACCAGCTGGAAGACCGTCAAGAAGGACGTGGGGTACGCCAAGGTCCAGTACTGCACCTACCTCGCCCTGGGACTGAAGGTGTTCCGCGAGAACGGCGACTACCAGGACGTGAACTACAACATCTACCTCGGCAAGACGGACATGAAGTCCAACTTCGACGTCGAGCGCAACGTCTTCAAGACCATCACCCTGAAGGTACCGTTCGAGGAGGAGGCTGCGGAGAGCTACATCCGCTTCACCGACGAGTCCCCTACCATCGAGCCCGGCGGGACGAGGACGCTCCATTACGAGACCGACCTGGACGCCTCCGAGGTGGAGGCCTCCGTCATCGAGGATGACAACCGATGGTTCAGCATCCAGTCCCATGACAGGTCTGCGAAGACCGTCACCGTAAAGGCATCGTCATCTGCCTCCGAGGGGACGTCCTTCCGCGTGAAGGCGGGCAGCGGAGAGGTCTCCGCAACCAAGCAGGTGACCGTCGTCGCGCCGACCGTGTTGCGCTACGCATGGAAGGTCGAGCCCTCCTACATCGGCATGCAGGCCAGCTTCGAGGTCACGGGGCTAGCAGAGGGCGAGACCCTCTCGACCTTCTCCGCAACGGGCGCCGCCTACGTCTCAGTGGCGGGGAACGCAGTCTCCTTCGTCCCCAGCCAGGAGAGCGTCTCCGGGGTCGTGATCACGTCCAAGCGGTCGCTGCCGGTCTCCGCCGCGGCCGTCAAGCCCGTCCTGGTCTCCGAGAAGGACTCCTTCAGCCTCACCCTGGACGGGGCCTACGTCTACAACAACGTCTATTACGCGGATCCGGTGACACTCGAAAAGCTCGCGCAGAGCCGTTTCCACTCTACCTTCTACTCCACCTACCTGTCCCTGTCCTTCTCCGTCGAGATGGTCAGCTCCGCGAGCGAGGGGCTCGTCAAGACCGGGCAGAGCGGGTCGTACTCCCATTTCCTGTACACGTACGACATCGCCAAGCTGAACAGCTCGCCCGGATACAACACTAGGACCGCGACGGCGAAGGCCACACCGAAGAACTACCCGGACATCTCCCCTGCCGAGATACCCGTCTATATCCTTCGTCCTTTCGCGGCACTTCCCGTGAAGGCGGGCAACTTCGATGACTACTCCCTCATCCCGGCCACCGGGACCAGGGACGACAGCTACCTGACCCGCAACGGCTTCTCAACGAGTTCCTCCATCGAAGTGACCTGGTACTACCCGTCCGACCTCAACGTCCCCGTCTCTGCCCTCTCCGGATACACGGCTTCCGGCTGCGGGGTCGTCGTCAAGGATGCGACCTCCTCCTCACAGAACCTGATGATCACCTCCGGGAGTTCCACTTCCACCACCAGCGGGACGGTATACGTGGTCATCAAGAACAGCCGCAGCGGATCCACCCTCCAGATGTCGATCTACACCGTCACCAAGACTATCCACCTGGCCATCGGAGGGGTGCGTACAGCGCTGACCTACGGAGGGTCTGGCGGAGGCAGCCTGGGCGAGCCCATCGGCGCCTCCATCAGCGAGTTCCTGGCCGGGGCGGACTTCGCCTCGAACTACAGGGGCAGCGAGTCGAACCGGTACAGCGACTGGCCCAGCGAGGCCATCCGGATCAAGGACATGTTCAAGTCCGGAGGCCAGTACGCCATGTGCGTGACGAACAACCACGCGTCGGGAAGCCAGTACACCCAGGGCGGATACTCGTACGTCTACGACAACGTTGCCACCTCCAGCTACGGAACGGAGGTTCCGCTTTACGAGCGGTACTACTTTACGAGCGGCTCGGTATCCGGCAACACTGGGATCTGGGGTTACTCGCAGGTGAGCACGATGCACTGCCTCCGGGAGTACCAGTCCGGGACCCTCGGGGCGGTCACGAACTCCGGAATCCGCATCAACGGCAATTTCGTCATCCACAACTACGTGGACCTCTACCCTTCATCAGGGGGATGGCTTGCTTCGACATACTGCGGATACAAGATATCCTATTAGGCTGGAATCGCAAATGCAACGAACAGTCATGTCCCTAGGTCAAGGTTATGAATGATTGCGAGGAATACTTGGATGAGTTCGCAGAAAGAGTTCTGTATTCTAGTCCGGACAGGGCGAATGAAGATGAACACCTTTCCATCAACAATGAAGAACGTTGCTGGGATTTTGTCGTTGGCGAGGATACGGTATCATCATTCCGGGCATACCTTAGGAAGTATCCCGATGGACCGCACCTCCGGATGGCACGACGAAATATCTTCTGGAAATGCCTGAGTCTGATGCTATGCGTGCTTTCCGCCTTCGCTTTTCTCACACTCTTCTATCTCCTCGTCCTTGCCGTATATGAACACCTTGCGATGTTGATCTCAAACAGATGAACCGCCATTGGTTACTTCGCTTTAGTTGAAGGGGCGTGCCGGTTCGGCATCGCCCCTTCCTTATCTCTCACGGGAAAAAACCATCTTGCCTTTCATCTTCGGCCAAAACGTTACTCTTGATACTCTTTATTCTCCATCATTTGTTCAAGCAGGGCATATGTCAAGTCCTTCAGCCGGACCTTGAACTGAATAAAACCATCACAATAGTACTTCACGGAGCACATTTCTTCATCGGTTTCATCGTCATGGTCGATCCTTATTTCAAGATCCGCGACGTCCGGGTGATTCGAATACCAGACAAAGAAATCCTTCGGGAGTTTTAAGAAGTCATAATAGTCAAGTGTTACGCCTTGAGAATTGTAGGAGAAGAACTGCACCCATACCGACTCCTGATAATACCGGTGATAACCCCTGTCATTAGTCCCGTATGAATAACCGTAACCCACCCTCTTCACCTTCTCTGAACACTCTTCTCCGAAGGTATCACGAAGAAACGCCTCTATTTCCGGCAGTTTCCTCTCCCTCTCAGTTTTCTCTTCTGCGATGGTGTCGTCTACCTGAGCCATCGCACCTCTCAGATCCGGATACTCTCTGTCAAACCAACACATGGCATCGGCGCAATCCTTCGCAGAAGGGATATTATTCTCCAAACTATGGTAGAATTCGGTTGGATCAAAAAGATCGACGGGAAACACTACGAGTACTCCATCCAGGTCCACACCTTCTACAACGGGGCTCCTTTCCGCATGATATGACAGATTCTGCATATCCACGAGAACCCCCTTCCCATGTTCATGGAAAGCAGACTCGGCGACCCCGCGTGATAACAGTTCCCCCTTTAACTCCTCGATTGTGCTATGCTCTATAAGCTCTTCAAGCGTATCAAACTCCGAAGGGTAATCATTGAACGGGCCGATCCAAAACTTCTTATCCCAAACCATGAAGAGTATGTCCTGGCACCAGTCGTCAAAAGACATCTTCTCTTCACCCTCCTGATGCACAAATAGATCATCCACATTTCGGAAAACCCAATCAAGTGACACGTTCCATTTGACATCGTATTTCAGGCGCATCATGTCAAACTCATAATCCGCCTTGCCGAGCCCCGCATCGAGAGCCTTTCTATAATATTCGGCAGCCTTGACTTTATCGGCCGGAGACAAAACGGACGTTACAAAACTCCCCGCGTAGTAATCCCCCAACCACTCGAGAGCCTTTCCGTCGTTTCTCCCGGCAAGCTCGGAGACGATGAAGAAAGGAATCCGCTCCCGCGAAACGGAGTCCTCATGACAGAACAAGTCATAATACATACGGAGGGTCTCATCGGAAAGTTCCTTCAGATTGGCCGAGACATGGTTCTCCAACATCTCCATCTCCCCAGGATCCGGACTGAAAATCAATTCGTCGGTTTCGACCGATCTATTGATAGGGACTATATCGCCCGTATCCTCATCTTCAAAATCCTCTACGTAATACCGCCGCTTGTTCAGTTTCATACCCAAGAGAAGAAGCAACGCCGCCTCGGTATCGCCGTTGTTCATGGCGACAAGCAGGTCCTCCTTTTTCAGTCCGCTTTTTTCAAGGGCTTCCGCCCCGGTGACGTTATCCAATACAAACCGATTATAAATACTCTCCAACATATGATGACTGTTACAATGAAACAAAGATAAGGCGCCTCGGCGAAGTCTATGTACGCCCTGCCTATTCACTCCAACCTAGCCTCTGCAAGGCGCGAACCGGATTCCGGCTGCGCCTTCCTTCATCCCGAAACGGATGCTATAACGTGGGGATGTCGGTCAACTTGGGGCACATCTCCCCAAGCCTGTGATATCGGGCCGTCCCTTCGAAATTGACCAACTTGGGGGCGAATCCGTAACCTCCCGGCAGGGCCTCCTTGACACTGCCCCCGTGGGAGCCGACAGACGCCGCCAGGAAATTGGGGAACAGCTTTTTCAGGACGGGAATGCTGTAACCCATCGCCGACATCAGTTCGCACATCTCGCTCGCGTATGTCATCATGTCGCCGAAGATGATCCTTCCGTGCTGCTGGATATGCCAGTCGATGACGGCGTCGAAGACCGCGAAGCAATGCTGGCTGTTCTTGTAATCCAGGTTGTTGTCGTTGAAGCAGTAGACCATCCTGGTGCAATCCGTCTCGAACTCGTCGGCCTCGAGGTTGTTCTCCTCCCCGGCGATGAAGGCAACCCCGTAACCCATCTGGAGATAGTCCGGGACGAAACGGTTGAGCTTGATCCAACCCATCGGATTGGTTTCCATGTTCAGATAGAGGGTCTTGCCCGCCTTCAGTTTGAATTGGTACGATTTCATGGCTGTCGGTTTTGAAAGTGTCTGGTTATCGTGTTTTCGTGCCGCGTTCCTCCAAAGATAACACATTTCCTCCAAACCGGAAGCCTTTTCCGGACATTATCTTGTCCGCAACCGGAAATCGCAACGGGCGCTTAGCTGTCCATCATGTTGATGACGCCGAACGTGCACACCAGCGCAGCCAGCCTCAGCAGGAAGACGAATGTGTTCCAAGCCACACGGACCGGCCAGAAAATGATTTTCAGGATTGTCTTCATGGTCTTTGCGTTTTGTCTGTTTGTAGCTGTCACCCGACGGGTCAAAGACTCCGGGAACGGGCGGGGAAACTGTTCTCATACGACTGGGATCGGTCCACAAAAGACTGCGTGGACGCTGAAGCTTGCGACTCGTGTGGTGCCGCCCGGTACCGGCGGCGCCGTGCCACAGTCGCTCCTGGTACCGGTTCGCGACGCGACACATGCAAATATATGACTAATTCCCGGGATTCACAAACAGAACGGTCAGGAGGGCCTCCCGCGGGCCGCTCCCGTTGCGGAAGCAGGGAGGGGCTCGACACCTTGACCGGCCAGGGGGAGGCGGAAGAAAGCGCGGCCCAGACCGCGCCTTTGTTCACGTCGGACGGGGACCGGACGGACCGGACGCCTGGTGGCCGGTGGCACCTATGGCGGACAAGGGGCCCTGCCCCAGCTTCGCGGACGAAGCGGGGCGGGCTGACGGGAGGAAGGGAAGACGGACGGCCGCTTGCGGGCCGTCCGCCGTATTCTGGTCTATCCGGTCCTGACGCCCAGCGCCTGCAGCAGCGACTCGGCCATCCGGAAGACCTCATCCTCGGATACGCCGGGGGCCTCGACGTATTCAATCGCGGCCAGGTTGGCGACAATCATTGCACTTTCGCGGGCATCGGTTATCGCATGGGCCCCGAAGCCGAGGATACCGGCGAGCGGAGAGTGCCCGTCGATGGCCCTGACCAGGGCGCAGGACAGCGCCAAGACTTCGATGACAGATATCTCATATAGGTTGATTTGACCTTGCATTCCATTAGTTACCTTTAGTGTCACTTAAGAATCGATCACCGCCATAACTTGCGGACATGCCAGCCATAACCTCCCATGCAACACGCGCGGTAACCGCTTTGAAAAGGCACACACTCAGCCATCACTTGAATCACCAATCACAGCCGGATGTCCGTCCCTGTGCGGGCGGCGGTGTCCCCGCCCTCTTTCCGGGCGGCCCCCTCGCCGGAAATCCGGAAAGGCCGAAATCCCCCTGCGCGGATGGGTACCCGCGCACCGGGCCATGCCACCGGATCCGTCGGGTCGACTGGAGCGCCGTCATGGTCATCCTGCTGTAACGGACCGTTCCATATGCAAATCTCGCAAGGAAAGCCGTATTATGTATCCCTCCCGCCGAGCGGCAGGAGCCGCGGCGGGCGTCCCGGGTCCCCAGCGTGAAGACCCGTGCACGCACAGGGGCCACGCCGGCTACGGTACGAAGCCGGCGTGGAGCGGGCCTTCCACTCAGGTGACGGCGCAGCGAGCGGGCCCGGCGGCGAGCGTAGCCTCACCGCGCTGGGAAGGCCCTCTGCACCCCGCGTCCACAAAGCACGGACGCTTCAGCGGGGGAAGCGACCGTGCGGGGTCTTAGCCCCGGAGGGGAAGGGAGAGGACGGGGAGGGACGCAGCCAGCGGCGACACGGCAGGAAGTCGAGACGGGACCAGGCTCCCTCCAAGGACGGCGTGACGACTTCAGGGCAGCCCCTGAAGTCGTCAATCCCTGGTGCCAACCAGGGAGGCGGCGGCAAGGGCCATCTCGGGGATGGGAAGGGACCGCCGAGAGGCGGCGGGCGGGACTCCCGGCCCCGCCGGACGGAACTGCCGGAAGCGAGGCGCATCAGTACAAAAAATACCCGCACCTTCAAGGGGTGCGGGCATTGCGGGCATCGCCGGAGAAGCTCCGTCTTCCAGACGGAAGTGGGGTCTGCCAGAGCGGCAGGAGCATCGGATGAGTGTGGCCGGAACCGGCCGGTTAGGGGCCGGAGCTCCGCCGGGGACACCTTAAGTCTGCGTTTAGATTATTATCATTAAATTATTGGTTATACGTATATTATTATCTATATCGTTCGGTCATCAAAGGCCGTTCTTACTCTCAGAGAACCACTTCCCGATCTCCCCGTCATCCAACTCGGTACTCCACTTGTCGGGATGGTCCCTCCGACATTTCTCCCAGGGCGAGCCGGCGGCGGTGATATCCTCCGCCACCGCCCTGACTCCGCGGTCGACACAGAAGAGAATCGTCCTGACGATCACCCTGTGCAGTTCCGGATCATCCTTCTGGAGGCGGTCGGCCGCGCCCCTGCCGTCCTCCGCGTCACTCCGCTGTAACCGGGAATAGACCCGGGCGAAAACGGGTCCGTACCGCCACATTTGCGGATGTTCCTTCGTAATCCTTATCTTGCGCTCGGACAGGAAGATGCCATATGCAATATAAAGCACGGCTTGAAGCATGGACATGGACATCGGACGGGGCCTGTCGAACCCGTCCGCCATCTTCCCGTACAGGTCGATGACCGCCCATGCCAGTTCGAGGCTGTCCCTCTCGCCGTGCTCCTCTCCGCCGGTCCGGCTTTCCTCCTCCTTACCGCCAGACACTTCCCCGTCGGAGGACGGCGACAGCCGGGTCTCTCCGGAGACCGAGCGCTCGATGGCGCTCAGGCTCAGCGCCGCAGCACCCGCAGGAATCCGACGCCGTCTCCGTACGCTGAGTGGCTCGCCGTCCCCCTTGTTCATGTACAGGAGGTGCATCGTCGTCATGAAGCTCTCGGCGAACTCCGGACGCTGCTGTTCCTCCCCCGTCAGCCAGGAAATCATCGTTTCCATATTCTTAGTGTTCAATAGAATCTCCCGTTCCATTTCATCCATCGCTTCATTTTAGGTTTTCCTTGTAACGGGCGGCAGGGAGGCCCCTGCCGCCCAGTCCTGGGGACGATTCTCACCAAGAGCCGTCGAACTCCTCGGGGAGATCCGGCAGCGGCTGCTGCTGCGCCTTCTCCTGCGGCGCGGCCCCCTCCTGCCTCTCCTCGAACTCGAAGGTGCGGAGGTTCCCCAGGATCGGGGTGTCGCGCTCCAGGTCATCCCTGCCGATACCGAGCTTCTGGCGGTTCTCCCTGCCGACGGACGCCTTCACCATGAAGTCGCTGCCGAACTTGTTGTTCGGGGTCGGCTTGACCTCGATGTCGAGGTTGATGGTCTTGCGTCCGTTCTTCTCGGACAGTTACAGGCACGGGTTGCCGTCGAGGGGCATGAAGATCCCTTTCTTTCCTCCGCAGATGCGGCTCCCGTGCAC
>JAEEGL013446281.1_pt1 | contig 13683 bp, 11 predicted proteins | sample 9134231 | NCBI WGS metagenome assembly JAEEGL01 (sample SAMN16246548, study PRJNA631951) | gut metagenome | biome: gut microbiome; feature: rumen; material: fiber-attached | host: Bos | place: Iran: Karaj | collected 2018-10
ACTGTTCCTGAAGCTTCCAAGCGAGGATTCTCTGGAATACCGCAAGGCAAAGGCCTGCCTGAATATGTTCCCCGGACAGACTCAGGCGGTGCTCTATTTTGCGGACACAGGGGTGCGCAGGGGAACGGCTGCCCAGACGGCAGAAGAACTGCTGGAGGAACTCAGGAGCATTCTCGGGCCGGAAAACGTAGTTCTGAAGTAAAAGATCAGGCAAAACTGGCAAAAAAAGGATATTCCGATTTGCTGGAATTCCGCTATCTTTTCTGCAGAGTATCTGCTATAATATTGTGCGATTTAGTCGGAAGGAGCGTCAAAGATTGAAAAAACGGCTTCTGGCGCTGCTTCTTGCAGCGGCAATGATTCTCGCGCTTTCGGGATGCCTGAAGTCAACGGAGGACCTCTATCAGCTCCCGCATATCAGTGAAGAATACAAGGAACTTCAGTCCGCGATAGAAGCGGTGCTTGGCTCCGATGCAGAGTATGCGGCACCCGTGTCAGGCTCCAACCGGCAAGCCATTCAGCTCTCGGATCTGGACGGAGACGGGGAGTATGAAGCGATTGCTTTTGTAAGGACCAGCGGGGAACTCCCGCTGAAGGCATATATTTTTGCACTTCGGGACGACGCCTATCAGAACATCGCAATCATCGAGGGAAACGGCAGTTCTTTCCAGAGTGTTGAGTATATTCAGCTTGACGGGGAAGGCGGCGCGGAACTGGTGCTGGCAAGCCAGGTGAGCAACCAGATCTCAAGGGCGCTTTCCGTCTACAGCCTTCGGAAAGAGGGACTGACAGAGCTGATGAGCGCGGCGTGCAGCGAATACCGGGCAGTCGATCTGAATCAGGACGGGAAAAACGAGCTGTTTCTGGTACGGTTCAGTTCAGATGAGCCGACCGGTGCGGCGTCCCTGTTCTATTATGAGAATGACAGCATGGTACGCCTCCCGGAGGCCTATCTCTCCCAGGGAGTGACCACCATCCGCCGGATTATCACGGGCAAACTGGCGGAGAATGTACCGGCGGTTTTTGTGGCGGGCATCCATGAAGAGGACTCCCTGGTTACCGATGTATTCGCGCTCCGCAACGGTGCCCTGACGAATATTGCCGCCCAGGAGGATGTGGGAGTTGCATCCACGATCCGGGAGTATAATGTCTATGCGGCGGATGTGGATTCCGACGGGATTCTGGAACTGCCGGATCCGGTGCCTCTGAGCACCCAGCCGGACAGCTCCAGCTTCTGGACCATCGAATGGTATAATCTGACGCTGGAGGGGGAGCGGGTAAAAAAACTCCGCACCTATCACCAGTTTCAGAACAACGGCGGCTGGTACCTGGTGCTTCCGGAGGAATGGGGGCAGCTGGTCATCTACCGCGGAAAAAACGTCGGCAGCGTTGCCGGACTGGTATTCTCACGCTGGAGTCCCGAAACCGGCGAACAGGAGCTGTTTACCATCTATGCTTTTACAGGGAGCCGACGCACGGAGCTTGCTGAGGAGAACGGACGATTTATTCTGGATCAGAAGGGCGAGACAATCTATTCCGCTTCCATCGGGCCCAACAACGGAAGTCTGACAGAGGATGCGCTGCGGAATCTGTTCCATTTTATCAAGATTGACTGGAATACCGGAGAAATGTAAGGGAGAAGATCCATGAGACGAGTACTTATTCTGGAGGATGAACCCTCCATCCGCAGCTTTGTTGTCATCAATCTGCGTCGCGCAGGCTATGATGTGGTCGAGGCGGGCACGGGACGCGAGGCGCTGGACCAGCTTAAGAACAATCCGGATATCGGCGTGGCGATTTTGGATATCATGCTGCCGGATATCGACGGCTTTGAGGTCTGCCGAAATATCCGTGTCACCAATAAAACCATCGGCATCATCATGCTGACGGCAAGGACTCAGGAGATGGACAAGGTCACCGGACTGATGACCGGCGCCGATGACTATGTGACAAAACCGTTCTCTCCCGCGGAACTGACAGCACGCATTGATGCGCTGTTCCGCCGTGTGGGAGATGAGGAGCCGTCTGACACTGGCATGCTGGTACAGGGTCCCTTTGCTCTTAACACCCATACCCGGACACTGGAGAAAAACGGCGTGCGGATCAAACTCACACAGGTGGAGTATTCCATCATGAAGCTGTTTATGCAGAATCCCGGCAGAGCACTCTCACGGGAGGAGATCCTTTCTTCCGTTTGGGGCGGAGATTACGACGGAGAAGAAAAGATCGTGGATGTGAATATCCGCCGCCTGCGGATCAAGATCGAGGATGACACTGCCAATCCATCCTTCCTGACAACGGTCTGGGGATTCGGCTATAAATGGAGTCTGTAAAACGGGCAGAGGACAGGTAATCCAGCATGATTCTGCCTGCTGTCCGGTTATACGGACAGGAAATGCAGTATGATGCGGGAGAAGGGAGAGCGTATGAGAAAGATCTCGGGCATTCAGAGACGCTGGCTTCTGAACAATGTCAGTGTCCTGATGGCTATTGTCTTTGTGATCGTCATCGCATACTCGGTCTCCATCTATGCGTATTACTATAACAACATGGAGGACAACCTGGTCAGCCGCGCCAGGACAACCACGGATTTCTTCAGCTCTTATATGAATCAGAGCTATAATGAGTACTATCAGTCCTGCGTGAACTTCGCGAAGACCTTTGAGGATGCAGGACGGATGGAACTGCAGTTTATCAAGACTTCCGGCAAAATCGTTGCTTCCTCGTACGGGCAGTGGTCCGGACAGTCACCCGGTACGCCGGAGATCGCAAAAGCAATTTCCACTCAGGAAATTCAGACCTATGTGGGGGCAGATCCGGATACCGGGGAGCGGATCCTCGCCGTATCAAGCCCCATGATCTATATCAACGGGGAAGTCATCGGCATTCTCCGTTACGTAACCAGCCTCCGCCTGGTGGATCGGGAGATCACCAAGAATGCACTGCTTGCCATCGCGGCAGGGATTCTTCTCATTGCGCTGATTGTACTGTTTGGCCGTTATTTTATCTCGTCTATTGTCCGGCCGGTGTCAGAGATTACGGCGACTGCGAAACGGATTGCGGCTGGAAGCTACGGCGTGCAGATTCCCAAGGAGTATGACGATGAGATCGGCGAACTTGTGGACACGATCAATGACATGTCCGTAAAAATCGCCCAGACGGAGAAAATGCAGTCCGAGTTTATTTCATCGGTCTCCCATGAGCTGCGCACGCCTCTGACGGCCATATCCGGCTGGGGTGAGACTCTGCTTTCCGACAACTCGGACCCGGAGGAGAACCGGAAGGGAATTCAGATTATTCTGCGGGAAACCCACCGTCTGATCAGCATGGTGGAGGAACTGCTGGAATTCACCCGGATGCAGGACGGCAGATTTATTCTGAATGTTAGGCCCTGTGATATCCGTTCGGAATTTGAAGATACCGTGTTTATGTACGGTTCCCGGCTTCGTCAGGAAGGAATTGAACTGGAATATCTGGAGAATGACTCCGATATTCCGGATGAGGTACCCTGCGATCCGGAACGCCTGCGCCAGGTGTTTTTGAACCTGCTGGACAATGCGGTGAAGCATGGAGGTTCGGGCAAAAAAATCACGGCGGAAATTCTGCGGGACGGTACGGATATTCTGATCCGCATCCGGGACTTCGGCCCCGGCATCCCGGAGGATGAGCTGCCGCATGTGAAACAGAAATTCTATAAGGGATCCTCAAAGGCACGCGGCAGCGGCATCGGCCTTGCGGTATGCGATGAGATTGTATCACTGCACAACGGCTCGCTGGAGATCACCAATGCGGAGGGCGGAGGTGCCTGTGTGTCCATCCGGATTCCGATTGAGGAAACCCTGGCAAAGGAGTGACGGCAGAATGCCGCAGGAAAAATTCAAAACCCTGATTGGAGGGCAGGCCCTCATTGAGGGAATCTATATGCGCGGACCGGACAAGCAGTCGCTGGTGGTTCGCAAACCGGACGGCGAACTGGAAAGCAGGGTGGAGCCGCTCCGCCTGATCAAGGACCGTTTCCCGATTCTGGGCTTCCCGTTCATCCGCGGCGTAGTCAATTTCGGCTCGTCCATGGTCAACGGCATCAAGTCGCTGATGACTTCCGCATCCTACCTTCCGGAGGATGAGCAGGAAGAGCCCGGTCCGTTCGGCAGGTGGATTGAGAAGCATTTCGGTTCGGAGAAGCTGGAACAGTGGCTCATTTACTCTGCGGCGGTTCTGGGTGTTATATTTGCAGTTGCCCTCTTTGCACTGCTTCCAACGTTTCTGGTCAGCCTGATCCGGCCGATTCACGACAGAATTGTTCTCCGCAACCTCCTGGAAGGCGTAATGAAAGTCGTCGTGTTCGTTGTTTATCTGGCGCTGATTTCGAGACTGCCTGACATACAGCGTGTTTTTCAGTATCATGGGGCGGAGCATAAAACCATCCGCTGCTATGAAGCAAAGCTTCCCCTGACGGTGGAGAATGTGAAGCCCATGACCAGGCTGCATCCCCGCTGCGGAACCAGCTTCCTGTTTGTGGTGATTATTCTGAGCATCCTGATCGGATCCGTGATTCAGACGCCTAACACGGTGCTGCGCATTCTCTGCAAGCTTGCGCTGCTTCCTGTGGTGGTCAGCGTAGCCTACGAGTGCAACCGGCTGGTAGGACGCTATGACAATCTGCTGACGAGAATTCTTTCCGCGCCGGGAATGTGGTTCCAGCATCTGACAACCAGAGAACCGGACGAGAGCATGATTGAAGTGGGAATTGAGGCGCTGCGTCTTGTGATTCCCGATCAGGAAGGTGCGGACCGGTGGTAAAAAAGTATTCGGAACTGTACATGGATGCCAGGCGCGCGCTGCTGCCTTCAGAAGGGGAGCGGGCGGGCGCCCTTGCCAGAGAACTGCTTGCGCTTGCCTCCGGGCAGAGCATAGAGCGGGTGACGGCCCACAAGGAGATGTATGCCTCTGAAGAAGTGGAGCGCCGCCTGAATTCACTGGTGGCACGTACTCTGGACGGAGAACCTCTTGCCTATCTGCTGGGGTTCTGGCCTTTCCACGGCCTGAAGCTTACCATTACGCCTGATGTGCTGATTCCTAGAGATGACACGGAAGTTGTCACGGAACTGGCAGTTCATGTATTGAAGCTATCACCGGTGGAAAACCCCAGGGTGCTGGATCTTTGTACCGGTTCCGGATGCATCGGGCTGGCGATTGCCTCCGAGGTTCCGGACGCACGCGTGACTTTGGGAGATGTGTCGGATGCAGCCTTGAAAGTGGCAAGGCAGAACATCCAGTCGCTCCACTTTACGGGCCGCGTAAAAGCTCTGAAGCTGGATGCAATGGAACCGGCATCCGCATTTCTCGGAAAATATGACATGATTGTCGCCAATCCTCCCTATGTGACAGAGACGGAGATGGAGCAGCTTGACCGTTCTGTAAAGGACTATGAGCCGCATCTTGCACTCAATGGGGGAGCGGATGGCCTGGATTTTTACCGTGCCATTCTGGAGAATTATCTTGGCGCCCTGCAGAAGGGCGGCTTCCTTGCCTTTGAATTCGGGCAGGGACAGAAAGAAGCGGTCTGCGCACTGCTGCAGGAGCGGGACCTGAAGATTATCGTAGTAAAAGAGGATACCGGCGGAATCCCGAGAGCGGTTCTGGCCATGGATCCCAGAGAGGATGTAGTATAATGGCAACGAAAAAGAGCAACTATGAAGCACCGGCACCTGCAGAAAACAAGCAGAAAGCATTGGAAACCGCACTTGCACAGATCGAGAAGAATTTCGGAAAGGGCGCTGTCATGCGCCTGGGCGACAAGCCTGAAATGATGGTGGACGCGATCCCGACCGGTTCCCTTGCCCTGGATGCCGCGCTGGGGATCGGCGGTGTTCCCAAAGGAAGAATTATTGAGATCTACGGACCGGAATCTTCCGGCAAAACAACCCTGGCTCTGCATATCCTTGCGCAGGCGCAGAAACAGGGCGGTGAAGTGGCATTTGTCGATGCGGAGCATGCGCTGGATCCGGATTATGCTGCCGCACTCGGCGTGGATACAGACGCAATGCTGGTTTCCCAGCCGGATACCGGTGAGCAGGCGCTTGAGATCACAGACGCCCTTGTGCGTTCCGGCGCCGTGGACGTGGTTGTCGTAGACTCCGTTGCAGCACTCACACCCCGTGCCGAGATTGAAGGTGATATGGGTGACAGCTTTGTCGGCCTTCATGCCCGCCTGATGAGCCAGGCACTTCGGAAGCTTGCCGGCTCCATCGCAAAGACCAACTGCATCGTAATCTTTATCAACCAGATCCGCATGAAAATCGGCGTGATGTACGGAAACCCCGAGACGACCACCGGCGGCAACGCCCTGAAGTTCTATGCCTCCGTCCGTATCGACATCCGTCGGATTGAATCCATTAAGGAAGGCGGCGTGGTGACCGGCAACCGCACCAGGGCAAAGGTGATCAAGAACAAGGTGGCGCCTCCCTTCCGCGAGGCCGTATTTGATATCATGTACGGCGAGGGCATTTCCCGCCTGGGTGAGCTGATTGATATCGGCGCCCAGCTGGATGTAGTGGAAAAATCCGGCAGCTGGTACTCCTACAACGGAGAACACATCGGACAGGGCCGCGATGCCGCAAAGGCTTTCCTGAAGGAGCATCCTGAAGTAGCGGATGAGATCGAGAGCGTGATCCGCGAAAACCTGTGGAAGCTGCAGGGAAGCCACAATAAGAACGCTGCACAGGCTGCCGGCAAGGGAGTAGATGTCTCTGCCGACGACTTTGACGATGAAGCTTGAGTCTCTCACGCCGATTCCCGGCCCGACCGGGAGAATCCGCCTGAAGTTTGACAACGGAGCAACCATGAAGGTCTATCCGGAAGTGGTTGCCGACTGCGTGCTCTATGCCGGCAAGGAGTTCTCTGAAGAGGATTTCAAGACACTGGAAGAAACAGCCAGAAAGGCTTCTGCAAGACAGAGAGCAGTTCGGATCGTCTCGGCAAGCGCCGTGTCGGAAAAGGAATTGCAGCGGCGGCTTCTGCAGCGCGGTGAACGGGAAGAGGATGTCCAGCAGTCCGTTGCGTGGCTGAAGGATCTGAATGTCCTTGACGACCGGCAGGTGGCGGCCGAGGTGGTTCGAAAATGCATTGCCAAGGGCTTTGGACCAGCCCGGGCAAGACAGGAACTGTACGGAAAGGGTGTGCCAAAGGAACTTTGGGATGAGGCACTGGCGGAATATCCGGAGATGGATGATGAGATCAGGCAGTTCCTGGAGTCCCGTCTCCGCGGCGAGAAACCGGACCGGAAGCAGATTCAGCAGCTGACAGGCGCCCTTGCGCGTCGGGGACACAGCTATGAGGCCATCCGCGCCGCACTGCGGAAATATACGGATGAGCTGGACGAATTTGAACCATAAAAGGAGAAAATGAGAATGGCAAAGATCGGCTTTGTCAGCCTTGGCTGCGCAAAGAACCAGGTCAATACCGAACAGATGATATACCTGCTTCAGCAGGCGGGACATGAAGTCCTCCCTGACGTGGACGGCGCAGATGTGGCAATTGTCAACACCTGCGGATTCATTGATTCGGCAAAAAGTGAAGCAATCGACAACATCCTGGCTCTGGGTCAGCTTAAGGCGGAGGGCAGAATCCGGAAGATTCTGGTTGCAGGCTGTCTGTCCCAGCGCTATCAGGAACAGATCCTGGAGGAAATGCCGGAAGTGGACGGCATCCTTGGCTGCGGCAGTTATTTTTCCGTGGTACCTGCCGTTGAGCAGGTGCTGAAAGAGCAGAAGACGGTATATCTGGAAGATATTGATGCTTCCATCCCGGAAGTTCCAAGGACACTGACCACACCGGAGCACTATGCGTTTCTGAAGATCGCCGAAGGCTGTGACAATCACTGCAGCTACTGCGTGATCCCATCCCTGCGTGGCCATTACCGTTCCCGCACCATGGAGGATCTTCTGGAAGAAGCGGAAGGCCTTGCCGGCGCCGGGGTCAGGGAACTGATCGTGGTTGCACAGGACATCAGCCGATACGGCTTGGATCTCTATGGCAGGCGGCGGCTGCCGGATCTTCTCCGTGCCTTGTGCCGGATCAATGGCTTCCGCTGGATCCGGCTGCACTACCTCTATCCGGATGAAATCACTGACGAGCTGATTGACCTGATTGCCGACGAGCCGAAGATCCTGAAGTATCTGGATATTCCCATTCAGCATGTCAATGATGAAATTCTAAAACGCATGAACCGCAGAGGGACCAAGGCGGAACTGGAAGCGCTGATCGTCAAACTCCGCAGCCGGATTCCCGGCCTGGTGATCCGTACCAGCCTGATTGCCGGCCTGCCCGGTGAGGGAGAAGCGGAGTTTGAAGAACTGTGCGAATTCCTTCGGAAATACCGGCTTGAGCGAGTGGGCTGCTTCGCATTCTCCCCGGAGGAGGGAACCCCGGCTGCTGCGATGGAGTATCCGGATTCGGAGATCGCGCAGGAGCGGGCGGAAATTGTGACAGAGCTTCAGAGCCGGATTATGGATGCGTTCAACGAGACGAGATTTGGAACCCGCGAGATCGTGCTCTGCGAGGGCTATGATCCGGAGCGGGACGCCTGGTTCGGACGGAGTTATTCGGAATCTCCGGATATTGACGGAAACATCTGGTTTACCAGCCAGAATGAGCTCCGTGTCGGACAGTTTGCGGAAGTGTTGATTACAGGCGCCCAGGACGGCGAATTGATTGGAGTGTGCGTAGATGACAACAGCAAGTAAAATCACCCTTGCCCGGGTGGTCATGATTCCGGTGTTTATGGTATTTCTTCTGCTGAACTGGAACTGGGCGGCTTTGGCGGTGTTTGTCATTGCCAGCCTGACGGACTTTGTGGACGGATATATTGCACGTCATTACAACCAGGTCAGCGACTTCGGAAAATTCCTGGATCCCCTGGCTGACAAGCTCCTCGTTATTTCCGCTATGGTCATCTTTGTGCAGTGGGGCAGGATGCCCGCCTGGATGCTGATGGTGGTTCTGACCCGGGAGTTCGCCGTGACCGGCCTCCGGTTGGTGGCAGTGCAGAACGGACGCGTGGTTGCGGCCGGATGGAGCGGCAAAATCAAGACTGCCAGCACCATGGTTGGCCTTTGCGTCATGATGGCAATTTCCCATCCTGTACTGGACCTGGTGATCTGCTGGATTATTGTGGTTACGACACTGGCCTCCGGCGTGGAATACTTTATCGAAAACTGGGATGTTTTGGGCCTCAGGAAATCTTGACAGGCTGTCTGCGCCTGTGTTAGAATTCCCCTGACAATATGCAAATCGCTGAGAACGAAAAGAGTAACAGAGAACTGCCGCCTCAGAGAGCGTCCGTCACTGGCTGAAAGCGGACGCGGCTGGCTGCTTTGTGAAGTGCCTTCGGGAGCGAGGGAGAGATCCCCGTCTGTGCCGCGTTAAGGCAATGAGTGAGAAATCAGAGTGGAACCGCGAGCATTGTCTGCCCGCCTCTTGAAACAGAGGCGGGCAGTATCTTTTTTATGGGAGGCAGGCCCATGCGACTGACCGAAACAATCCGAGCATATCAGAAAAACGATCCGGCTGCGAGATCCGGACTGGAGATTCTGCTCCTCTACAATGGACTCCATGCGATGATTTATTACCGGATTTCCCACTGGTTTTATGAACGCGGGTGTGTCTTTCTTGCAAGATGGATTTCCCAGTTTGCAAAGCGGCGCACTGGCGTGGAAATCCACCCCGCGGCGAAGATCGGACGCAGATTGGTCATTGACCACGGCACGGGAATTGTAATCGGTGCAACAACGGAAATCGGAGATGATTGTCTGCTGTATCAGGGCGTAACCCTGGGCGGAACCGGAAAGGACACCGGGAAGCGCCATCCGACACTGGGAAACAACATCATGGTGGGATCCGGCGCAAAGGTGCTCGGACCGTTCAAAGTCGGCGACAACGCGCGGATTGCGGCAAATGCGGTCGTACTGCGGGAAGTCCCCGCGAACTGTACGGTGGTCGGCGTGCCGGGACGGATTGTCCGTTACCAGGGTGAAAAACTGGATCAGATCCATACGCCGGACCCGATGATGGACCGCATCAATGCGCTTGAGGCGCGAATCTTAGAACTAGAAAAACAACTGGAGGTAAAGAATCATGAAGCTGTACAACTCCCTGACCAGAACGAAGGATGAATTCGTGACCCATGAGCCCGGAAAGGTCGGCATGTATACCTGCGGCCCCACGGTTTATCACTTTGCACATATCGGCAATCTGCGTACCTACATGATGGAGGATGTGCTTGACAAGTATCTGCGCTATTCCGGCTATGAGGTCAAGCGTGTGATGAATATCACCGACGTGGGACACCTGACCTCGGACGGAGACGAGGGTGAGGACAAGATGCTCAAGGGAGCCAAGCGGGAGCACAAGACCGTGATGGAGATCGCGAAGTTCTATACGGACGCGTTCTTTGAGGATTGCCGAAAGCTCAATATCCGGATTCCGGATGTTGTGGAGCCTGCAACCGGCTGCATTCCCGAGTTCATTACGCTGGTGCAGGGCCTTTTGGATAAAGGCTATGCCTATGAGGCGGGCGGAAACATCTATTTCGACACCTCGAAACTGAAGCGCTACTATGTGTTCAACAATTTCGATGAGGAGGATCTGGCGGTCGGCGTCCGCGAGGGCGTGGAGGCAGACGAGAACAAGCGCAACAAGACGGATTTCGTGCTCTGGTTCACCAAGAGCAAATTTGAGGACCAGGAGTTGAAGTGGGAATCGCCCTGGGGCCTTGGCTACCCTGGCTGGCACATTGAATGCTCCGGCATCAGCATCAAGCATCTGGGCGAGTATCTGGATCTGCACTGCGGCGGAGTTGACAATATGTTCCCCCATCACACCAATGAGATTGCCCAGTCGGAAGCCTTTCTCGGCCATCCCTGGTGCCCGCAGTGGTTCCATGTGCTTCACCTGAACACCGATTCAGGAAAGATGTCAAAATCCAAGGGACAGATCCTCACGGTGTCCGTACTGGAGGAGGAAGGCTACGATCCGCTGGCTTACCGGTTCTTCTGCCTGCAGAGCCACTACCGCAAATCCCTTGTCTTCTCCTATGAAAATCTGGACAACGCCCAGAGCGCGTACCAGAAGCTGATTGCCCGTGTGGCTGCTTTGTCCAATGAGCAGCAGCCTGTGGATGAAGAAGTGTTTGCACAGCTGCAGGCTAAGTTCCGTGAGGCACTGGACAACGATCTGAACACGTCCCTCGCAGTGACGGCACTCTACGATGTGCTTAAGGCGGATACCAACGACGCCACCAAGCGCGCACTGATTGCCGATTTCGATCAGGTGCTCGGACTGGATCTGATTGCAAAGGCGGAGGCGCTTTCCGCGCCGTCCGAGGATGAGGATGCAGAGCAGATTGAACAGATGCTTGCACTGCGCACGCAGGCGAAGAAGGAAAAGAACTGGGCTGAAGCGGACCGGATCCGGGATGAGCTGAAAGCCAAAGGCATTATCATCGAGGATACACCGCAGGGACCGAAGTGGCATAGAGCATGATTTTGAATCGAAGGAGTTTCCAATCATGAGACTGATGATTCTGGATGGAAACAGCGTAATCAACCGTGCGTTTTACGGTGTGCGGCTGCTTTCCACCAAGGACGGACTCTTCACCAACGCAGTCTACGGCTTTCTGAATATTCTCTCCTCGCTTCAGACAGAGGTGAAACCGGACGCGGTCTGTGTCGCTTTCGACCGGAAGGCGAAGACATTCCGGCATCTGCGCTATGAGGCATACAAGGGAACCCGGAAACCCATGCCGGAGGAGCTTGCACAGCAGCTGCCTCTGATGCGGGAAGTGCTGGATGCCATGCGGATCCCATACTATGAGATGGACGGCTGGGAAGCAGATGATATTCTGGGTACGGCCGCGCGTATCTGCGCGCAGTCCGGCTGGGAATGCCTGATTGTGACGGGAGACCGGGACAGCCTTCAGCTGGTAGAGCCGGGTGTAACGGTAAAACTGGTTACTACCAGAAGCGGTCAGACCACCTCTGTGGATTACACCCCGGAACGGTTTGAGGAAGAGTACGGCTTTGCACCGAAACGCCTGGTGGATCTGAAGGCGCTCATGGGAGATTCCTCGGATAATATTCCCGGCGTTCCGGGCGTGGGCGAAAAGACCGGAAAAGAACTGATCCGCTCCTTCGGTTCTCTGGATGGCGTATATGCGAATCTGGAGCAGGAAAGTCTGCGCCCCGCAGTCCGGAAGAAACTGGAGGAAGGGAAGGAGTCAGCCTATCTCAGCTACGAGCTGGCGACCATTCGGACAGATGCCCCGGTTGCATTTACGCCTCAGGACAATCTTGTGCAGGATCCGGATCGGCAGAGGCTGTATGAACTGTTCCTGAAACTGGAGTTTGTCCGCCTGATCGACCGGTATCAGCTTCGGAAGCCTGCACCCGCTGCGGCGGTGAAGACGGAAGTGACACTGTCGGATCGTCTTCCGGATCCCGGTGTGCCATGCGCACTGATCTTCTCAGAGGACGGTACGCGCGCGGCTGTCGCCTGGGACGGCGGAACGGCAGAGCTGGATATACAGGAACATCTGCCGGAATTGAAAGCGTTTTTATCCAACGGCACGCAGAAGTGCTGCTGGGATGCCAAGGAACTGCATCATCTGGCACAGAAGTGGAATACAGAAGCAAGCGGATTCGATTTTGATGCTCTGGTTGCAGCCTATGTACTGGATCCGTCTGCTGCGGAATATTCTCTTCGGAAGCTTTCCGCTGCGTATCTGCAGCAGCAGCCGGATGACACACCTGCTGCACAGGCTTCGGCGTTGTTCGCACTCAGGGAACCCATGATGAAGCGGATGGAAGAGCAGAATCTCATGAGAGTCTATACGGAGATTGACCTTCCGCTCTGCCCTGTTCTTGCCCGTATGGAACGAGCTGGTGTTTTGGTTGACAGACCCGCACTGATCGCCTTTGGTGAGATGCTTCAGGAACGGATCGAGCAAACGCAGGAAATGATCTACACACTCGCAGGAGGAGAATTCAACATTCTGTCTCCCAAACAGCTGGGAGAGGTCCTCTTTGAGCGTCTGCAGCTGCCTGCGCAGAAAAAAACCAAAACGGGATATTCCACCTCAGCGGATGTTCTAGAAAAGCTTCGCAGGAAACATCCGATCGTACAGTGCGTGCTGGACTACCGCATGCTGACAAAGCTGAAGAGCACCTATGCTGACGGCCTGCTCGGCTATATTGCGGAGGATGGACGGATTCACACCACCTTCCAGAATACGGTGACTGCAACTGGAAGACTGTCCTCCACGGATCCCAACCTTCAGAATATCCCTGTCCGGACGGAACTGGGAAGCGAGCTTCGGCGCATGTTTATCGCGCCGGCAGGCTGGGTCCTGGTGGATGCCGATTACAGCCAGATTGAACTTCGCGTACTCTCTCATATGGCGGATGACCCGAATCTCCAGCAGGCTTTCCTCGCCGGAGAGGACGTGCATGCGGTAACGGCATCTCAGGTGTTCGGCGTGCCGCTGTCGGAAGTGACGCCGCTCATGCGCCGCAATGCCAAGGCGGTGAATTTCGGGATTGTCTACGGAATCTCCGAATTCTCTCTTGCGGAGGACATCGGTGTGAGCCGCAATGAGGCGAAAGCTTACATGGATGCCTACCTCCAGAA
>JAEEGL014557376.1_pt1 | contig 13683 bp, 7 predicted proteins | sample 9134231 | NCBI WGS metagenome assembly JAEEGL01 (sample SAMN16246548, study PRJNA631951) | gut metagenome | biome: gut microbiome; feature: rumen; material: fiber-attached | host: Bos | place: Iran: Karaj | collected 2018-10
GCGAGCGCGAGCGCGGCCGCCACGTTGGTCCCGCTCGATATGCCGCAGAGGATGCCCTCCTTGGACGCGAGGTCCTTGGAAGTCTGAAGCGCCTCGTCGTCCGTTACGATGTAGATGTCCTCGTAGATCTTCGTGTTAAGCACCTTAGGGATCACGCCGTCGCCGATACCCATTTGGATGTGCGTGCCGATAACGGTTCCGCCCGCGAGGATCGCCGCCGTCTCAGGCTCCACCGCCCAGATCGTTATATCCGGGTTGAGCGCCTTGAGCGTCTCGCCGATGCCGGTTATGGATCCGCCCGTTCCGATGCCGGAGCAGAATCCGTCGATAGGTCCGGCCACCTGCTCGAGGATCTCAAGACCCGTATGGTGCCTGTGAGTCATCGGGTTCGCCGGGTTCTCGAACTGCTGCGGTATGAACACGCGCGGGTCCTCAGCCGCCATTCTGTTGGCCTCGTTCATGCACTCCTCGATCGCGTCTCCGATGTTGCCCGCGTCGTGGACGAGTTTCACCTCGGCGCCGTAGTGCTGCACCAGAAGGCGCCTCTCCTGGCTCACCGAGTCAGGCATTATGATCACTACCTTGTAGCCCCTTACGGCTCCGACGAGCGCGAGTCCGATGCCCTGGTTGCCGCTTGTCGGCTCTACGATTATAGTGTCCTTCTTTATGCGCCCGGCCTCTTCGGCCGCGAGTATCATGTTGTACGCCGTGCGCGTCTTTATCGAGCCGCCGACGTTGAGTCCTTCAAACTTTACGAGGACGCGGGCCGAGTCCGGTCCGACCATCCTGTCCGAGAGCTGTATTATCGGTGTGTGGCCTATAGCTTCAAGTATATTGCTGTAAATCATTAAAAATCTCCGGGTTGTAGTTTTTGTCGTTCCGGCGTCAGCCGCCCGCGCTATCTGATGATGTTAGCGCTTGTCTCCTTCAGGATTACGTCGTGCGCGCCGCCCTCCACGATGCTCGTAGCCGATACGAGAGTGATCTTGGCGGTCTTCTGCAGCTCCTCGATTGAAAGAGCGCCGCAGTTGCACATCGTCGACTTAACCTTGTTCATCGACATGTCAACGTTGTCCTTCAGCGGACCCGCGTAAGGAACGTACGAGTCGACGCCTTCCTCGAACGACAGCTTGCCCGCTCCGCCGAGATCGTATCTCTGCCAGTTGCGCGCGCGGTTCGAGCCCTCGCCCCAGTACTCCTTCACGTAGTTGCCGTTGACAACGAGCTTGTTTGTCGGGCTTTCGTCGAATCTGGAGAAGTATCTGCCGAGCATCAGGAAGTCGGCTCCCATCGCCAGCGCCAGCGTCATGTGGTAGTCGTATACGATGCCGCCGTCGGAGCAGATCGGAACGTAGATGCCGGTCTCCTTGAAATATTCGTCTCTCGCCTTCGCGACCTCGATAACGGCCGTAGCCTGGCCGCGTCCGATACCCTTCTGCTCACGCGTGATGCAGATCGAGCCGCCGCCGATACCGATCTTTACGAAATCGGCTCCCGCCTTAGCCAGGAACAGGAATCCGTCTCTGTCGACAACGTTGCCCGCGCCGACCTTTACGGTGTCGCCGTACTTCTCTCTTATGTACTCGAGAGTGAGCTTCTGCCACTCCGAATAGCCCTCGGAAGAGTCGATGCACAGAACGTCGGCTCCCGCCTCGACGAGCGCCGGAACTCTTTCCGCATAGTCGCGGGTGTTGATGCCGGCTCCCACAACGTATCTCTTGTGAGCGTCGAGCAGTTCGTTAGGGTTTTCCTTATGCGAATCGTAGTCCTTGCGGAATACGAAATGTGTCAGTCTCTGGTTCTCGTCGATGATCGGCAGAGCGTTGAGCTTGTTGTCCCAGATCAGGTCGTTCGCTTCCGAAAGCGAGATCCCGCTCTTGCCGTAAACCAGCTGATCGAAAGGCTTCATGAATTCCGAAACCTTGGTGTCGGGAGACATCCTGCTGACGCGGTAGTCTCTGCTGGCAACGATTCCTACGAGCTTGCCCTCGCTCGTGCCGTCTTCTGTAACGGCCACGGTCGAGTGACCGGTGCGCTCCTTCAGCTCGAGAACGTCGGCGAGCGTCTGGTCAGGCCTGATGTTCGAATCGCTTGTAACGAAGCCGGCCTTGTACGCCTTTACGCGCTTTACCATGGCCGCCTGGTTCTCGATCGTCTGCGATCCGAAGATGAACGATATTCCGCCCTCCTTCGCGAGCGCTACCGCCATCTTGTCGTCCGATACGGACTGCATGATCGCGGATACGAGAGGAATCTTTATTGTGAGCGGGCATTCCTCCTCACCCTTTCTGTACTTTACGAGAGGCGTTGAAAGATCAACGTTCTCGACTCTGCACTCAGTCGATGAATAATTCGGTATAAGCAGGTATTCGTTGAATGTCCTCGACGGTTCGGTGAAATATTGTGCCATGGCTCCTCCTATCTGTACCCGCGTCCGCGAAACGCGTTTCCGCGCCGCGCCGCTATCGTCTGCGCCAGTTATTACGTCTGTTGTTGTTGAATAAATATTTTACTCTATCTCGCCGTGTTTTTCAAGCCTTTTCGGGACTTTGAAGACTCGCGTTTCCGCTCCTGTCCGGCGATAGCGGCGGACGGCACGATATCCGTATCGTCCGCCGCTGCCGCCCCCGCTCCGTCAGGCAAAAAGCGGGCGGACATCCGCGAAAGATGTCCGCCCGCTTTAAGAGTCTTACACCCAGTTACTATTTGTTTTCAGCAGTCTTGCCTTTTGCAATAGCAGCCTTCATTTCAGCAACCATTTCCTTCAGATCTCTGCCGCCGAGTACGAGGAACAGGATCATGAACAGGATGCTTACGAGCAGGCAGCACCATACGTAGAAGGTACCTACAGGCTGATACTTGAAGAGAGGTACTACTACGAAGTGGAGCGCGAGCATTACCAGGCAGCCGGTCCAGATGAACTTCTTGGCAGCGGTCTTCGCGCCGAAGAAGCCGAATACTCCAGGGAAGTAATCCGGATCCGCAGCGTTCATCTTGTCGCCCAGAGTCTTGAAGTTCGTCGCTTCAATATCTTCATCAGGCGAGTGCTTCGTCGCAAGGCTGACAACGATCATCAGGATTACAGATACGATGAAGCCGGCGTGTACGCAGTGGAGGTGAAGCAGCATCGAGCTTGGTGCGCCCATCTTGGTCCATGCAACCGCAGCCCAGATGCAGGCTACTACAGCGCCGCCTACGCAGGCTGCCAGAGCGCCGGTTGCCGTCGCTCTCTTCCAGTGCCATGCACACATTACAGGTACCCAGATACCGGACATTACGATCGCCTGGATCATTACCCAGAGGGTAACCAGCTGAGGAATTCCGTTCGCTACAGCTACGCCGATGATCAGCGTGAGAACTACGGCGATACGGCTGAACTTCAGCAGCTGAGGGTCGGAAACCGTATTGTGCTTGTTAACGCCCTTAACATAGATGTCCTTTGCCAGGATCGCAGCGCCGTTCATTACGAGCGAGGAACCTGTCGAGAGGATTGTCATCATCAGACCTACGATCATTACGCAGCCGATTACTACAGGCGAGTGGTAGATACCAAGCCAGCTGAAGATCTGGTCGGAGCCCATCTCAGGAACTACGATGACGCCGATCGCAGCAGCAGCCGCTACAGCCATACCGCAGAAGTAAGGGAGTACTCCGAAGAAGTTAGCGCCTGTCAGCATCATCTGAGCATTAACAGTCGTCTTAGGGTCTTTACCTACATAAGCCCACATGAACATCGTCGGGCAAGCGAGGTAGTAAGCGCCGAGCGTGAACGCCCATGTCATGAATGTCGCCGGAGCGATGGACATAGCGTTTACCATGAACGGCGGAAGTGCCGAATAGAATGCGTCGATAGCAACGTTCGGGTCGCCGATCATTCTCATTGCAGCGAATACGGAGATAACCATCGCCGCGGACTGGATGATCGACTGCAGCCACTGTACTATGATTGCGGAGTACTGACCTGCTGTAAACGTGTACAGGAAGATGATAGCAGCCGCGATGATCGTGCCGAAGTTGAGCGGAATCTCGAACGCTACCTTCAGTACAACCGCGATAGCGAGGAGCTGCATACCGCACTGAGCGGCAGGTCTGAAGAACGCGATGATACCTGCAGGAATTCTGAGTCTCTCATCGTAACGCGTGCAGATGAAGTCTGTGATCGTGTACGCGTCTGTAGTTCTTCCGAAATAGTTAAGTCTCTTTACGTAAACGATTGTAAAGATAACTGCTCCGATAAGAACGAAGATGCCCGACCAGGAAGAAGCCCAACCGGATGAATAACCGTAACCGGTGTAACCGGAAACCGTAGCGCCGCCGATCTGGCCGCCTACGAACGAGCCTGCCAGGAGCCAGAACGGAATGTTTCTGCCTGCCATCAGGTAGTCAGAAGCGCTGACCGTCAGCTTCCTGAACCACATGCCCATCATCATGAATGCGATTACCAGGATGATAAGTATTATCAAGCTGGCCATTACTGTGGTATTCATGTCTTTCCTCCTTCTTTTATTAAAAGAATAAAAACGGTTGTTCCGCCTCATACAATGAGGCTATTGTAATTATATTGTTAAAATGTCGACATACTGATTTCACAAAACTGCCTAAAATCCGCCTATATTGTCGACACATGTCGATTTCGACGTCATTTTGCCTCCCCGGACCTTCCGGCGGCGGCTTCTTTCATGCCTCTTATCATAGCGCGTATATCGCGTCCGCCGAGAATCAGGAACAGGAACATCGCCGCGAAGCTGATCGCAACGCAGCCCCAGACGAACGCCGTTCCGACCGGTCTGAACCTGAACACCGGCATTATCGCGATATGCAGAAGCAAAAGCGCAATGCACACGCTCCAGAGGAACTTCTTCGCCGCGGTCTTCGCGCCGAAATATCCCCAGAGCCCCGGCGCGTATTCGGGATCCGCCGCGTGCATCCTGCCGCCCAGCGATTTGTAATACGTTGCGTCTATATCCTCGTCCGGCGAGTGCTTCGTCGCCAGACTCACGATTATCATCAGAACGCAGGATACTATCATACCCGCGTGCACGCAGTGGAGGTTCATAACGATGCTCCCCGGAGCGCCGTATTTCACCCACGCGGTCACGGCCCATACGAGCGCCGCCGCGGCGCCTCCCAGGCACGAAGCCAGAGCTCCGGCGGACGTCGCCCGCTTCCAGTGCCACGCGAACATCACAGGGCACCAGATGCCCGACATTACTATCGCCTGGATCAGTACCCAGAGCGTTATCAGCTGAGGCACGCCGTTAGCGACGGCTACGCCGATCACGAGCGTAAGCGCGACCGCGGCGCGGCTGTATTTCAGCAGTCTGGCGTCGTCTTCCTTTCCGACCGTGTCTTTCCCTTTAAATCCGATATCCCTCGCCAGAAGCGCGGCGCCGTTCATTACGAGCGACGAACCGGCGGAGAGCGTCGAGGTCATCAGGCCGACGATCATCACAGTTCCCATGATCACCGGCGCTTTATTTATAGCGAGCCAGCTGTAGATGAGGTCCGAGCCCATCTCCGGCACTGTTACGGCGCCGACGGCGGCAGCCGCCGCCACTCCCATGCCGCAGAAATACGGCAGCACCGGAAGAAAACCGATGCCGTTCACCAGGATCTGGGCGTTCACCGTCGTGCGCGGGTCCTTGCCCATGTACGCCCACATGAACATCGAAGGGCACGCGAAATAATAGAGTCCCAGCGTGAACAGCCACGTCCAGAAGGTTACCGGCGCGATGCCCGTGGCGCTCACCATCTGCTCCGGCAGAACGGAATAGAACGCGTCGACAGCGCGTCCCGGGTCGCCGATGAGCCTGAACGCCGCGAACGTCGCGATGAGCATCGCCATTGTCTGGATTATCGACTGCATCCACTGGATTATTATCGCCGAGTACTGGCCGGCCGTGAAGCAGTACAGGAATATGATGCATGCCGCGATTATCGTCCCGAGGTTGATCGGAATGTTGAACGCGACCTTGAGAACTACGGCTATGGAAAGGAACTGGATCCCGCACTGGGCCGCCGGTCTGAAGAACGCGATCACGCCCGCGGGCACCCTGAGCCTTTCGTCGTAGCGCGCGCAGATGAAATCGATGATAGTGAACGCTCCGGCGGTCCTGCCGAAATAGTTGATCCTTTTTGAATAAAGCACAGTGAAGAGCGCGGCGGCGCCGAGCGTGAACGCGCCGCACCACGCGGAAGACCAGCCCGCGGCGTATCCGTAGCCGGTAAATCCCGATACGGTCGCGCCGCCGAGAGAACCGCCTGCGAACGAGCCCGCGAGAAGCCAGAACGGCAGGCTTCTGCCCGCCATCAGGTAATCCGCCGAGCTTAAAGTCATCTTCCTGAATTTTATCCCGATGATCATGAACGCGACAACCAGGGTTATCAGTATGATCAGGGCCGCAAGAACCGTTGCGTTCATATACGAACTTCTCCCCTATAACCAAAGGCGAGCGATGCCGCATACATGATACGGCACGCCCGCTCTTTAAATTGCTGTGTATTAAAGGTTATATTCTCTTAGCCTTGAACTCGTAGTCCTTCATGTCGCTCAGAGGCCACAGAGTGCTCCTGTCGACGTTCTTCCAGTCGAAGCGCTTGAAATCGCTGCTGCTAGGGCCCCAGCCGTCAAGCAGATAGATCTCCTTCGCAACGTCTCTGTAGTAGTGTCTGAAGTGCTGGGTCGACTTGACTCCGAGGATCCTCGCCTTTGTAACGTCGAGTCCGATGTCAGTGTAGCAGCGCGGATCGAGGTGCGGGAATACGTTGTCGCACAGTACGAGCGTTATCTCGCCGATCTTGAAGATAACCGTATGTCCCATCGAGATCCTCGAGCCGTTGTACTGGATAGTGAAGCTTCCGTCGAAGCATCTTTCGATATCGCCTTCCACCTCGATCGGTTCGCCCCAGCGAGGGTCGATCGAATAGCCGACCTTCAGCTTGGCGTGCTTGCCCTCGCCGATCTTGTACGCCTCGGCTACGGCCGCAGGATCGAATACTACCAGATAGCAAGGCTTGTCGACCTTCTCGTCGATCAGCGCCTTCAGGAGTACGTTCGAATCTCCGGCAGCGCCCGCAGGAGGAGCGTCGAACACTTCCGAAAGAGCTATCGGCCCTTCAGGAGCCTGCATCGCGTGTCTTACAGCTTCATGCGGTTCTACGACTTCTACCACGAAGTCTTCCTTCGCGTCCCATACGATCTTGGCGATCTTAAGAGCTTCCGCGTCGCCGAGGTCGCCCTTTCCGTCCGTCGTCACTATGACTCTGCCCATGAGGCCCTTGATATCCATCCATGGCTGTACAGGGAACATCGATACCGACTCGACTCCGTCGATCTTCTCTGCCTCTCTGCAGGCTTCCATGATGTGCTTCATCGGCTCCTGGTAGTCCAGTTCAGCGTGAGGCGGAAGAAGTACCGGCAGATCGACGTACGACTTGAGCGGCTTGAAGCCTTCCGTAACCATTCTCATGGTGAGCTCCGCCGTTCTGATTCCCGTCTCGTATTCGTCTCTGTGAGGGAACGTCTGATATCCGACGATGATGTCGGAGTTCTTCAGCATCTGCTCCGATATGAACGCGTGTCCGTCGAAGCCGAATCCGATAGGTACGTCAGGTCCCACGATCTGGCGGAGAGTTTCAGCGAGGTCGCCCTCAGGGTCGTCGCAGTCCTCAGCTACCATTGCGCCGTGCATGCTCATGATAACAGCGTCTACTTTGCCGCCGCCCGCGATGAATTCTTTGGTCCTGTTTACTATCTGATCTTTGAAATACTGATGAGCTTCCGCAGCAAGCAGTCCGGCGGAGCCTCCGTTCGCGCAGATCGTAGGCAGGAGCTCATATCCCGCTTCCCTGACTACTTTAATTACGCCAGATTCCATTGCGCGTATCTGGCTGAGGCGGTCGACAAAAGCCTGACCCTCCGAGTAACTCAGATACATATCCTTTGTCAGCGTTCTGCCGCTGAAAGAGTTGGTCTCCTGCTTGAAACCTCCGATTATTACCGCCATTTGAATCAGCTCCTTTCATCACAGCCCCGGACACGCAAAGCGGCACGGTATCCGCAGGCACTTCTGTTTTTTTGGTCTAAAAGAGGGGCACAGACTACCCGTGCCCCTTGCTTTTATTATGTGCTATTAAATTGCGATCGTGTTTGCCAAAACTTGGCTAAAATCAGAGATTATTACGATCGTTTTTATTTTTCCGCAGCGCTCTTTCTTGCGATAGCCGCCTTCATGTCTGCAACCATTTCCTTCAGGTCCTTTGCACCGAGAACGAGGAACAGCAGCATGAAGAGTATGCTCAGGATTACGCAGAGCCATACATAGAATACGCCGAGAGGCTTGATGTTGAACGCAGGAGCCATTACTACGTGGAATACAAGACCGATTGTGCAGCCTGCCCATACGAGCTTCTTGAACGCGGTCTTCGCGCCGAAGATACCGAAGTATCCAGGGAAGTATTCCGGATCGTCCGCGTGCATTGCATCGCCGACAGCCTTGAAGTTTGTAGCTTCGATATCCTCGTCCTTGGAGTGCTGAGTTGCCAGGCTGACAACGATCATCAGTACGAGGGATACGATGAAGCCTGCGTGTACGCAGTGGAGGTGGAGCAGCATCGAGCTTGGTGCGCCGAGCTTAGTCCACGCAATCGCAGCCCAGATGCAGGCTACAACCGCGCCGCCTACGCAGGATGCCAGAGCGCCGGTTGCCGTCGCTCTCTTCCAGTGCCATGCGAACATTACAGGTACCCAGAGACCGGACATTACGATCGCCTGGATCATTACCCAGAGGGTAACCAGCTGAGGAATTCCGTTTGCTACCGCAACACCTACGATCAGGGTGAGGATTACAGCGATACGGCTGAACTTCAGCAGCTGAGGGTCGGAAACCGTATTGTGCTTGTTAACGCCCTTAACATAGATATCCTTTGCCAGGATCGCAGCGCCGTTCATTACGAGCGAGGAACCTGTCGAGAGGATGGTCATCATCAGACCTACGATCATTACGCAGCCGATTACAACCGGAGCGTTGTGAAGTGCCAGCCAGCTGAAGATCTGGTCGGAACCCATCTCAGGAACTACTGTGAGGCCGAGAGCTGCAGCCGCAGCAACCGCCATACCGCAGAAGTAAGGGAGAATTCCGAAGAAGTTAGCGCCTGTCAGCATCAGCTGAGCGTTTACTGTAGTCTTAGGGTCTTTACCTACGTAAGCCCACATGAACATTGTCGGGCAAGCGAGGTAGTAAGCGCCGAGTGTGAACGCCCAGGTCCAGAACGTTGCAGGAGCGATGGACATAGCGTTTACCATAGCCGGCGGAAGTGCGGAATAGAGAGCGTCGATCGCAACGTTCGGATCGCCGATAAGTCTGAATGCCGCAAATACGGAGATGATCATAGCTGCGGACTGGATGATCGACTGCAGCCACTGTACTATGATTGCGGAGTACTGACCTGCTGTGAAGCAATACAGGAAGATGATAGCAGCCGCGATGATCGTGCCCAGATTGAGCGGAATCTCGAACGCTACCTTCAGTACAACTGCGATAGCGAGGAGCTGCATACCGCACTGAGCGGCAGGTCTGAAGAACGCGATTATACCTGCAGGGATTCTCAGTCTTTCATCGTAACGGGTGCAGATGAAGTCTGTGATCGTGTAGGCATCGGTCTTTCTTCCGAAATAGTTAAGTCTCTTTACATAAACGATAGTAAAGATCGTCGCACCGATAAGTACGAATACGGCCGCCCATGAAGTGTTCCAGCCGGATGCGTAACCATAACCGGTATAGCCGGATACAGTAGCGCCGCCGATCTGGCCGCCTACGAACGAGCCTGCCAGGAGCCAGAACGGAATGTTTCTGCCTGCCATAAGGTAGTCAGACGCACTGATCGTCAGTTTCCTGAACCACATGCCCATGAACATGAAGGCGATTACCAGGATGATAAGTATTATCAAGCTGGCCATTACTGTAGTATTCATGTCTTTCCTCCTTATTTTATTAAAGAATAAAAACGGTTGTTCCGCCTCATACAATGAGGCTATTTTAATTATATTGTTAAATTGTCTGAATGTTCATTCCCTAATTTGTCAATAATTCGTCATTATTACTAAATTGCTTTAATTCGGCGATAATTGCGCTTGATTTTGGCCGTAATTAAAGATACAATCGGCTGAGGGAGGTTCTGAACACATGAAGATCGCTTTTCTGGGGACAAGACTGCTTCTGGACCAGGAAAAGGCGCTGGCTCAGCGCTATTTCGACAGTCTGGACATTATTCCGCTTTACTACGACAGGTATACCGACTGTGTCGATATCCTGCGCGAAAGGCAGCACGAATTCGACGGCATCCTGTTTCCGGGGCCGTTCTCGATCAATTACACGGAGAAATACCTGACTCCTACGTGCCCGTGGGGATACGTAACCTATGACCAGGACTGCGTTATCGGAACGCTTCTTCAGGTCGCGTGCCGTTTCGGAACCAACGTCAGGATGAGCGTCGATTCAGTATCCGAGGATATGATCGAGCCGTTATTCACCGTGTACAACCTGCCCGCCGACGATTTCAAATGCATTTACGTCCGCGAAAACAAGATGAACGACTTCGACTATTTCGAGAACACGCTGAACGCTCATCTCAACAACTACTTCAGCGGCGCAGCCGACGTGTGCGTCACCGGGCTTTCGGAGGTCGCGATAGAGCTCGCGGCGAAAAGCATTCCGCACCACAGGGTCCTTCCTACGCAGAGAGCCCTGCTCAGCAGCGTCAGCAAGCTTCACACAAAGATAACCAGCATAGAATCCAAATCGAATACAGCCGTTATCATAATCGGGATCAACACCGAGCATTCCGAGGATGCCGGCAATGACGTCTGCGACGAGCTCAGGCGCGATTACGAGGCCGCGGCAATAGCGAAATCGCTCGCGGTGCGCCTCGACAGCGATCTGATCCCGTGCAGAAACGGCACGTTTATGATCTACTGCGACAGAGATATCCTGATCTCCGAAACCGACGACTTCCACACCGTGTTCTTCAGCCAGCTCTCGCTGCGCCAGACGCTTCTCAATTTCAGCGTCGGCATCGGTCTCGGCAGCACCATAAAGGACGCGAACGAAAACGCGCGGCTCGCCTTCTCGAAGGCTTCCGCGTCCAGGGACAGCGTGGCGTACGTGGCGTTCGACGCGACCAACATCCGCGGCCCGCTTGAGATACGCCCGCGGAACAACGCGGACAGCGCAAGCAGCGCAAGCTTCGCATCGGTGCTCATGAACATGGGCTTCGGTCAGGAAAACGCGCACAAGATGGCCTCGATAATAGAAGCCAGCAGCACGAAGCGCTTTACTATCAAAGAGCTTTCGAACAAGAGCGGCATCAGTTCCCGCGCGGTCACCCGCGTGGTGCAGTCGCTCGAGGACGCCGGTTACTGCACGTCGGTCGGCATGCAGGTCGGCGTTTCCGCCGGAAGGCCGGCAAGAGTTCTGGAATTCAACGTATAATAAACGTATAATACGGATTCGTCTTTATAACGCAAAACCGCCCGGCGCGAAGCCGGGCGGTTTTGCTAATTATAAGTTTTTTATGGGTTTGTGTTATTTTCTGTAAGCCTTGAACTGGTAGTCCGCCATGTCGCTCAGAGGCCACATGGTGCTTCTGTCGAGATGCTTCCAGTCGAAGCGCTTGAAGTCGCTGCTGCTCGGGCCCCAGCCGTCGAGGAGATGGATCTCGCTGCAGACGTCAGCATAGTAATGTCTGAAGTGCTGAGTCGACTTTACGCCGAGGATTCTCGCCTTGCTTATGTCGAGGCCTACGCCGGTGTAGCAGTTCGGGTCGAAGTGCGGGAATACCTTCTCGCAGAGCAGAAGCGTTATCTGGCCGATCTGTACCTCAGCCGTGCGTCCCATCGGAAGTCTCGAGCCGTTGAACTGAGTGATAAAGCTGCCGTCGAAGATCCTGGTGATGTCTCCCTCGATCTCGATCGGTTCGCCCCATCTAGGGTCGAGCGAGTAACCTACGGTCAGCTTCGCGTGGCTGCCCTCGCCTGCCGCCTCGGCCTGCTTTACGGCCTTCGGATCGAATATTACAAGGTAGCAAGGCTTATCCGGTTTTTCGTCGATCAGGGCCTTCAGGAGCTCGTTCGAGTCTCCGGCAGCGCCTGCAGGAGGAGCGTCCGCTACTTCGGAAAGCGCTACTGTTCCGCTCTCCAGGCTCATAGCGTGCTTTACCGCCTCGTGCGGCTCTACGACTACTACCTCGAACTGATCCTTAACTTCCCATGCCGCCTTCGCGATCTTGAGAGCTTCGGCGTCGCCGAGGTCGCCCTTGTCGTTTGTCGTTACAATAACGTGGCCCATCAGGCCTTCGATATCCATCCACGGCTGAACCGGGAACAGCGATACGGAGAGAACTCCGTCGAGCTTTTCAGCCTCGCGGCACATATCCATGAAGCCCTTCATCGGTTCCTGATAATCCAGCTCCGCGTGAGGAGGCAGGAGGCAAGGCAGATCCACTACCGACATTACCGGCTTGATCTCGCCCTTCGCCAGCCTGATCGTGAGATCGGTAACGCGCTGGCCCGTCTCGTACTCATCGTGGTGCGGGAACGTCTGATATCCGACGATTATGTCGGCGTTGTCCATCATCTTCTGCGAGATGAAAGCGTGTCCGTCGAAACCGAATCCGATAGGAACGTCCGGACCTACGATCGCGCGGATCGCTTCCGCGAGGTCGCCTTCAGGGTCGTCCGAATCCTCAGCTACCGCCGCGCCGTGCATGCACATTATCACAGCGTCTATCGTGCCGTATTCCATATACGATTTGATTCTGTCGATAATACCGTTGTGGAAGAGCTGGTGCGACTTGCCTTCCATGAGTCCGCCGGAGCCGCCGAACGCGCTGACCGTCGGAACGATCTCATAGCCCTCTTTTTCGAGAATGTCGATCGCGCCGGACTCCATGCCGCGCTTACCCTTGTACTTGGTCATGATGTCTTCGTCAACCGCGTAGTCCAGATAGTCGTCAACAGTCATGGTTCTCGCGCTGAACGAATTTGTTTCCTGTTTGAATCCGCCGATAATTACAGCCATACGTTCTACCTCCTTGTGGTTTATGATGCTTTCGCCGGTAAAGAGCATCCCGGCTATTGTGTCATACTTATATAAGTATAGTATACGCCGGAGTTTTCCGAATATTTAGTTTATAATTCGGCAAAAATTTGTCCGAAATAAAAACGCGCTCCCGGAAGGGAGCGCGATGCGTTCGTTTAACGCTGTTTACCGCGGGCCGCCGATCTTTTCGAGGTACTCCTCGAACACCAGACCCGACTCGAATATCTCCTTGGCCGCGACGGTGCCCACGTATCTCACGTGCCACGGTTCGTAGATATAGCCGGTCACGTCCGTCTTGCCCTCGGGATACCTGAGGATGAAGCCGAACCGGTACGCGTTGTCGTTTATCCACTTGCCTTCGTCGGTCGACGCGAAATCGCCCGACAGCCTGTAATTTATAGTCGCGCAGGAAAGGTCCGCGGCGAGCCCCGTCTGATGCTCGCTCGTGCCCGGACGCGCGCTGTAGGTGTCCGCGAGCGCCTGTCCGTCCTTCGCCACGTAGTTGTCGTAAAGTATTTTCTGGTAGTCGTACGAGCGGTAAGCCGTCGTTATGACTATGTTGTAGCCCTGCTCCGCCTTCGCCGCC
>JAEEGL015930692.1_pt1 | contig 13683 bp, 11 predicted proteins | sample 9134231 | NCBI WGS metagenome assembly JAEEGL01 (sample SAMN16246548, study PRJNA631951) | gut metagenome | biome: gut microbiome; feature: rumen; material: fiber-attached | host: Bos | place: Iran: Karaj | collected 2018-10
ATTAGCGTTGTTATGCCTACATACAATACAGAAGTCAGTATCCTGAAAGAAGCCGTGGACAGCATCCTCTGCCAGACTTTCAAGGATTTTGAATTCATTATTATTGACGATGGCTCCGTCAACGATTCCGCTGCCTATTTGCGTAGTCTTCGGGATGAACGGATCAGGCTGATTCGGAATCCATGCAACCTGGGAATCACCAAATCCCTGAACATCGGTTTTCAGGCAGCTCAAGGCAAATATATCGCGCGGATGGACAGCGACGATATTTCCTTGCCCTCCCGTTTTGAGAAGCAGTATGCTTTCATGGAAAAGCATCCGGATATGATTATGTGCGGAACGAATGTGGAGTGCTTCGGCGCATTTTCAAGAATAACAAGACGGAGAATAAACGATATGGATTGGTACCGTATCAGCGCCGTGTTTGTCAATCCCGGTCCATGTCATCCCACAGCATTCTTTAACCGCGAACTGCTGCTTCGATATCATCTCGCTTATGACGAAAGTATCGTATATGCTCAGGATTACCGCCTTTGGGTTGATATCAGCAGGCATGGACAGCTCGGCCTCTTGAAGGAAGTGCTTCTTCGCCACAGAATTAGCAAAGACAAGATATCTATAAAGCACAGGAGCGAACAGATTAAAGGGGATCAAATCACGCAGGGAGAACTGCTGCAGGAGCTTCTGGGTTTCGTGACGCAGGAAGAAAAGGATTTTCATTACCATTACAGTACAGGTTATTACAATGATACAAAAATCAACGATGAAATGCTGAAATGGTTCTACCGCCTGATTGAAGCCAACGACCGCCGTGGCGTGTATAAGAAAAAGAGATTCAGGCGCTATGTATATGATGTCATTATAAAACGGAATGTTTATCATTCATTTGTGCCAAACTTGTCCAATGCGGCAAAGATTGCTATGTTTTTTCGGTATATGCCTTTCCTCCTTGCTTTGAAAGCGTCACTGGGCATGTGTGTAAGAACATCCATTCATCGTTTACGAGGATCATGACAGTATTTTCAGCACAATACGATATGGGAGCAAAGAAAACATGAACGAAGCAAGGCATTATAGAATCCTTATCTCATCGGATCATCGTATTTTTGATCTGCATTTAAAGGAGACATTCCAATATCGAGATCTGATTTATCTGTTTGTTAAAAGGAATTTCATTTCCCGCTACAAGCAAACCCTTTTGGGGCCGCTGTGGGCTGTGATCCAGCCCTTGCTGACCACTGTTGTTTTTACCGTAATCTTTGGCAATCTGGCCCGTCTGACCACGGCGGATATTCCGGGAGATTTTAATATTCCGAGCTTTTTGTTTTACATGGCCGGCAGTATTTGCTGGAGCTATTTTTCCACAACAGTGGAATCAACCGCCAATACATTCATCAGTAATCGAAACATCCTGGGCAAGGTGTATTTTCCGCGCTTGGTCTCCCCCATATCCACGTCGCTTTCCAATCTGATTTCCTTCTTCATTCAATTTGTCCTGTTACTGGTGATGATGCTCATTGCCTGCCTGATAGGAGAAACGGATATTCATCTGACATCCGCAGTGCTGCTGCTGCCGCTTCTTGTGCTGCATCTGATTATCCTTGCTGTCGGATGCGGCATTATTATCTCTTCTGTGACGACAAAATACAGGGATCTAATGTTGCTCGTGGGCTTTGGATTGCAGCTCTGGCAGTACGCTTCTCCGATAGCGTATGGATTGGAACTGGTTCCGCATCAGTATATTTGGCTATACATGCTCAATCCCATTTCAAGCATTGTGACAGCGTTCCGCTATTCTTTGTTCGGCTTTGGTTATTTTCATATTGGATACTACCTGCTCAGTTTGGGGATCTCAATGCTGGTTTTCTTCTGCGGTCTGATCCTGTTCAGCAGGATCGAGAGAACCTTCATGGATACGATTTAAAGCAAAGAGCATTGAGCAGTTCAAGCTGAATAATGAATCAATCGAGGTGATAATCCCTATGCTGGATGTTGATGTGGTAGTGCTGTGGGTGGATGGGAGCGACCCGGATTGGCTGGCGGAAAAAAGAAAGTATGATGCGAAAGAATCCGCAGACAGCAACGGACTCTTTCGTTTTCGTGACTATGGACTGATGAAATACTGGTTCAGGGCGATTGAGAAGTATATGCCGTGGGTCAGGAAAATCCATTTTGTCACATGGGGCCATCTGCCTCCGTTTTTGAATACTGCAAATCCCAAATTGAATATCGTACGGCATCAGGATTATATGCCGGAAGGCACGCTGCCCTGCTTTAATTCTACTGCCCTGGAAATGAACCTGTTCCGTATCAGAGACTTATCAGAGCACTTTATCTATTTTAATGATGATATGTTTGTTCTGCGTCCTATGAAGAAAACGGATTTCTTTACTGAAAACGGCCGGCCCTGCTACCAGTTCTCGGAATCGATACCGATCTACAAAGGCTATAGGGGTTCGTGGCAAATGCGCTATATCAATGACCTCAGCATCATCAATGATTATTTCGACAAGCGGAAGTGTTATCACGGCAGATTCGGCAGGTACTTCAGCCTGAAATACGGTTTTATTGATAACCTGCGTTCCCTGGCGTTCGGCTTGTTGTATCCCCACTCTTTTGCGGGTATGAAAACATATCACGTAGCAGCCCCATTTTGCAAAAAAACGTTTGAAACCATCTGGGAAAAAGAACCCAAATTATTGGCGGAAGTCTCCCACCATAGATTTCGGACGTATTCGGATGTCAATCAGTGGCTTGCAATCATGTGGCAATTAGCCGAGGGCAATTTTTACCCACGAAGAATGAACGCAAAGAATGTCGGAGTCAACCTTGCCAATGCAGATCAGGCTTGTGATTGGATCAAGAAGCAAAGTTTTGAACTACTATGCCTCAATGATGGAGCACGCGAAGAAGAATTCCCGGTCGTTTCTGAAAAGCTTCAGAAAGCCTTTGACGTGCTCCTGCCAGATAAGAGCGGCTTTGAGGTTTAATCCGATCTCGCTTTCGTGATACGATGTATCAGCTGATAAGAAATTGATTATTATACGTATATTGATAAAGTGGTAGAATACGATGAAAGAGCAAGAAATGATCCTTGTGGAGCATATCTCAAAAAAATACATCCTGGGCCAGATCGGCGGCACAACCCTGCGGAACGAGTTGCAACGTTACAGCGCTCGCATCCATCACAGGGAAGACCCGACTAAGAAAATCGGGGCCAGAGAGTATAAAAAGGGCGATGCTTTTTTGGCTTTAGATGACGTATCCTTTGATGTAAAAACAGGAGAACGGGTAGGTATCATTGGACGGAATGGCGCGGGCAAATCCACGCTTTTAAAACTGATTTCAAGGGTGACTGCACCTTCCAGTGGAATAATCGGCTTGAACGGCCGTGTGGCTTCCATGCTGGAGGTGGGAACGGGCTTTCATCCAGAGTTGACCGGCCGGGAAAACATCTATATGAACGGCGCCATCCTGGGCATGTCCAAACGGGAAATCGACCGGAAGATAGAGGACATCATCGATTTTTCTGAGTGCCGTCAGTTTATTGATACCCCTGTGAAACGCTATTCCAGCGGCATGTATGTAAAACTGGCGTTTTCAGTGGCCGCGCATTTGGACTCCGAAATCATGATCATGGATGAAGTGCTGGCCGTAGGGGATATGGCTTTTCAGAAAAAGTGCCTGGATAAGATGAGCAACGTTTCAAAATCCCAAGGCAGAACGATTTTGTATGTCAGCCACAATATGAACACCATCCGGCAGCTTTGCGACCGCTGTATCGTGCTTGATCATGGAAAACTGATTTACGATGGCGAAGTGGAAAAAGCTATCGGTCGGTATATGGATGCAGACGGCATGACATTTGAAAAGGTGATTGATCTGACGAGCGCTTCGCGGCAGAAAGGGATTTCCGGAAAGGTTCTGTTTGGGAAAGCGGTCATTGATAAAGAGAAAAATATCTATGCCGCTGATGAAACGCTTGATATTACATATTCCATCGATGCAAACGATGAATATGACAGCATCCGCTTTATGATGATCCTGTTTTATCAAGATGGAACGCGGATCGGAAAAACAGAAACAGAGAATTTTACCGTGCATAAGGGGATCAATGAAATTCCTGTATCGGTATCTTTGGAAGGGCTGGCAGATGGGCAGTATTACTTTGAAATCAGCATTCTTCAACGGAGCCGCTCTTTTGCCAGGGAAAAATGCGATTGTATTCCCAATGTAATTCCTTTTACAATCTATAATACGGAGGTTTTTGGTGTCAAAGGGGAGAGATGGCAGAGCAGGGATTGGGGACATATTATGATAAAGCCGATAGAGTTAAAGAACACCGGTGAATAATTTCAGCTATGAAGGATGTATTTTCATAAGCACAACTATATATTTCTTTGTGTTTTCCTCACATTTTCCTTCTTGGCAGAAGCGGAGGAGTTTGTTCAGCTTTCAACTATTGACGACAGCGATTACCAAATGAATATAAAACTGATTGACTTCCCAGATAACAACGCGGAAAACGGCTTTCTGCTCGATTCTCACTATTGCTACACATCCACGAATTCCGACCTTCTGGCCGGCTATCTGGGTGAGGATGGGCATCCCTCGAATCGGGAAGGTGTGTCCATGGCTGCATTGTTTACTAAAGCACAGGAAATAAATCGTTTATTTCCGACTGAGCCGCTGAAAAAAGAAGGTACAGAAGTGTTTGGAATGAAAGGTGAACGCTGGCAAAGCAATTACTGGGGACATATCATGATGGAACCGATTATTCTGCAATTCAAAAGGTAGACAAAGGAATATGAAGAGCTTCAACAAAAAATATTGGTTTGTATTGTTCCTCTGTGCGATTGTACTTGCTGTACCACAGGGGTGTGCCGAAGAGTTTTCTGTTCTCCCCACTATCGACAGTTCACAATATCAACTTTCAATCAAACTGACGGACTTTGAAGGTCCACAGAACGAATATCTGTCCAGTTCATCCAATTATCGGAAAAATGCTTCATACCCCGGTCTTCTCTCCGGCTACCTGGCCGAAGATGGCTATCCAACCAATCAGGAAAGCGTTTCTATGTCTACCCTCTTCTTAGACGCACTCCCTGTCAATCATCTCTTCCCAGAATCTTCAAACGGTACTTGGACCTTTGACAGCACCCAGTGCTTCGCTATTCTGCAAGGAAGCGATTTCGTTCTCTACCGGGAACTTGGAACCATCGAGGAACGTAGTTCATCAAAGACCCTCGATCACGGCCAGTTCCTGCCCTTTAATAACATCACCCCCGGTGTCATCTCTACGCTCCATACCAACACCTACGATGCCCTGGGAAATGAACTACCGGATAATGACCCAAGAAAAGGCGAACCCCTCTACTCTATTCAAGCAAACGAAGCAAACCATTATTTTGGACTAACGCTGGACGCGGCTTTCACTTTTCCAACATCCGGCCTTGATACCCAAGGCCGTGAAATAGTGGCTTCCTTCACCGCCGACGATGATCTTTGGGTTTATGTGGACGGGTTCCTCGTACTCGACCTCGGTGGCGTCCATTCCGCCATACCCGGTTCCATCAACTTCAGCACCGGTTCTGTTACCTATCGCGACAGCGACGGAAAAGACTATACCACGAAGCTGTATAAAATCTTCGAAAAACGCTACCGCGAGCAATATCCTGAGGCATCGGAACGGGAGGTAAAGGATTATTTAAACGAAGAGTTTGAAGAAAACTCTCACTGGCAGACGGTATTCAAGGCCGATACCGTTCACACCATCAAACTGATATACCTGGAACGCGGTGCAGGGGCGTCAAACCTGTATATTCGATTCAATCTGGATATTCTCCCTGCAGAATAAAAACGTATGACATCGAGATTTATAGATTGGTATAGCCAATAGTTTTGCGCAAAAAAGGCCATACAAATGCTCTCCCCCACCCCGGCAACGCGATCATTCACCGTACTACATTATATAAAACTTAGCGGCGGCGGCGCCCGAAAGCGCCTGCCGCCGCTGTGTTTAATCCGGATTGTCCGAAGCGCATCACTTTGTGAAGGAATACTTCGCCGCGCCGGTGGCTTCGTCGTATTCCGGCATGGAGAAGCGATAGCCCGTCTCGTCCGCAATGGTCTGCATGACCACGCGGGTGGTCTCGGGATACCACTTGGATATCCTGTGGCCCGTTCCCGTGAGGAACTTCACCGCAGGGCAGTACTTGATGGTGACGTCCATTTTCTCGCCTTCGCGTTTGAGCTCCAGGGCATCCTCGGACTTCTCGATCGCATACGTGTCGCGGATCTTCTCCTCCAGGGCAGCCAGGCCGCGCGCCTTGACATCCTTGATCAGCGGCGCGTAGACGTCTTTGGTGTACATTGCAAGGTACTCTTCTACGTCCTGGTCGCCATAATTGGTGCCCAGGTAATCGACGCCCATGTTCAGGCTGCTGTGGAAGCCGCGGTGGAAGTATTCGTTGTCGGACGCGCGGCGGTCCACGATGACCGTGTTCTCATCAATGATGATGCGGCCGTCGAACACCTTGGGATCGTAGATCATCATGGAGCACTGGGCCTTGTCCACGCCGTTGAAGTTGTAGATGTACTTGTAGCCGAACTTCTCCACGGCGGCGCGGTAGTAATCGCAGTGCAGGCAGTAATCGTGATAGGGCTCGACGCCGATCTTTTCCTTCAGCTCCAGCAGGCGGCCCTTGGAGGGGCAATGGTGCATCACTTCCATGTACCAGCCGGCTTTTTCGTTCAGATACATGGTGAAGTCCGCAGCTTCCTCATTCAGGGTGCCCATCCAGTAGGAATAGCAACCGCGGATGCCTTCCTTCTCCACATAATTGAGCAGCGGGCTGCGGCTCCCGTCCGCCTTTTCCAGCTGGAACAGGTATGACCAGAAACGCCTAACCTCGGCGCTTCCGTACTTGTTCTCCAGGAAGGTAAACAGTTCGCTGTAGGAGGGGATGAATTCGGTGCAGGAAATCATTTGAGTCAACTCCTTTGTTTTTCTTCAAAGCAGTAAGCCGCCGCGCCGGTGTCCGGATTGTAGGACTCCATGCTGAAATCCAGCCCGGCATGCTCGGCGAGCCTCTGCATGACAGCCTCTGTGGAAATGTGGAACCACTTGGAAACCTCTCGGCCCGTGGCGTGCAGGTGCTCCACTGCGGGACACTTGCTGACGCGGACCTCCATGCGCCCGTCCTTTTTCTCGATGGACAGCACGTCCTCAGCCTTTTCCAGCCGGTACGTCTCCCGAATTTTCGCCTCGATGGCGCCCATGGGATCGTCCTTCATGGCCCGAATGGTCTTCACGTACACATGGTCAGTGTACAGCGACAGATACTCACGCAGGGCATCCTCGCCGAAATTGCGGGCGGTGTAGTCGATGCCCATGTTCAGGCTGCTGTGGAAATCCCGGTGGAAATACTCGCTCTTCTCGTTGGCGCACTCCATGCTTTCCACATTTTCATCCATCAGCATCATGCCGTTAAATACCTTCGGGTCGTAGATCAGGCAGGAACACGCGGCGCGGTCCACGCCCATGTGGTTTCGGATCCATTTGAGCCCTACCTGTTCCAGCGCGCTGCGGTAGTAATCGCAGTGGCCGCAGTAATCATAATAGGGTTCCAGCCCGATCTCCTTCTGCAGCTGCAGCAGGCGACCCTTGGACGGGCAGTAACGCATGGTGCTGTATGACCACCCGGCGGGCTCGTTGATGTACATCGTGCAGTCCGCGGCCTCTTCCGTGAGCGTGCCCTTCCAGTAGTTCCAGCAGCCCCGCAGCCCTTCCCGGCGCACGAAGTTGATGAGGGGAATGCCCTTCCCCGTGGGCGCGAACAGATAATCCCAGAAGCGCTTCACTTCGTCGTGGCCGCCCAGGTGGTCCAGATATGTGAACAGCTCGCTGTAGGAAGGGATGAATTCAGTGCAGGAAATCATTCAGCGCTCACTCCCCTATGCCTGTCTGAAGCTGTACGCGGCTTCTCCGGTTTCAGGAACGTACTTGTCCATGCTGAACGCGAGACCGCCGCGCTCCGCCAGCCGGCGCATCACGTACTCGGTGGAATAGCCAAACCACTTGGAAACGTCCCGGCCGGTGGCGTGCAGGTGCTTCACGGCGGGGCATTCCCGCACGGTAACGTACAGCGCGCCGTCTTCACGGCGGATCTCCAGGACGTCTTCCGCGCGCTCCAGTCGGTATGTATCCCGGATCCTCGCCTCAATGGCGTCCAGGGCGCCGTCCTTCATGGCCTCAATGGTGCGCACATACACGTTGTCCGTGTAGCGGTACAGGTAGTCCCTCAGCGCCTCCTGGCCATGCTCACGGGCGACGTAATCAATGCCCCTGTTCAGGCTGCTGTGGAAATCTGGGTGGAAGTATTCCAGCTGATCCGAGCGATATTCCATTACCTCGGTGTTCTCGTCCATCTTCAGCATTCCCTTGAAGATCTTGGGGTCGTACAGGATGCTGAAGCACTTCGCCTCATCCACCTTGATGTTGTTGCGTATCCACTGCAGACCGACCTTCTCCAGCGAGGCGCGGTAATAATCACAGTGGCCGCAGTAGTCGTAATACGGCTTCAGGCCGATCTCCTTCTCCAGCTCCAGCAGGCGTCCCTTGGAGGGACAGTAGTGCATTTCGCTGTACATCCACCCGCCCTTTTCATTGAAATAACGCGTGACGTCTGCGGCCTCCTCCTTGAGGGTGCCGGCCCAGTAGTTCCAGCAGCCCCGCAGGCCGTCCTTCCGGGCAAAATTGATCAGCGGGATCCCCTTCCCCGTGGGCTCGAACAGGTATGCCCAAAAGCGTTCAACCTCCGGGCGGCCATAGCGCTCGTCCAGGAAGCTGAACAGTTCGCTGTAGGAAGGGATGAACTCAGTGCAGGAAATCATATAACGCCCTCCGTTCCCGGTCTGTCGGACATGGCAGCTACACATGTTCGGCAGCTTTTCCAGAAAAACCACCGACGGTTTTCGCGCTCTTGCCGTATTTGTTTCAGTATAACACCAACGCAACCATTAGTCAAGACAAACCTCAGTTTTCCGCGGTTTATAATCGGAGGATTTTGCTCAGAAGCAGAGAGTCTGTTGTATTTCACCGTCAAGGAAAAGCGCATGCATTCGAATGCATGCGCTTTTCCTGTCAACGCTTGGCGGCGGCTTTGAGGGCATCCACCATGTCCAGCTTCTCCCAGGTCAGGTTCAAATCGTCGCGGCCGAAGTGGCCGTAGGCGGCCACCTGCTGGTAGATAGGCTGCTTCAGGTTCAGACGGCGGATGATGGCCGCGGGGCGCAGGTCAAAGGTTTCCCGCACGATGGCGGACAGCCGGTCGTCAGGAAGCGCGCCGGTGCCGAAGGTGTCCACGAACACGCTGAGCGGCTGAGCCACGCCGATGGCGTAGGCCACGCCCACCTCGCATTTGCGGGCCAGGCCAGCCGCCACGATGTTCTTCGCCACATGGCGCATGGCGTAAGCGCCGGAGCGGTCCACCTTGCTGGGATCCTTTCCGGAAAATGCGCCGCCGCCGTGGTGGGCGTAGCCACCGTAGGTGTCCACGATGATCTTCCGGCCGGTGAGACCGGAATCGCCCATGGGGCCGCCCACCACGAAGCGCCCGGTGGGATTGACGTAATACTTCGTGTTTTCGTCCAGCAGCTCCGCGGGAATCACCTTGCGGATCACATGCTCCAACATATCCTTCTCGATCCTGTCGTGCTCCACGTCCGGCGCGTGCTGGGTGGAGACCACCACGGCGTCCACACGGACGGGCCTGTCGTCGTCATACTCTATCGTTACCTGAGCCTTGCCGTCCGGGCGCAGATAGTCCAGCATGCCGCTCTTGCGCACCTGCGCCAGCCTGCGGGTCAGCCTGTGGGCCAGTGAAATGGCCAGCGGCATGTATTCCGGGGTCTCGTCGCAGGCGTAGCCGAACATCATGCCCTGGTCCCCGGCGCCCATGTTCTCGTCGCCGTTCACAACGCCCATGGCGATGTCCGGAGACTGTTCCTCCACCGCCAGCAGCACGGCGCAGGAGTGGCCGTCAAAGCCGTACTTCGCCCGGTCATAGCCGATCTCCACGATCTTCGCCCGGGCGATCTGCTCGATGGGCACATAGGCGCTGGTGGTGATCTCTCCCGTCACCAGCACCATGCCGGTATTGGCCACGCATTCGCACGCGACATGGGCATCCGGATCCAATTTCAGGATCGCGTCCAGCACCGCGTCAGAGATCTGATCGCAGATTTTGTCCGGGTGACCTTCCGTCACCGATTCGGAAGTAAAAAAGTGTCTCATCCTGTGTGTCCCTCCATAATGATGCCGTTTGACGCCTGTAACGCCGGGACGGGAACGCGCCCGGAGGCGGATGGGCGCAGGCGAAAAACAGAATAAAAATCAACCCGCCATTGGCGGGCTGCGCAAAGCAACGGAACCCGCCTCATCTTTCGGCTCTTGCCGCAGGATTTGGCACCTTGCCGCTTGCGCGCCAGGCTGCCGGGCTTCATCGGGCCTGTCCCTCCACCGCTCTTGATAAGGCAATATCAGGTTGTCGGAAGTATTATACAGCGCCGTTCCCGGCATGTCAAGGGGCGGGAAGCCCTCCCGACCGGAAACAACAGAATCTTCACGCAAAAGGGCGGATGAGCATTGAGCTCTTCCGCCCTTGTTCCGCCTCAGCCGTGGATGTGGCACGTTCGGATTGAGGTGTAGTCTGCATCATAGGACGCGCCGGAGAAGTATTCCCGCACGTCGTCGATGTCCTTCGCGTACCTGAGCGGATGGCCCTCCGGGACGTATATCACGCCGACGACCCGGGTGCTGGGGCAGGCCGATGTGGCCCGCCGGCCGGATTCGCGGCAGACTTCAATCGCCCGGTGCATATTGCAGTATGTGGTGGGCTGGGTGCCGTTCAGGTAATAGTCAGTATTGGTGCCGTAGCCGTTGATGTCGCTGCGGCAGGCGTTGGTGGGCAGCAGGCCGGACACGGCGCACACGGTACACTTCACGATGTCCACTTCTTCCGCCGTCTTGCTGATGATGTCTTTGTTCTGCGTCTTGCCGGTGAGCCTGTGCACCGTCTGCATGATCCTGGACCACAGCGGGGCCGCCGCGCCTCCGCCGGTGGTGTCGTAGGACAGGGGCTTGTAACGGTCGGAGCCGATCCACACCGCGGCAGAGAAATATGGCGTCATGCCCGCGAATGTTACGCCGATGTTGTTGGAGTTCGTTCCGGTCTTGCCAACGCAATTCATGCCGGCGAACTTCGCCGAGGAACCGGTGGTGTTGATGCAGCCCACCAGCACGTCCACCAGCATGCATGCGGTGGACTGCTTGAACGCCTGGCGGCGGATCTGCACATCGTAGATGCTGATGTACGTGCTGCCGTCGGCGTTGAGCACCCGGCTGAAGGCATAGCTCTCCAGATACTCGCCCAGGTTGGCGATGGCGCCGTAGGCCGTCGCCTCCTCGATCACCGTCAGGCCGGAGGAGCCCAATGCCAGGCCGGAACCCGTGGCCAGGATGTGCTGAGAGCCTACGCCCAGCCTCAGCAGATAGTACACCGAATTCTCGATGCCCACATAGTCCATCAGCGCGTGGGCAGTGGAAGTATTGTGGGACTGGTTGACGGCCCGCCGCAGGGTCTCCACGCCAGTATACTGACCGCCGCCGTAGTTCTGCGGGTATTTCCGCTCGCTCACCCAGTCCTTGATGGGGATGGGCATGTTCAGCACGGGCGTGCCGGGGGAATAGCCCATGTCGAACGCCGGGCCGTACACGGACAAGGGCTTGATGGAAGAACCCACGGGCATGTTGTTCTGGTACGCCCGGTTCAGCTGCAGCTTCTGAACGGGCTCGCTGCGGCCGCCGATGATGGCCACCAGTTCTCCCGTGTGCCAGTCCACCACCGCAGCCGCGGCCTGGGGCTGCACCACTTCGATGTACGATCCGCCGCCCAGGGACGATTCGATGGTACGATCGTTTCGGTAGCGCATACTGGGATAGCTGCGCCACTCTGTTACCACGTTCTGGATGGACTGCTGGATCTCGGGGTCCAGGCACGTATAGATGTAGTAGCCGCCGGTCCGGAGCTTGCGCTCCATCTGGCTGCGGTTTGTCTTGGTATCCTCCAGGCCTTCCACGCGCAGCATCTTGGTGATGACATCGTAAATGGCGTATTCTACGTAGTACGCGTTGTCATACATGGCGTCCGAAGCGGCGGTGGAGGTCTTCAGCACCGTCAGACGCTCGCTCATGGCCTGGTCGTATTCCTCCTGGGTGATGAGCTGCTGCTCCAGCATCAGCTGCAGCACGTAGTCCGTGCCCTCCTCGATCTTCTCCGGGGTGTTCCACTTATAATAGTTGGAGCGGGGATTCATGGTATTGGGGCTGCGGATGATGCGCGCCAGCGCGGCGGCCTCCCGCAGGGTGACGTTCCTGGCGTCCTTGCCGAAATAGTCCTGCGCGGCGATCTGCACGCCGTAACTGGAGCCGCCCATGTAGATGGCGTTCAGGTAGTCCTCCAGGATCTCATTCTTTGTCATGACCTTTTCCAGCTGCAGCGCGAGGTAAGCCTCCTGCATCTTGCGCTTGTAGGTCTGCTCGGTGGAGAGCAGCTTCAGCTTGATCAGCTGGCAGGTGATGGTGGACGCGCCGCTTCGGCGCCCGCCGGAGAGATTCCCCACCAGCGCCGCGGCGATGCGGCGGAGGTCGACGCCGTTGTGGGAATAGAACCGGGCGTCCTCCACGGCAACGACGGCCCGCTGGATGTACGGTGACACTTCACCCAGGGACACGTCGATGCGGTTTTCGTTGCCCTTGTATTCGGTGATCAGATTGCCGTATTTGTCATAGATAAACGAAGTCTGGGAGGCGGCGTGCACCGCTTCCAGATCCAGCTGCGGCGTGGTATCCACCCACGCCTTCGCGATGCCCAGCAGCAGGCCCGAACCGGCCACGCCCAGCAGCAGCACCACGAAAAACAGCATCTTCGCCGTCATCATCACGACGGAAAGCAAAAAGTTTCCGTCGGTCTCTCTTGGTTTGAAGAATATGTATTTCATCGTTCAGCGTTTCCTCCGTTTTGACGCCGGCACATATCCCGGCGCGTTCCGCAACGGAACCGTATGCCATTTTATTATAGCACAGCCCACCCGCAAAGTGTAGATATTTTCGTGGTTTTTTGATGAAGGGCGCTCCCAGTGTACATTGGACGCTGCGGCACGTTGTTCGGTTCCCGCGCTTGACATGTGATTTGAGGGAATGTTATGATATGGATGAAGATCAGAAAAGTGATCTTTTCACAGGGAAGGATGCGCGTATAATGAAAACCCGGACCATTGTTCTGATCGTGTTGGAATCCGTGGTATTGATCTTTGGAATCGTCGCGGTAGTATGGGCGCTCAACCATGATGTGACCGATATCAGCGAATCCGCTGTGAATTGGAGTTATGAAAAAGCAATAAAAGGCACTCTTGGGATTTCCGTTGCGGTATCAGGCGCTGAAGATGGTCCAAGTATTGACGTTGGACAGGGTACAGACATCAGGCAGGCATACAGCATCGCAGACGACGCCGGGACAGTCGTGTCCATGCTGGAGAAGGCCGGATGGCAGCACACGCTGCTGGGGGACACAGCTTATCAGGAAAGATTGCTGGGCGACGATCCTTTCGATGTACAGCTGA
>JAEEGL016619463.1_pt1 | contig 13683 bp, 9 predicted proteins | sample 9134231 | NCBI WGS metagenome assembly JAEEGL01 (sample SAMN16246548, study PRJNA631951) | gut metagenome | biome: gut microbiome; feature: rumen; material: fiber-attached | host: Bos | place: Iran: Karaj | collected 2018-10
GGCTTTTTGCTCATGCAGTCTATGAATGGTTCTGACAAAAACCCTGGCTTCCTTCTTGGTCTTGGTATTGCTTCTGGTCTTGCAATGTGTTTCTCTGCCATCGCTCAGGGAAAAGCCGGTGCTGCCGGTTCAGATGCCCTTGGTGAAACAGGAAAAGGTTTTGCTCAGTACATCATGGTAGTTGGTCTTTGTGAAACTGTAGCCTTGTTCGCAATGGTATTCTCAATGATCGTTTGTTAATACCCTTGTCATTGTCGGGCTTGACCCGACAATCTCACTTATAAAAGAGATTCCCGGGTCAAGCCCGGGAATGACACTTTTGTCTTATGATAACAAAAACAATAAAACTAGGTGGGAAGGGGATAACTAAGACTGTCCTTATTGGGGGCGGGAATCCGGTGTCGGTCCAGACTATGTGGAAGGACGGGATTACTGATCTTGATACAAATACCACAAAATTAGATTCAATCCTAAAACAATTAAACGAACTTAGTCTCATAGGCTGCGATATTGTGCGCTTTGCAGTTCCGGACATGGAAAGTGCCCGTTCATTAAACATACTTTCAGAACGTACAATAATGCCGCTTGTAGCAGACATTCATTTTGACCATACTCTGGCGCTGGAATGTCTTAAAGGAAACGTTGCGGCTATACGTATAAATCCAGGAAACATAGGTTCAGAAGAAAATACACGCACAGTTATTCACTCATGCCGTGACAGGGAAGTTCCAATCCGCATAGGAATAAACAGTGGAAGTCTTCCAAAAGACTTGCAGGAACAGATTCAGGCCGGTACTATCACACGTGCTCAGGGTTTATGCGAAACAGCGGCCCGCGAAGCAGAAATATTTGAAAAATATAATTTTGATCAGTATGTAGTTAGCATGAAGTCTTCAGATGTTAACGAAACTATACAGTGCAATCAGTATTATGCACAAAAATTCAATAATCCGCTTCATCTTGGTGTAACAGAAGCAGGACCTCTTATTGGCGGCATTGTAAAATCAAGTATTGCATTCAGTACGCTGCTTGCACAGGGCATTGGGGACACAATCCGTGTAAGCTTATCTTCAAGCCCTGAAAACGAAGTTATTGCAGGAATAAACATATTAAAAGAATGTGGAAAACGTTCCCGCGGTGTAAACCTTGTTTCCTGTCCACGCTGTGGTCGCATAGGCTTTGATGTTCACAGCTTTGTAGACCGCTGGCAGAACAGATTTTTGGCGATGGATAAAGATATAACTGTTGCTGTTATGGGCTGTGTAGTAAACGGTCCTGGAGAAGGACGCCATGCAGATCTTGGAATTGCAGGAACCGCAGATAAAGTAATAATTTTTAAAAAAGGCAAAATAGTGCAAACAATTGACCCAAAAGATGCCGATAAAGTATTTGAGGAAGAATTATTGTCATTATGAAGCGTATATTAATTGTTTTAATCATTTTGTATACAAGTACTTGCCTTTGGGCTCAAAACAGCCTTAATTCAAAAAGCTCTATAGCATTTCGCAATGCACAGGCCGCTTTTGAAAATAAAGAATATGGAAAGGCTCTTAAATATGCAGAAGATGCAATCTTTTACAAAAAGAATCAGGTTTTACAGGATTATACTCTTATAGAAACAAGTATTGCAGCACGAGATGTTAAAAAAGCTGGAGACAACGTACAGGATATAATTCCGGTATTACGTGAACGCGATGAATACGAATGTATTGACAGAATAAATTACTACAATTCAAAAGGAAGCTTTGACAATTCAATTTCGAAAATTCTTGAATATATACAAAGTCAGGAGCAGTATCCGGAGGCCCAGAAGCTTATTGGAGATATTTACAAGCTCGAAGGTGAATACGAATTTGCCGAACAGTATTATCTTAAAGCTCTTGATAACGCAGCCGTCCTTGATATTCCTGATGAAAGATACGAAATCATTTATCTGCTTGCAGATTTAAGCCGTCAGCAGAATGATTTTGATAAAATGGAAATACGACTTTTGAACATAATCGGTAAGGAACAGAATACACGAAATATGGTGCTGGCTGCTTCCATGAAAAATACTGTTTCAAAAAATAATGAAGACGCAATAGAAAAGTTTTTCCAGATGTATCGCGCAGATAATTATTTTTCATTAAAGGCTTACTGCGCACTTGCAGAATATTATCTTTCGATTAATGAACTTGATAAAGCATTTAATTACAGTGCAATTGCAGTAATTACCGGCTTTACAAAAATTTATAATGTGCTTTCCAAACGAGATATAGATTTTGAATATACAAACATAATTGATTTTCTTGATTTAATTCAGTTTCATCCTGATATTTTACGCTGGGGCAGTGAAAACGAAGTATGGAAAAGCTTAAATCTTTTTTGTGATATCTGCGGACAATGCGGCTACAAAGATTTTTCTTATAAATTTCTTGAGATTCTGGCTTTCCATAGCCCTGAAAAGTACTGGCAGCAGGATGCGGTATTAAAGCTCGACAAGCTTGACGGAATTAAAAATCCTTAATAATGCAAGCCAAAGCCAATTGAGAATTCTTTTTTAGAGGTATTTTCGCGCCAGTCCATGTTTATGTGATTGCTCATAAACTTGCGGCCAATATCAATTCCTACGCTTCCACGAATTGTAATTCCAGACCATTTAAGCGGATAAACAATAACTTCGAGACCGCCGCCGTAAAAGCCATCCTTTGGTTCAAAGAAGGTTTTTGTAATCTTATTGTAACAAAGTGCAACATCAACAAACGGAGACAGCTGCATTTCAAAATTACAGTAGCGCAGGAATGATTTTGTAAAGTTTGTTGTAAAAAGATGAACCGGAACATCAAAATTAAGGATTAATGCACTTGTAGGATGAAGTGAAGAAATTCCGGTTCCTTTATAATCCTGAGAATCGCGGATTCCTCGTAAATACTGGCCTATGCTTTTTCCGTCACCATAAATATATTTATCTTTATTAGGATTAAACATAAAGGTAAAAGTGCGTAATTTTGCAGCAAGTCCAAAATCACGAAGGAAATATGAATCATCAATAAGATCAATCTTTTTGAAGGCGCTGGAAGTAAGCTCAATTACAGGATAAAAGCGTTTTCGCTGGAAGTTATAAGTATAATAATTATCAATAGAAAGATTAAAGCCTGTTCGTAAATTCTGATTCCAGTCGTTTCGTCCGAATGAAAGCTCATGACCAAATGTTAAAACAGGACTCGAAAGTGATGAGTTTTCTTTAGAAATACCGTTGAAATCCCAGTTTACGCTGGCAACAGAATACGGAGTATAATAAAGGTTTCCAAAGTAATCCATCTTTGTAATTATGAGCGGGACAGAAAGCTTTAAATCATTAACAAAATAAAGATTATCCTTATATTGCTTAAACGCAAAATTATTTACAAAACGCTGGTTTGTTTCGACAATGAGCGAGGTTCTGTCAAACGGAAGAATAAAACGGATACCTGTTCTGATGCTGAATTCAGGCATCGGGTCGCCCAGCGTATAGGAAAGTCCAAAGTCATTAAGCCATACAGCATCAAAAATACCGGCTTTAAAAGGATAGTCGGCACTGCAGTTAAAACCAAACTCTGTGCTTGAACCGTCAGATTCTGCTGTTGGAATAAGAATATAAAAGTCGGAAGAAAGAGTGTTTAAGGTTCCAAGGAAATTGGAATCCTTTATCTTGAGCTTAAAAGTTAGTCCTGTGTTAGAATCGTATTTAGGACCAGGAATTGCAAAAAGATGAAAAGAATCTTTGACAGCAACGTTTAATGAAACTCCAGTGATATCTTCTTCCGGTTCTGTAAGTTCATACTCAATTTCAATAGTTTCAAAGGCGCGCAGGTTATTCAGGCGTTTTTCATAATCTTCAAGATATGCATCGAGCTCTGCTTTGTCATTAAATACCTTTTTTTTGTCTACAGGAGCTTCGTGTGCAAGTGCATAATCCTGTGTGCGTCCAAAGATTGGAGCACCGCAGCCCTGGATATCGTAATCAACACTTTTAATCTGATATTTCTGTGCTAAAAGTGGGAAAGCACAGCCGGCCAATAAAAGGAAAAGTGCAAGCTTTTTCATCAGTATGCACCCCGGCCTTTAAGAACTACGTAAACCGTCTTAATTAGAATCCAGATATCTAGCCATACAGACCAGTTTTGAATGTAAGAAGTATCAAGTGCAATTCGTTCCTCATATTCTGTATCTGAACGGCCTGAGGTTTGCCACATGCCTGAAAGTCCTGGAGTTACAGAAAGAACGTAATCCTTAAATTCACCATAGCGTTCAAGCTCCGGTTCTGTAACAGGACGCGGACCTACAAAGCTCATCTGGCCAATAAGAATATTTATAAGCTGAGGAAGCTCGTCAAGGCTTGTTTTTCGAAGGAATTTTCCAAACTTTGTAACACGAGGGTCATTCTGGAATTTTCGTTCCTTTTCCCATTCTGCACGCATTTCGGGATTATTCGCAAGAATTTCATCAAGTTTTTTGTCTGCATCAATGCACATTGAGCGGAACTTCCAGCATTTGAATTCTACGCCGTTTTTGCCGACTCGCTTATGACCGTAAAAAATTGGTCCCTTTGACGTTACTTTTGTAAGGAACATAAGGATTATAAATAAAGGAATAAGCAGCGGTGAAAAAAGAACAATAAGGAAAATATCGATAAAACGCTTTACAAAAAGGTTTGTCTTGAATGTAAGGTTGTGTGTAGAAGAAAAACCAATGATTCCTGCAATATCTTTAATGTGCTGATCAGAAGTAAAGGAATTCTGCCGCTTGGATATTGTGATAGTGTAGCGGTAAGAGGTCATAACTGCAGAAACATCTCCACGGAAATCTGACATCATTGCGGTTTTTATGTTAAAGTCTTTGATTTCTTCGAGAATCTGCGGACACTCCGGAAAAATAGGGATATCCTGATAAAAGTTTTTTGCTTCAAGCGGTTCGTCTGGTGCAGGCTTTGGAAGTGCAGAATCTATTATAATTGCAGGCTTATAGCCGAGATATGGATTTTTAAGAAGTCTTGAAACAATGAATTCTGCACTGTTGTCGGTACAGTAAATAACAGCAGGAACTCCCCACCAGCGTTTTTTACAGATAAGACGTTTAATAAACTCGCGGAAGGCGGGTAGCATGAAGGTTGCAAAAATAAATGCTATTAAAAATGCAAAACAAAGTGCAATATCATTACTTCCCTTGATAATATAAGTTTCGAAAATATTATCGCCGTGTGGAATAAAAATTGTAAGGCTTATTGCTACGAATGAAAAAAAGGTTGCACCACAGAATTTCTTAACTTCTTCTGTATGCGGAATCATAATGCCCGGATAAAGGCCTACACAGCCAAAAATAAGCATGATTACAGGAATGTATACGGAATAGTTTATGAAGGATTTAAAGTTAATATCGTGTTTACGGAACAAGTTAACGATAAAAAATCCGATTCCAATACAAAGCATAAGTACAATAATGTCTACGAAAAACAATACAAGACCAGAAGTAAAAGAAGATGTATGTGGATATTTTTGCTTCAAGTATTTTTTTAACTGTTCCGAATTCATAATTACTATATTATACTCCATATAATTAAAAAATGCTATATAAAAAATATGGATTGCTTCGCACTTCGTGCTCGCAATGACGGAATGCTTTGTGCTCAATGATGGAATGCTTTGTGATCTATGACGGAATACCTTGTGCTCAATGACGGAATACCTTGTGCTTGCTGCAATTACTAATTAACATAATCTTTTTATTCTGTTATATTATAAATATGAAAAAAATCTTGGTTGGGCTTGTTGTTTTTGCGGCTATTTTGGGAATAGGGTATTCTAAAACAATTAATGATTCACAGGTAATTCCGTCAGATTCTTCTGTTTATGATGATTTTTTAGAGCTGCAGGGGCTTAACAAAAGGCTTGTTTTTACAAATAATACACCTCTTAGTGTTGGCGAACTCAAATTTTATCTTAATCAGTTTGATTATGATTCGATGAACAGCTATTCTCAAGAGCTTTATGACAGAATTTATGATAACTTGTATGAAAAAGAAGACATAACGACAATTCCAGGGTTTGAGCTTGCACTTCATCCAACGGTTAATCTTGAAGGTTATTATAAATCTAACGATGATATTCCCTGGTCTTTCAATTACTTTTTCCACGATAATTTTATTTCGTTGCCGATAGACCTTGGTTTTGGCAATAATTTTGCAATGGGCGGTAACTTTTTCCTTGGAAAAAGCTATTTTGCTGCAGCCCGTAATGACAGCTTCTGGAATATCCCGCTTGATAAAAATCACACAGAATTACATAAGCTTTGTGAATTTTATTTCCCTTCTTTTGCTTATGCAGGCTTTGGAAAATACAACGAAAACTGGGGTTTTAACGTTCACATTGCAAAGCAGGGAAAAACTGTAGGTAACACTCTTACAGGAAGCATAATATATAATTCAACTTTTGAAACAGACGGCTATGTAGAATTTGACGTTTATTCAAGTGCCGTAAAGTTTACAATGGATGTTGTTCAGGTAAGCTCAAACAGGATGGACAATATTCAGCAGGATAATACAGAGCGTTATCTATATCTTCATCAGTTTGATGTACGCATTTTCAAAAATCTTAAGCTTAGTATGCTTGAAGGTTCTTTGATTGCGGCGCCTTTTTCACTTCGTTTCTTAAATTCTCTGCCATTTATGCATCAGTCGGGCGGCTGGCTCAGTTATATTTCACCGGAAAATAAGGAAATATACAAAGAAACAAACTTCTGTGCAGATTTTGCGTATATGCTTGAGTATATTCCAGTCCGAAACCTGCGGCTTTACGGTATTTACAATCAAATAGAAATGCAGTTACCATGGGAACGTGGCAGTAGCTGGGGCAGATATTATCCTAATTCAATTGGAATCCAGCTTGGTGCGGATTATACACTTGCGCTTGAAAACAATGCAAGGCTTTTGTTTGCGCTCGAAGGCTTTTATAATTCACCGTATATGTATATAAAACAGACTCCTTCTGCTTCGCTTTATAGAGCGCGGCTTGATATGCAGACAAAGTATTACGTTTATTCCTGGATTGGTTCTCCGTATGGTCCGGATAGTGCTGGCGGTATGTTCAGCTTTGAATATGATTCAAACAAAAAATGGAAGGCAGGACTTGATTATACTCTTGTTGTAAAGGGCCAGAATGATTTTAATCTTTTAGATCTTAAAAATCCAAAGCTCACAGAAAAAGATTCAGACGGAAACCAGTATTACGACTATTATCCGTCAATCAAATATAAGCTGCGCGAAAAAGGAAAAGTAAACGACGGTATAACAAATGATGAAATCTACAAGGAAGCAATCAACATGTCAATTTCCGGTACAAAGCAGATTTCAAACCAGATAAAGCTTAAAGGAACTTATTTTATTAATCCTCACTTTGAACTTAACGGCCAGTTTGTGTATAATTATATAATCAATAATAAGCATGAAAAAAATAAAAAGGATTCGGGTGTAGAACTTGATCTTTCGGTAACATATAAAATATTTTAATCATAAAAGAGGCGGGTATGTTTTTAGCTAAATTAAAAAAAGCACTTGGAATATGTATTTGTTTTGCAGCAGCAGGTGTTATGTTTGCGCAGTCTAACAGCACTGTAGAATTGGATAATGATGTTTATTCTTTTTTAGTTGCCTGTGAAAATAAAGCTTATTGCGAGCGTCTTTCAAATGTAAAGCCATATACAAAAAATTATATTGTTAAGCTTCTTAATCAGGTTAAAGAAAAACTTGGAGACAGTAATGACGCAGAGCTTAAAATAGTAAATTATTATCTTGAACGCTTTGATAATGCAGAAGAAGGACTTGATTTTTCAAGATTATCTTACAGCATTGGCGATGAAAATTCAGAGCTGCCGATTACCTTTATCTTTAATAACTATGACGAAGCGTTTGTTTCTTCAGGTTTTTATAGTGACTCATCGCTTAATTCAACTGGTATTGATATTTTCCATCATTTTAATTTTACCGGCGATTTAGGAAAAAATGTTTCGTACAGAGCATCTGCTTTTGCTGGCGTTACAAAAATGAACATGAAGCAGGTCGGGAACGACTATCTAATCGGTTACTGGTGGTATGAACCAGACTGGCGTGAAGAAAAATTTGAAAACCCGCGTACAATAAATACCTATAGAAATTATAATGTGCTCCCTTATTCTTACAAAAAGCCATGGGACGGTTCTACATATCCGCTTAAAAAGCTTGATCACAGCGGACTTGAAGGCTGGGCATTTGCGCCATCACTTGGCTTTGGAGTGTATGGAGAAATAAGAACATCGCTTTTTGATGATATGATTAACATTGGTGCCGGAAGAATTAATCACGAATGGGCAGCGATGGACGAGGGCAGCAGTCTTGTAATGAACCAGAGTGCAGCACCGTTTATGGGAATTGATGCAAAGATAAATCTTTTTAAGCATGTTTCTTTGTCGACAATGACCGGTGCAATGGAATTTCCTAATGCAGCATATATAAACGAAAACGCATGGGACTGGTGGGATAAGTACAATTACAATAAAGACATACCAAATCTATCCACCGGCAATTCTTCAAACTACGGTTTTAGTCCTGTAGATTCCTATTTCTTCCAGAACTTATTTTCTATGGAAATGATAGATGTAGATTTTGAGTATCTTCATCTTGATTTTGGTAGCGGCGTTATCTGGCCTAAACGTTTTGACCTTGGATATATGTTCCCGCTTATCAACAAAGTAGTATATCAAAACAGTCTTGGCGATTATGATAACCTTAGTCTTTTTGGAGATATTAAAGGATATCTGCCGGGAATCGGTTCTCTGTGGCTTTCGGTTTACATTGACGAAATTGACGCATTAAAAACAGATTTGTTTGAAAAGTCACGTTGTATGTTTGCTTATCAGGCAGGAACTAAAGTATCGCTCCCGTGGCTGCCATTTACTACAGTTTCTTTAAGATATACAAAGCTTGAACCTTATTGCTATACACATCAGGCAATAAGAAAACAGCCTTGGTATGACGGCTATATAAGTGAATCTTATACAAACAACGGAAGAAGCCTTGGCTATTATCTTGAACCAAACTCAGATGAATTATTCGTAAGGGCAGAAACACAGGCAGTACAGGGCTTAAAGGCAGGCCTGCAGTATCAGATGATAAGACATGGTGCAGATTACGGTTCGGGACAGGTTGCGGGCAGCAGTATCTGGTCAGAAATGTCTATTCCAACTTATGAACACGAAATTGGCGCAAGAGATTCGCTTAAAAAGTATTTCTTACATGATGGAGTTTACGAATGGAGCCATATAATTGCTCTTGACGCTTCTTACACCTGCACAAAGCTTAGTGTTCCTTTTAAGCTCTACGCTACAGTTGGTTATGTTTACGATTACTTTACACAAAGCGAAGGCGGTGCAAACAAAAAGACACCATATCACAGAATTAATACACACGAATATCCGACAACACGTGGTTGTGTAGTTTCATTAGGAGTAAAGTTGTTCAGCTTTGAACAGTTTTAATACGACGTTTCGCTTATAGTGTAATTTTTACCATCAGTTTCAATAAGCATATAGCCGGGGGTAAGCCTGTAAAGGATTTTAGCTCCGGCTCTTTTATATATATTGCTTATTACCGATGTAATGTAGCGGTTATCCTGAATTACACCATATTCCGGCGAAACAGTATTTACAAACAAAGGAAGATTCGCAGTATACCATTCACCGTGATGTGAGCATTTTAAGATTGTAGATTTTAACTGGTCACCGTATTTTTCTACAAGAGCTTTTTCGCCTTTTTTATAGCAGTCTCCCGGGAAAAGAATTGAAAAATCCTTGTAGGTAAATTTTGTTACGAGCGAAGTAAGGTTTATTTTGGCTTCTGTTCTTCCTGGGTTGTACATAACGTCATACAAATCCTGATCGGTAAGAGTTGGCCAGAAAATGTGTGCGGTCAGGTCTGGGCAGAATTCAAGATCGTCGCCTTCTTTAAGGATTATATGTTCGATGTTTTTTTCTTTGATTGCCGCCAGAAGTACAGGCGAAACAGAGTTATTAATTGGTGCGCCATTTGAATAAAAAATTCCTATTTCAAAGTTTTCTATAAGCTTTGGGAAAGTTCCAATATGGTCAGAGTGATAATGTGTTGCAACAAGATAATCTATTTTTGAAATATTAAGGGAACGAAGGAACGCAATATACTGGTCGGCAGCACCGGGCTTAAAGCCATCTATAACAATTACTTTATTGTCCGGCAAAATTATTACTGTTCCGTCACCGTTATATACTTTTCCTTCTTCGTCATAAAATTCCGGAAAATATATTTTTAATTTACCTGTAGTTTCCGAAAGCACAGAGCGGCTCGGTATTTCGGAAAGCACCTTTTGAACAGGCGGGGTTTTACAGCCGCAGAAAAGGCAGGAAATAAGAATCCCTAAAACTGTGTCTTTTAATTTCATATCTGGCCTCCGGTTTTCGTTCTGATTATATTTTCCATATCTTTGCAGGATTGCTTTGACGGATTATTAAGCTTTGTATTTAAGTTGTGTATGTTCTGGCAGTAAGGCTCCGGCGCATCCTTTATTGCTTTGAGCTCAGCTAAGAAAGAAGTAAAATCCGCAGGTTTAGGGCCCGGTGTATTTTCATTATAATCCATTGTAAAGCCTACGCTTCCTTCGTAATCCTCAAGATCATAAGGCAGGAAAATTATAGGACGTTCCAAAACCATATAATCAAGATAAATCGAAGAATAGTCTGTGATAAGTGCGTCAAAGCAGTTGATGTAATCCATTACTTCTGTATATTTGCGGGCGGAAAAAAGGCTTATATTTTTAAGCTTTAAGATATACTGTGGAATCTGTTCTTCGTAAGCAGGATGAAAGCGCACAAAAATGTGGATGTCGTTTGATACAAGAAAGTTTTCAAGCTCAGACAATGAAAAATCAGCAAAAGGAAAAAGCTTTACTTCGCTGTGCTGGCGCCAGGTTGGGGCATATAAAATATTGAATTGTGATTTATCAATTTCTGAAAGCTGTTTTGGCGGTTCAAAAAGAGAATCAATTCTCGGCTGTCCGCTAATCAATATGCGCTTTTTTGGAAGTCCCATACAGCGGCGGATAATTTGGCTTATAAAGTCTGTCGAAGCGAGTGAATAAGTTATATTTGTGTTATTGAGCTTGTAATAAAGCTTTTTGATAAGCTTTCCGTCTTTTTCAGTAAGGCCAAGACCTTTAAGCGGAGTGCCATGACCAAGATGAATTACAAGACGACGGCAATTTAAGAAAAGTCCACCAAGCGGCAGGTCTAGCCAGGAAACAACCCATATGCGAGCTTTTACCGCAAGCTTTTTTCCTTCCTTTGTTCTTGTGTCTATAAAGTGGTCGCCGTATTGGTTCTTAAGAGAACTACGCAGATTATCATCATTTACAACAAATTTTACAGTATAATCGGGGCAGTTTTTAAGAAAATGAAGGAACAAAAACTTAGAATTAGAATCAAACGTTTCACAATGCATTGCACAAAATACAATGAGCTTTTTATCGCGCTTTGCAAACAGCGACAAAAAGGCGTAGGGCAGACTGCTTAAAATATGCGAAAGCCTTGATGAAGTATATTTGTGCTGGTTTTTGTTTGCATCGTTCTGCGCCATTTTTATTCTCCGTTTGATGTAATTTTGCCTTCAAGAAAATCTACAACTGCCTGAGCACTGTGCCCGATATTACACCAGGCTTGCTGCTTTGCGGTTTCACGAGCAGCTTTAAGCTCTGCGCTATCCGAAGCATTTTGAATAATTTCTTTTATGTTTGCAAAATCAGGCTCTGTTATTTTTATACCAAATTTTTCGATTGTTTCAAACTGCCAGGCTTTATCCGGAACATCATCCATATCATAAGGTCGTGTGTCAAAGTCTGTATCAACATACAAAAGCGGGTTATCAAAAAGGAAAGTATAATCAAATATAATTCCGGAAAAGTCAGAAATCATAATATTTGATTTTGACATGCTTATCATATTGTCGCTTTCGTAATCCCAGATTACATTTGAACGGTCACTATAGCGTTGTGTAAGCCGTTCAAGCAGTTCTGCTTCTGATTTTTTTGACTGAGGGTGAGGACGAATAATTATATTCCAGTCAGTGGCAACAAGCGGGTCCAGAAGCTTTTCACCAAACTTTGCAAGTAATCCGCTTGCGCCCCAGCTTGGAGAAACAAGAACAGTAAAATTGTCTTTGTCGCGGTCATATTTAGCAATGTTCTTAAGCGATTCATCAAGGTAAGTACAGCCGACAGCGACAAGCTCTTTTTGTGGTAAACCGCGGGCCTGTTCCAGATAACGTATATCTCGCTTCTGATATTCACCTGTAAGCAGAACAGAATCAAAATAATCAAGTCCAAAAAGACGATAAGTTGTGGTGTCGGTAGGCATGTGAACAATATGAGAATAATGCTTTACTGTTTTGCTTTTTTTAAGCTGATAAACATTTAAGCCCGGTGTAGTCATAAGTACAACATCAGCACTAAGAAAATTAAGGCGGGAAAATGCTTTGTTTCCTTCGCCGATATATTCTGCTTTAAGGCTTTTCCATCCGGCAGAAAGAGCGGGGTCCTGTTCATAAGAAGTAAGATATAAAACAGGAAGGCCACGTTTTTCTGCTTCTGCAAGAATAGGTGCAAAAAGCTTGCAGTATTGTTTTCCTTCGTTGTAAATGACAATAGGATTTTTTAAAGTATCCTTCTGTTTGCTTCCTGTAAGAAGAAATTTAATCTTTATTACGAGGGCTCTGAATAAAAAGAAAACTGTTGCCGCAATTCCAATAATAATTGAAAACAGCATGCTTCCGGTGCCGGGGTCGATATATAAAAAAGTACTATTCATTTTTGCCTGGCCTCCAGTTATCGTTATTAAAGATATCATCCTTTACGGTGAACCATTCGTCTTCCTTTATTGTAAAGGTATTTTTTCCATGCTGCTGAACTCTGTGGTTATCATTAGAGGTAACTGTAGCCCCATTGACTTTATTCTCTGCTGATAAAATTTTGTTGCCCGTTGCCTGATTTACAGGATTTTCAATTATTCCAAGTGTTGCAAGATATGGTACATCACCATTTGTCATAAAGGTATTATCTGTGGTAACAGGACCTGTTGCACCAAAATCTTTTACAAGCAGTGTACAGGTTACTTTGTACCGAAGGTTTTTATTATCATATTCAACAGGATTTTTATCAAATTTTGTCCCCGGTACATTACCGTGGTCAGAAACGACAATAATTCTAGAGTTATCGTAGGCGCCTTGCTGTTTAAGATAATCAAAAAATTCTCCAAGCTGAATTATTGCAGCGGCTGTTGTGTGATAAAGCTTGTCCTTTGCAAAATCGGAATTAACAGAAACGGTTGGATTATTAACAGGAACATAATCCGGTGCCTGAAGTAAAACTTCATTATGCGGAGTTTCATTCGACATAAAAAGACAGCAGTTTTCGTTTGAATCAATCTGTGTAAGCTCCGGAAGATAATCAAGCACCGCAAACTGATCTATAAAATCCTTGTAAGAATCATCCTTAAGGCTTGCGCTCCAGTATTTGCCGTTTTCGTAAAGGTAATAACGGAAAGATACAGGCGCAAGTTTGAAAATACTGTACCAGACACCATTTCGTTTAATGAGTTGCTTATGAATCCATTTTA
>JAEEGL017045549.1_pt1 | contig 13683 bp, 11 predicted proteins | sample 9134231 | NCBI WGS metagenome assembly JAEEGL01 (sample SAMN16246548, study PRJNA631951) | gut metagenome | biome: gut microbiome; feature: rumen; material: fiber-attached | host: Bos | place: Iran: Karaj | collected 2018-10
CATCGCTTCTCCGTGCTGATTTTCCTGAGCATCTTGCTGTGCTGTTCGAAGGCTTCGTCAAAGCTGGCAAGAGCCTTCTTCTCTTCCGCCGTCCTGACCGTTCCCGCGGCCCTGCCCCGGAAATTCTTTGCCTTGCGCACATCCCCGGCATACAGCGAAGCGTAGGCCAGATGCAGGAAGCCTTCGCAGGCCTTCCCGCTCATGCCCAGCGACTTGCCATAGTAGAAATGCACTTCGCTGTCCTTGGGGACGGAGCGCAGGACGTCGGCGAAGTTGCGCTGCGCCGCTGCGGCATCACCGCTGTCGTTGAGCGCCCGCGCGTAAAAGAATCTCCCGTAGTAATCCCTGGGGGAACGCTTCAATGCCTGTTCGAGAAGTCTTCTCGCGGCATCGGTGTTCCCCCTGCCGTATTCGAAAATGCCCGCTTCCCTGAGCAGGAGGCCGTCGGAAGGCGACGACTTCAGCGCCTGCCTGAAACAGGCATCGGCGTCCTTGATCCTGTTTTCCCTCGCCGCAAGGATGGCCTTCCCCATGCCGGCCAGCGCGCCGTCCCTGAGGGACTTCGAGAAAAACTGCCGCGCCACGTCCGGGCTGCCGTGCCTGGCCATCAGCAGGGTCTTGATCCTCAGGAAGCTGCGGTCATCATCGCGGCGCGCAAGGACGCTGCCGGAAAAGCCCTGGAGGTCCGCGCGTATGGCTGCGAGGCGCGCATCGATGTCCGGATGCGTCATCAGGTACGAAGGGAAGGCCGAACTGCGGATCCAGTCCATCTTCTTCAGGGTCTCGAAGGCGCCAAGCATCCCCCGGGGGTTATAGCCGCTCCTGACAAGGTACTGCAGCCCGACCCTGTCTGCCTCGCTCTCGTCGGTCCTGCTGAATTTCAGCATGGAGGCTGTGCCTGCGGCCATGGAGCCGACCATCGCCGCTCCGCCGGCATCGCCGCCGCCCGCAACGCCTGCGGCGATGCCGGCAAGGATGCCGAGCAGCGTCGCGGCGGAAAAGACACGGCTGCGCTCGACCTTCCTGGCGATGTGCTGCTGCGAGACATGCGCGACCTCGTGGCAGAGGACTGCCGCGAGTTCCGATTCATGGCTGAGGTTCAGGATGAGGCCGGTAAAGACGAAGATGAACCCGCCCGGGGACGCGAAGGCGTTGAGGGTGTCATTCAGGATGACATTGGTCGCGAAGCTGTAAGGCTGCGGAGGCAGCGTCCTGACGATCTTGCTGACGAGATTCTGCGCGTAATTCTTGACTTCGGGATCTTCGACGACCGGCATGGAAGACTTGATCATGGCCTCGAATTCCCTGCCCATGTCCATCTCTTCCTTGAGCCCGAACTCGCCGAAGAGTCCCCCGCGAGACTGGACGGGGAAGAGCAGCGTGCAGCATATGCACAGGATCGCTATGAGACGCAATGCCATCGCGCCCTCTCTTTTCAGGCGATGTCCCAGACGGCCCCCGCCGGCGTGTCGCGTACCTCGACGCCCATTTCAAGCAGCTGGCCGCGCACCTGGTCGGCCGCGGCATAATCCTTCGATGCCCTGGCCTCGGCGCGGACCTTCAGGAGTTCCTCGACCCTGGCCGTGTCCAGGCCCAGGCGGGCGGCGCGCATGTCCCTCAGCTCGGCGAGGAACTCAGCGGGAGGCTGACAGAAGACGCCGAGTATCTGCGACCATGCCTTCGCCAGCTCCAGGAAGCTGCCCAGAAGCTGCCTGCACCCTTCCCTGTTCTTTTCGCTCTTGTCCTCGAGCAGGCGGTTGACGAGGCGGATCATGCCGAAGACATAGCCCAGCGCGCCGGAGGTATTCAGATCGTCATCCATGGCTCCGAAAAAGCCGTCCCTGAGGCTGCTGAATTCTTCCGTCCATGCCGGGGAAAGCTCTCCGGGCTTCCATTTTGCCCGGGCATATGCAGCTGCGGCATCCTGCAGTGTCTCATAGACCCGTTTCAGGCCCTTCTCATTGTCGTCAAGGACCTCGAAGCTGAAATCGATCGGGCCGCGGTACTGCTTGCTCAGCAGGAAATAGCGCAGCGTCTCTGGCTGGCAATGACCGAGGATATCACGTATCGTCTTGAAATTATTTAACGATTTTGACATCTTTTCAGAATTGATCTGAACGAAGCCGTTATGCACCCAGAAACGGGCGAATTCCTTGCCCGTGGCAGCCTCGCTCTGGGCGATCTCATTCTCATGGTGTGGGAAGATGAGGTCCTGCCCTCCTCCATGGATGTCCAGGGGCAGGCTGAGATTGCGCTTCGACATCGCGGAGCATTCGAGATGCCAGCCGGGGCGTCCCTTTCCCCAGGGGCTTTCCCAGAACGGCTCGCCGGGCTTGGCGGCTTTCCAGAGCGCGAAGTCAAGGGGATCCTCCTTTTCCTCGCCGACGGCGATCCGCGCTCCAGAGCGCAGTTCATCCACATCCCTTCCGGACAGCTTCCCATACGGCCGGAAGGACCTGACGCGGAAATATACGTCGCCGCCGGGCACGGCATACGCATGGCCCCGGTCGATCAGGACCTGGACCAGTTCCTGCATGTCCTGGATGTACTCGGTCGCCCTGGGCTCGATGTCGGCACGCCGGACATTGAGCCTGTCCATGTCCTCGTGGAACGCATCGATATACGTCTGCGCGATCTCGGCGCTCGATTTCCCTTCCCTGTTCGCCCTTGCTATGATCTTGTCATCGACGTCGGTGAAGTTCCGCACGAACGTCACCTGGAGCCCGCGGTAGCGGAGGTAGCGCACCAGCACGTCGAACACGACGGCGGACCGGGCATGGCCGATGTGGCTCAGGTCATACGCCGTGATCCCGCAGGCGTAGATGCCCGCCTTCCCGGGGGTCTGCGGAACGAATTCTTCCTTCTTTCTGGTCATGGTGTTGTAGAGCTGCATGGAAGGAGTCCTTTCCCGTTCTCCCGGCATGGCTGGACAGCCTCCGCCAGGAGGACGGCATGAGATGTTGCTGTGTTGCGCTTAAAACGTGAGCTCCGACGCTCTCTTTATCCTCTTGAGGCTTTCCTCCTTGCCAAGGCCCGCCATGATGTCATGGACGGAGGGACCGCCGGCGAGCCCGATCAGCGCGGAACGGAGGGGAGGCCCGACCTGCTTGAATTTAAGGCTGTTCTTCTCGACATAGTCATGCAGGAGGGCATCCAGCGATTCCGCGGAGAATTCCGGCAGTGAATCGATGAGGCCGTACAGGACGGACAGCTGATGCCTGCCATCCTCGCCAAGGGCCTTCTTCGCCTTGTCCTCGATGACAAGGTCCCCGGAAGGAATAAAATACACCGTCAGCGCCTGGGCAAGCATGGCCACGTCAGACGCCCTTTCCACGTACATGGGCAGGAGGCCCCTGATCTTTTCCGGCGCGACGTCATATCCCAGATCCGCAAGGAAAGGCCTGACCAGGACGGCCAGCTCGTCAAGCGGCGTATTCCTGAGATAATGCGCGTTCAGCCATTTCAGCTTGTCGGGATCGAATGCTGCCGGGGAGGAATTGAGATTCGTCCCGTCGAAAAGCTGGATGAGTTCCGGCAGGGAAAAAATCTCCTGATCCCCGTGCGACCACCCGAGCCGCACGAGATAGTTCACCAGGGCCTGCGGCAACAGGCCGTCCTTCTGGTATTCGACGACCGCCCTCGCGCCATGCCTCTTGGACAGTTTCTGATGGTCCGGCCCGCAGATCATGGGCACGTGCCCGAACGTCGGGATGTCGAAGCCCAGCGCCTGGTAGAGGAGGATCTGCTTCGGCGTGTTGGACACGTGGTCATCACCGCGGAAGACGTGCGTCACGCCCATTTCATGGTCATCGACGACGACCGCCAGGTTGTACGTTGGCATGCCGTCCGTGCGGCGCAGGACCATGTCGTCGAGTTCCGCCACGTCAACGGAGATCGGCCCCTTGACCATGTCATTGAACGATATGCGGCCGTCATCGGGCACCCGCAGCCGGACGACACGGCCCGGGCCGGCTTTGAGGCCCCTGTCCCTGCACTTGCCGTTGTAGCGTGGCTTCTCGCCCTTCGCGCGGGCGACCTCCCTCATGGCCTCGACCTCTTCCGGCGTGCAGTCGCACCAGTAGGCATGGCCCGTTTCCAGAAGCTGGTCTATGTAGGCGTTGTAGACGTCAAGGCGCCTGCTCTGGTAGAAGATCTCCCCGTCCCAGTCCAGGCCGAGCCAGCGCATCGACGCAAGGATGGAATCCGTATATTCCTGCCGTGAGCGCGTCGCGTCGGTATCTTCGATGCGAAGGCGGAACTCACCGCCGAAATGCCTTGCCAGGAGCCAGTTGAATATGGCGGTGCGCCCGCCGCCGATATGGAGATGTCCGGTAGGACTAGGAGGAAATCGGGTTATGACTTTCATAGGAAATCCATATGCAGTTAAAAGGTTAGGGTGCGCTGCCGTTAAACAGCACCATCTGTTAATATAATCTGCTCATGCCGCGATGACAAGACGGAATTTTTTCAGGAATCCCACGGGATGATAGGTCTCTTTGGCCTGCCGCAGACCCAGTTCGCCCATGTCCTGCTCGCGGTTGATGTACCGCACGCCCTGCGCGGAATGGTTCACGAAGGAATGGTTTATGGCCTGGTAGACGCCTTTCAGTTCCGAACGGGCCTTTTCGAAGTGCACGATCATCATGTCGCCGACCTTCTCCCCAACGGAAAAGGCGCCTATCGCATCATCGACGTAGAGGGCGCCCCCGCACAACCCGGGGATCCTGGCGAAATTCCCGATCACTCTGAAGATGGCCTCGTTTTCCGCGAGGAGCGACGGGCTGTTCTCGCAGTCCTTCCACTGGCACCACTCTTCCTGTAGCCTCAGGATGTCCTCCAGCACGGACGGGTACCGCTTGTCGCCTATGATCCTGTAGTCCTCGCCGTACGTCTTATGGAACGTGTTGACGTGGTTCTTCTTCTTATGGAACCTGGCCCCGGGCAGCGTGGCGAGCTCATCCCTGCTGAAAAGGTATTCCCACTGGTCGCGGTCTTCCTCTGATGTCACCCTGCTCCCCAGCCGCCGGACAAGGATGTCGTTCAATGGCTCCGGTACCCGCACGAGGCGCAGCCCGTTCCTCAGTTCAGGCTCGTCCTCCCACGCCGCGTTTTCCCAGTCGCCCACGGGCCCCCAAAACCGCAGTTCCGGCTTTGTCTGGCAGATCCAGCACAGATCCCTGCGGAAGGATATCCCGAGGCCGTAATGCTCGGCCCATCCCCACAGGTTCGTGAACGACACATCGGCCGTGACAGGCATGCATTTCTGCGTGTAGGAACTGTATTCCTCAGACAGGTCAAGGGAAACCGGGATATATCCTTCAGGCAACATTGCTCACCTCTTGCGTCATTGACGGGAACGCTGCGCGCGCAGGGCGAAGGCCGCCCAGTCCCATCGGAAAAAGATCCATGTGATGACCGAAGTCTGCACGACCATGGAGATCAGCATCGCCATGTACACGCCGTAGGCGTCGCTGAAAACGACATGGGACAGCACCCAGGCAAGCGGGAGCCGTATGAGCCAGATGCCGATGACATTGACAAGCAGCGAGTAGACCGAAGCGCCAGCGCCGTTCATGACGCCGTGCAGGACAAGTCCTGATACCGTGAACGGCACTGCCAGGACGTTGAAGAAAAGATAATGGCTGATCTGGATCTGTACAGCCTGCTCCAGTGAAAAAAGGCGGGCGATGTCGCCGATGAACGGCCACATCACGCCCGCAACGGCGCTCATAGACACCCCTGAGAGGACAAAAAGGGCCATGCCCGTCTTCCTGGCTGTCACGGTATCGCCCGCTCCCAGGTAATTGCCCACCAGGATCGAGGCCGTCACCATGAATGCCGTTGCCGGCATGTAGAGGATCGCCTCTATCCTGTTCCCCGCGGTCAGGCCGGCAAGCGAAGCCACGCCGTCGGGCAGCCCCGCGGTTATCCCGAAGAGCACCAGATACCCCGTCTGCCACATGAGCCCGTTGCCGCATGCCGGCAGGGATACCTTGCACAGATACGCAGCGGCCCGGCGCATCCAGCGGACATCGGGGAGCGCATAGCCGGACAGGATGCCGCCGCGCTTCAGAACGCAGAGAGTCAGCGCGCCGCTCGCAGCGTTGGCCGCGACCGTGCTCCAGATGACGCCTTTCAGTCCGCAGTCGGGAAAACCGAGGTACCCCATGCCGAAACAGAGATCGCCGCACAGGTTTATGGCGCAGGAGAGCATCATGACCACGAGCGGCGCGATGACCTGTCTCGCGGCCTTGAAAAGCGTGCTTCCCACCTGCATGACATAAAAGAACGGCAGCCCGGCCATCATGGCCCGGAGGAGGTATCCCGCCGTATCCTGCAAAGCCGGGGGCGTCTGCAGCATCCCCAGTATCGGTCCGGCGAAAACATAGACAAGGCAGGCAAGGACGACGGCCAGCGCGATGCTGGAGAACAGGACGACCGCGGCGAAGCGGCGGGCGCGGCCCCAGCGGCCGGCGCCGATCGACTGGCTCACGGAAGCCATGCCGCCGGCGCCCAGCGCCCCGGCAAAGATCATCAGGAAAAGCTGCACCTGAAAGGCCATGCCGACGGAGGCCTGCGCCTCGGGGGCTATCTGTCCGGCGACCCACGTGTCCGTCAGGTTGATGACGATGGTGCACAGCAACATGAGCACCTGGGGCCACACAAGTCCCCAGATCTCCTGCAGCCGGATCTCTTTCAGCGAGGCTAAAAACGGAAGGCGGGCAAAAGGCATATCGAGCGGAAATACAGCTAAAAGGTCCCGTTCGGCGCTGGCGGTGCGAGCCGCTTGACGGAAGGCAGGCTGCCGTATGGCGTCCTGTCCGGACCGGGAAAACTCAGAGGATGAGCGTGCCGGCCAGATCCGCGAAGGTCTCGCGGCGCCGGATGAGCCTTGCGTTCCCGTCCAGGCCGATCAGGACTTCAGCGGGACGGAGGCGGCTGTTGTAGCACGAAGCCATGACCCAGCCGTATGCGCCGGCGTCAAGCATGGCTATCACGTCGCCCTGCATGATCAAGGGGAGTTTCCTGTCCCTGGCGAGTATATCGCCGGACTCGCAGATATTGCCGACGATCGTCTGCTCGGCAGAGTCAGGCTCAGGGGAGCCATTCTCGCGGTAGATCTCGATATCGTGGAACGCATCATACAGCATGGGGCGGGCGAGGACATTGAAGCCTATGTCCGTGCCGGCGAACAGATGCTGACCGTTGCGTTTCGTCGCGTGCACAGTCCCGAGGACGGCCCCGCATTCGGCAACGACATAGCGGCCAGGCTCAACAAAGAAGCGGCCGTGGTAATCATGCGCACGGGCCCAGTCGCTGATAGTGGCATGCAGCGCGGCGCCAAGCGCGCGGATATCCAGGCGGGACTGCCCTTCATACTTGCGGTAAGGGATGCCGAATCCGCCGCCGAAATCAATGATCTCAATGGGTTCTCCGCGATCCAGCAGTGCCTCTGCCATCTCCAGCAAAACCCGCATGGCATCGACATACGGACCGGCCTCCATGAACAGAGAGCCGATATGCTGGTTGATGCCCACCAGGCGCAGGCGGTGCCTGTGCACGATCTCCAGGACATCATCCAGGGCATCCATCGCGATGCCGAACTTGGTTTTCTTGCCGCCCGTGATGACTTTATCGCTGTGTCCGGCGCCGATGCCGGGATTGAAGCGCACCATCACCCTGCCGCCGGAAACATATTTCCCGAAAAGCTCCAGCTGGGACAGGGAATCGACGCTGACCACGCATCCCTGGCGGGAGGCGCCGGCCAGTTCCTCGGCGCTGACGTTATTGCAGACGTAGGTTATTTCCTGCGGCTGGAACCCGGCTGTCTGATTGAGGAAAAGCTCCCCGGGGCTCATTGCGTCAACGACGCATCCTTCCGACCTGATGATGCCGAGCAGGTGCGGATTGGTATTCGCCTTTGCGGAATAGTTCACGCAGAATCCGGGGAACGATGACAGGCCGGTGAGGTCGCGGCAGCATCGGCGCAGGACAGCTTCGTTATACACATAAAGGGGGGATCCGAATCGCCTGATGAGCGCCATGGGGTCTTCCCTGCCGTAAAAGCCCTCTCGATCCGTATACGCCGAACGAACGTTAGCCATAAACGTGCACCTTTGCTTGGTGTTGGGACAAAAAAAAGAGTCTGTCTCCCGGACAGGCTGCTGGATGCAGAATCAAAAAGCCTGCCCTGAAGGGGTCCAGGGCAGGCTGGTCATTACTTTTTATATTTGTCGAGGGCTGCGGCGAGCTTCGTCTTGCCTTCCAGCTTCTGCTTTTTAAGAAGCTTGACCTCCCGCTCCTCAGAAGGGGTCAGATAGACTTTGCCTTCATATTTCTCGAGCTGTTTTTCATAAAGCATATGCTCTTCCCAGAGGCTTTTCAATTCCGGATCTGTTTCGCCGTACTGCTCGATGATCCTGATGTCACGTTCTTCCATACTTTTCTCCATTTATAACAGGTGGCTAAATACATCCGCCGTATGTACATGCGGCAAACTTGATCACATGGCGATCCTCTGCCCCAGCTGCAGCAGCGTCTGGACGATCACGCCATTGAACAGCTGCAGCGCAAGGAGCACGGCAATGGGGGTGCAGTCAAAGCCATTGAAAACAAGGAACGGGAACCGTGAGCGCAGCCTGTAGAACACAGGCTCCGTCATCGAGGTGATGGCACGCACGAAACCGTTGTAGGGATTGGGATTGCACCACGACATGAACGCAGCAACAATGATAATGAAGGAGTATGCATTAATTACAAAGCTGCACAGCCCTGAAACTGTGATCAGAAGATTTGCCAGAATCAACACATTGCCTCCAATAGCTGCTGTGACAGTGTTGCTTGATTATGCGAAGGATGCAAGCAAAAAATGTGTTTTCCCCCAAAAAGATGCAAAATCCCGGAGGGACGCGGCAGCGCATGCGCTAGGTGCCCTGGGTGATCTTCGCGATCTCCTCGCGGATGATCTTCGCCGCCGCCTCAGCCGCGCTCCGCATGCTGCTCTGCTCGAGCCCGTCGATGCGGCTCTCAAGCTTTTCGACGCGGGTCACTGCCTCTTCCAGCGAGGCTGACGAATGCTCTTCAATCAAATTCCTCCGGCGGAGAGGATCTTCCTGTCCCGACGGATTCGACGCATGGATGAAAAAGACTTCGGACGGATAGTCGGAAAGTGCAGCGCGCTGACGCAGTTTGCTGACTTCAGCGCACAGCGCCATAATGGTCTTTTCCGCTATGGCAAGACGCTGCTCCAGAGATGCCTGGGACTGCTCGTCGGCGCTGGCCACATGGATGTCCAGCGCCTCGGCGGACATCGCCGCATCCCCTTCCTCCGCCTGCAGTTTCATGACGGCATTGGCATGGGCGGCGGCATCGGAAGGGTCTCCTTCCGCGTTCCCGGACGGGCCGTCCGCATCAGGCTCGGAGGCGGCCGCCTGTTCGTCACAGGCATCACTGACGGGCTGGTCTGCCGCGGGATCCCGGCCGTGATCGTCCGCGGCTTCCGGCGCCGCCTGTCCCTCCTCGGCGGGAGGAACGGCTTCTGCGGCGCAGGCAGCCTTGGAGCCGAGCTCGACGATATCTGTCAGTTCGATAATTTCATCATCGGAATCGTGTAGCGGATCTGTCATTAAACTGCCCACATGCCGTCTGGCCTTGCCCTTGAAAGGAAACTGTCCTGCTCCGTGCCCATTAGTAAAAAGCCCCCATCGGGGGCTTATTCATACCGTGGCTCTCTACTTCTGGCGTGGATGGCAGGCAGATCCGGCGCAGCCGGTCAGGGCAAGCTTCTTTTCAGGCCTGCTCTTCACCACGCTGTCATGGCATCCGAGGCAGGATGTCGCGACGTGGCTGGGTCCCAGCACGATATTGCGGTCGTGGACGATCTTAAAGTAGCTGCGCTTCGCCAGCTTATCCTTGGCGTTATGGCATCCGGCGGTGCCGCAGTGGAACTTCGGCGTTATGCCTGAGACCTTATGATGGCAGACGGCGCACTGCGCTTCAGCCTTGACTACCAGAGGGGGAAAATGCTGCGGAGTGGCGGCATGACAGGCCGAGCAATTGGTCGTCGTATGGATATTGTGATCAAAAAGAACAGTCTTGCCAGTAAGTTCCAAAGGAATTGGGCCTGCGGGAACATTAGCCGGCTTTGCTGCATTTGCCGGCATCGCCAGCAAAAGGGAAAGCATTGCAGCGCATCCCAGCGAAAGCAACGTTTTCATAAATGTGACCTCCTCCTCAATACCGAACAATGCCACAACGGCAAAAATTGCAGATGCTGACACGATAAGTCAAAAGAGCAATTACTGTCAAGACGACAGAAAAGATAGTGCGTCTTGTAACATGCGCGGCAGTCAGACCAGATTACCTGGATTTCCTGTTCAAATACGGTGAATTATAGGTCTTTACCGAAGCTTCAGCGCCAAGCTGGGCCATGAACGACTGGAAGCTCATCAGCGCGCGCTCTTCCCTGAGGCTCGCAGTGATATCGGCTTCGGCCTTCTTCCAGTCCTCGTCGCTCGGCGAATCAATGCTGGAAAGGCGTGCCAGGACAGCGCCGTCCGCGACGGCGAAAGGCCTGTCGAGCCAGGCGTCGGTCACGGCGGCGACACCGAAAGCGGCATGCCCCAGGGCGGGGTCGCTGCTCAGCCCGGGAATGAACCCGTTGCGTCCGAAGGCTTCAGATGTCTTGATCTCAAAAGCGCCTTCCGCCGGCTTGTCATTGGTGAAGGCTGTCCTGGCCTTCGCAGCCGCCTCCAGGGCGAGATTGCCTGCCTTCTGTCTGGTAAGCTGCGCCGCGATCTCATCGCGGACTTCCTCAAGGGGCTTGACGGACTGCGGGCTGCTCTCCAGCACCTTTACCACCATCAGGGCAGCGCCCGAGGGCAGTGCGCTGTCCAGTACGGTGCCCGGAGCCGCGGACATGACCGTCTGGGCATCGGCCTCCCTGAGCTTGAGCTTGCTGGCCAGATCTTCCTGGGAAAGTCTGCCGCTCGTCTCCGCTTTAACGGCAGGAGCGCCGGATGCCGATGCCGCTTCAGCCAGGGCTTTGCCGGCCAGGGCCTGCGCGAGCACGGCATCAGCCTTTTCCTCGAGCGTCTTGCCGGCGGCTTCGGAAGCAAGTGTCTGTTTCAGCTTGTCCTTGACTTCCTCGAAGGGATGCACCTTGGCGTCCTGATGCTCTTCCTTTTTAATGAGATGGAACCCGAACTGGGTGCGCACGGGGGCGGAGACTTCGCCGTCCTTGAGGGCAAAGGCAGCCTTCGAGAACTCAGGCACCATCTGCTCGCGGGCGAACCATCCGAGGTCGCCTCCCTGCGAGGCCGTGCCATCCTGGCCGGACGCCTTGGCGACCTCCGCAAAATCCTCCCCGTTGCGGATGCGTTCTTCCAGCGCCTTGATATCTGCCTCAGCCTTCGCCACGTCCTTCTCCTTGGCATTGGCGTCCACACGGACCAGAATGTGGCGTGCGCGTATCTTTTCCGCGTCGGTGAACTGCGTTATGCGCTGTTCGTAAGCAGCTTTCGCCTCTTCGTCAGAAACGGAGGAAACATCCCCCATGAGGGCAGGATCGAGCTTCACGTACTCCACGTTCACCATGGCGGGGACAGTGAAGCTGGCGGAGCTTTTCTCATAGGCCTTCGCGATCTCCTCAGGCGAAGGCGCCGACTTTTCCTTGTAGTCATCGGCGGGGAAAAGGATATAGTCGACTTTCCTGCGCTCGGCGAAATAATCGAAGACGTTCCTCGCCGCCACCTCGGGCGTGTAGGCGCCGGCGGTGACAAGCCGCTGAAGCTTCGCGGGAAGCATCGACTTCGCCTGGTCGGCCTCGAATTTCTGCGGCGTCAGGTTGTTCTTCGCGAGCACGTCCTTATAGGTATCGGGATCGAATTTCCCGTCTTTCTGGAAATAGGGGAGCTGATCGATGAACGCCTTGAGCTCGTAGGGCGTTATGGCAAGTCCGGCGCGCTCGGCCTCGGCCTCGATGAGCTTTTCCTGGATAAGGCCCTGAAGGACCCGCTGCTCCAGGTTCAGCCCCTCCAGCATTTCCGGTGTCGCATTGGGCATGCTGCGGCGCACGTTCTCTTCCATGGCCATATACGCGCGCTGGAACTCCAACTCGGTGATGTTCTTGCCATTGACCGACGCCACCAGGCCCTTCGGTCCGCTGTAGGAGCCGATGCCCCAGAAAACAAACACCACGATAATGATTCCAAACGCAACTTTTACCCAGAAGGACTGCGCGTTGGAGCGAATGCCGTCAAGCATGACCATTCCCTTGCTGTTACAGGTGAACCGGCGCGGAGCTGCCGCGCAATGATTATATACGACAGATACAGCATCCCGTATCCCCGGAGGAGAACACGGAATACAAATCGTATGGCCGCCCTTGCGGCTTGAACTTTGTTTCTATACAATCAATGCTCGCCAAGGGCAAGCGCATAATTTCCCTGCCGGGCATTTATCCTCCGGCTTTTCTCATGTCCAGCTGCGGACTTTGGCATATCAGGAGTTGAAGGCATGCACGAAAGCATAGGCATCATAGCTGGCGGAGGCCAGTTCCCCAGGATCATTGCGGAAAACCTTCATGCGGACGGGTATGGCGTGGTCATATGCGGCTTCAGCGGCCATACGGACGAAGCCACCATGGCATGCGCCGATGCCTCGGCTATGCTCCACCTGGGACAGCTCGGAAAAATGATCGCCTTTTTTAAAAAGCACAACGTCGCGCGCGCCTGCATGGCCGGATCCATCAGCAAGCCCAAGGCCCTGGACTTCCGCCCCGACTGGCGCGCGGCGAAGCTGGTTTTCTCCCTCAAGAAAAAAGGCGATGATTCCCTGCTCCGCGCCATTATCGGTGAGATCGAAAAGGACGGCATAAAAATCGTTTCCTCGGCCGCGCTCGCGCAGCGTCTGCTCTGCCCCGCGGGCACGCTGACGCGGCGGCAGCCGACGGACAAGGAATGGTCCGACATCCGGTACGGCCTGCCCATCGCCAGGTCGCTCGGCGCCTATGACATCGGACAGTGCCTCGTGGTCAGGGAGGGCATGGTCATAGCCGTTGAATGCCTGGAGGGGACGGACGTGACGCTGCAGCGAGGCGCGAAGCTGGGCGGCCAGGGATGCACCGCGATAAAAATCGTCAAGCCGGGGCAGGATGAGCGCGTGGACCTGCCTTCCATCGGGCTCGAGACCATCCGCAACCTGGTCGACGGGCATTATGCCGCTCTGGCCGTGGAAGCAGGCAGGACCCTGTTTTTCGACCAGGAAAAGGCGCTGGCGCTGGCAGAGGAAAACGGCCTCTGCATCGTCGCGCTGCCCACGGATTTCCAGTGACCGGAAAGAGGAGCGCGCCCTCCGGGCGCCGTCTTCCTACCTCCCGCTGAAAAGGCTGCTGACGGAGGTCATGAAATACTCCAGGGAATGCAGCGGCTGGCGCTCGCCGCTCTTCACGGATCGTTCCGCGTCGACGACAGCGTCAAGCAGGCGGGAAACGCCCTCGAAGCCAAGGCGTGCGGCGGCCTTCCTCTTTTCTCCCTCCAGGAATTTCGGGATGTAGACCTGTTCGCCGGCGCATATCTGCCACAGCAGCCGGGCTTCTCTCGCCATAAGGCTCAGCAGGGGGAACAGGAAAGCCTCACCGCCGTCCCCTTCCATACGGAGTATTTTCCAGGCGCCCGCAATGTC
>JAEEGL010964728.1_pt1 | contig 13682 bp, 10 predicted proteins | sample 9134231 | NCBI WGS metagenome assembly JAEEGL01 (sample SAMN16246548, study PRJNA631951) | gut metagenome | biome: gut microbiome; feature: rumen; material: fiber-attached | host: Bos | place: Iran: Karaj | collected 2018-10
TGCGGATGGGTTCGTAGGCGGCCTGAGTCTGCACCAGGTTGCCGTCCACCCCCAGGGTGAAGGTGCGGTACGGCACCTGGGCCAGGGCTCCGGTGATTCCGCAGGAGGCAAGCAGCACCGCCAGCAGCATCAGAGCCAGTACTCTTTTTCGCATTGTTGCCGCTCCTCCTTACTTGATGCCGGAATAGGCCATCGTATTCATGACGCTCGACTGCATGACGATAAACAGCAGCAGGTTGGGAACAAACATGATCAGGGCGGCCGCCGCAGCCATGCCCTGGCCCTGTACGGATCCCACGCTGGACAGCGTGTTCATGTAAAAGGGCAGGGTCCGGATCCCCTCCGCTGAGGTGAACAGGTTGCTGGTTTCCACATTGGTCCAGACAGACTGGAAGGACAGAATCGCGCCGGTGGCGATCGCAGGCTTCACCAGGGGCAGAATGATTTTCCGGTAGATGGTGAAACTGCCGGCGCCTGCCAGCTGCGCCGCCTCAATCAGGGAATTCGGGACGCCGTCGATAAACTGCTTGATCAGGAACAGGCACACCGGCATGGCGACCAGCGGCAGGATATGGGCCCAGTAGGTATCCAGGATGCCCAGCGCGTTGATCGTCAGATACCGCGGAATCGTCACGGCGGTCGCCACAAACATCAGGGCGATGTTGTTGACTTCAAACACCGGGCCCTTCAGTTTGAAGTTCATTTTGCTCAGGGCGAAGCCCGCCATCGTGCTGATAAAAATCGAGAGGATCACCACCGCCAGCGTCACTACCAGCGAGTTGAAAACATACCGGCCGATCGGGATGGAGGAACCCGCTGTGGTCTGCAGCAGATTCCGGAAGTTATCCAGGGTCGGATGGCTCACCAGAAACCGCGGCGGGAAGGCAAACAGTTCATCCATGGGCTTGAACGCGTGATTGATAATATACACAATCGGCGCGCCCATGAAGATCGCAATGGGAATCAGATACAGATAGAAGGGAATCTGAGATTTATGAAACTTCTGGGGGTTGACTTTGGTTCCACCGACTGCCATGGGATCTCACCTCCTGTGCGTTCACTCGTCTTTCGCGCTGAACAGTTTCCGCGCGATGAAGGAAAAGGCGTAAATCAGGCCCAGCAGCCCGACGGAGACCGCCGCGGCATAGCCCATCTCATACCGGGTAAAACCGTAGTCCTCAATGTGGTTCACCATCAGCTGGGCCGCATATCCGGGCGTCGGGTTGCTACCGGTGAGCATCACGCCGATGTTGCCGGCCTGGAAAGCCCCCACCACGCTCATCACCGCGCCGAACAGCATCTGGGGCTTCATGGACGGGATGGTGATGTGGACGATCTCCTGGAAACGGTTGCGCAGCCCGTCGATGTAAGCCGCTTCGTAGATCTCGCGGTTGATGTTCAGGATACCGGAGATCATGCTCAGGAAGCCGATGCCCATGGAGGACCACAGGGATACCACGATCATGATCAGCATGAAATAGTCGGGGACCAGCAGGAACTGGATCGGCTGGTCGATCCATCCCAGCTGCAGCAGGACCGCGTTCATCCATCCGCCCTGGTCGCCCGAAAAGACGGTGCGCCAGATCACGGCGATGAATACCTGGCCCAGCATGGAGGGCATGTAGATGCACAGGGACAGGAGGGTCCTGGGCAGGGCCTGGATCTGGGCGAGCATCCACGCCAGCAGGAAGGAGAGCACGTAGCCGCCCACACCTACCACGATGGCGTACAGGAAGGTGTTGGGCAGCACGTACTTCATGAACACGGTATCCTGAGTGAACAGGTACAGATAGTTGGTGATGCCGTTGAAACGCGGGGGGTTGATCACATCGAAGTTCGTGAACGACAGGCCTGCCGTCATCATCACCGGGATCAGGATGAACACGGCGAACAAAAGGATATAGGGCGCCAGGAGCGCGTAGGAGGTGAGATCATCCCGCGTCAGCCTTGAGTTCCTGCGCTTTTTTATCTCCCGCTCCACAGTTTCACCTGCCCTTCTTTGAGGCTTTGTCTTTCTGAAGCTGGATCCAGTCGTAGTCCCGGATCACGTAATCCTTCAGTTTGACGCCTTCCTCGTCGTAATAACCGAATTCCTGCATCTTTCGCCGGATCTCGCGGTTGATCTCGATCACCCGTTCATCCGCGGCCACCTGGGCCGATCTGCCGTCGTTCACCATGGCGTTCCATATATCGGACAATGAGCGTTCCAGCAGGTACTGCCCCGGGGTCCTGGGCACATCCCGGATCCAGGGCACCATGCTGAGGATCACCTGCTTGTCCTCCTGACCGATGGGGGCCTGCCGGAGCGCTTCCAGATCCGCCGGGAGCCAGAAATAGACATCACCGTATGTGGAACGCAGCGTATAGGTGTATTCCACCTGCACGTCGGTGCTGGTCCACCATTTCAGGAAATCCCAGGCCGCCTGCGCGTGGGGCGTGTCCCTGAAGATCACGCCGCCCGTGGAGGCCGCCACATACCACCTGTCGATGGATCCGTCTTCCCGGGGCGTGCCCAGATAGGGCGCCAGGGCCCACTGCCCGTCCAGCTCCGGGGCGCCGTTGAGGATCAGGTTATAGGAATTGGCATCCACGATGCCGATGGGCAGCACGGAATAACGGAAGGAATTGAAAAACTCGTTGACCTGGATATCCAGCGAATAGGCCGTGAAAAGATCGCCCAGCTCCCGGATGCCCCGGACGGAATCGGCGCTGTCGATGCTGGTGGCGGTCCCGTCGTCATTGTACAGCCTGCCGCCGTGCTGGAAGATCAGCGGCGTGGTCTGGTAGAACCATTTGTATCCCGTCCGGCCGTAGGATATGTTATGGTAGAAATTCATGCCGTACCGCTGCAGTACGGGCAGCAGGGCCCTCAGGTCGTCCCAGGTATCCGGTACGGGAAGCTCCAGGCTTCTGAAGATATCCGTCCTGTAGATGACCGCCGAGAAATCCAGCGTTTCCGGGATGGCGTAGACCCCTTCGTTGTAGACATAGGGCACCATGGCGCCGGTGGCGAAACGGCCGTTGATGGTCCAGAAATCGTCAAAGGCGGTCATGTCATACAGCGCTCCCCGGCTGGCCAGGTCAAAAGGCATATAGGAGGCCAGCCCCAGGGCGATATCCGGGGTATTGCCCGCCGCGCAGGCCAGGGTCAGTTTATTGGCGTCCGGGATGACGGTCACCTTGACCTTGATGCCTGTCGCGGGGGTGAATTCCGTGTCCGCCATTTTCTGCAGCAGGTCCGCGTGCTGCAGCGAGCGGTTGGCCCAGATCGTGAGGGTATCATCGTCATCCGCCGTCAGGCTGTATTTTTTGGACGCGTAAGAGTAATAGACGGTGTCTATGCCGTTTTTGACGCTCTTCCACAGGGACGCCCGGGCGGGCGGAAGGGCGCCCCGGCCGTTGAGATAGACAGCGTCCAGGGAAAAGTCCATTTTCATGATGCCGGAGGTGAAGCGGCTGACTGCGACGAGCACGGAGTTGTCATCGCCTGAGAGGGATTTGGTGTACAGCGCGATCTCGTCGGGATACTCCGCCATGTCCCGGATGAACATGTCCGCCTTGTCCAGATAGCTCAAAAGAGCGCCGTTGATCCCCTTGTCGCTCTCATCCTGCGTCAGGTACCGGATATGGGTGATGAGCAGGCCGTAGGCTTTCAGGTAGTCGGGGATCAGGGGCATATAGCGGGTCATCTTCCAGGTGCGGTATTTATCCGGATCCTCACCCGCCATTTTCTTGATCTCCAGGGAAAACACCGTGGCGTGCTCGGCGATCAGCTGGCCGTAGCGCCAGGCGGCGTTCACGGGCTCGAGCTCGACTTTGAGGGTGAGGGTGTGTTCTCCCTCGGCCAGGTATATCCGGTAGGGCTCACCGTTCCTGTCCTTCAGGGTCTCGTTGGCCCATGAGCCGTTGGTATAGGGGAAGGGATAAGCCTCAAGTTCCAGAAATGGCGTTTGACCGTCGATCAGGATCGTTTCGTAGGAATTGAATTCTTCCTTCTCGTTCATGTAATGGAAAGTCAGCGTGTAGAGACCGTCTTTTTCCGCCCGGAAACGATACGTGACCGAATCGCCCGCCTCTGTCCAGGCCAGGGTATTGAGCAGCTTGTATTCGGCGCTGTACGGGCTGACGTCCGGGGAAGATGTGGATCGGTAGATGATCTTGGCGGAATTCTTTTCGGTGTATTCGGTCGCTTCGATCACGCACACGCCTGTGTCGGCGGGGGATCGGGAAGCGTGGAGCGCGGCGTACCGCTCGTAAGTCATGGGCCTTTCCACGGGCGGGCAGACCCGGAGCCTTCCCAGGACGAGCCCGTCGTTGGATACGTTTTTGACCGTGATGATATTCTCCCCGCTGTTCAGGTCCACTTCAAGGGGCGTGACGGAAGAATAGGTATTATTGTAGAGAGCCGCTTCCCGCCAGGAAAGGATCCGCTCCTGGGCCGGCGCGATCTCGTCGCCGTAACGGTCCTTGAGTTTTTCCCCGTCCCTGTCCCGCCAGTAAAGGGGGAAGTCCACGGCTTTCAGTTCCTGATACGGGCTCACCCCGTTGATCTCTACGGACGCGGTGTGATCCAGATAGGATCCGCCGGTGGAAGTGTAATCGAAAAAGAGCGTATAGATCCCGCCCGTTTCCAGGTCGATCCGGTAGGTGGCGGTCTGGCCGTATGCAAGCGGAAGCACCCTGCCCCGGCAGGCCGGGATACTGAGACCGGCGCTGAGGCATTCGTCGTATGTCACGGCGTCCTCGGGCCATGCCTCGGTCTTTGACGTACCGGGCTGCCCTGTGCGCAGCAGCAGGTAGTCCGTATATTTCAATTCATCGTTTTTGAGGGAATCCTTTAACAGGCTGTAGGCCCATCTGAGCTCTTCGGGCGTGATATCCTCCACCCGTTCGACGGGGCGCAGCCGGGAGAAAAGGACGGCGGCCGCGATGATGACGATCAGCGCAGCCCATACCGTGATCCTCTTTAGCCATTTCCCTTTATCCATCGGTGACCTCGTTATGAAACGGAGCCGCTGTGCCGCCGCGGGTCGCGGGCGGCACAGCGGCTCCGTTGGATGCCTTGCGGCAGATCGGTCTTATCAGAAATCGGCGTCGGTGTAGCCGTAGTAGGTGATGAGCCCGTCCTTGATGCTCTGCTCGGCGACACGGAAGCGGGCGTTGATCTTCTCGTTCCAGTCGGAGAGGTTGGCCTTGACGGTGTCCACCCAGCTGGGATCGGTGACCGCCGCGCCGGCGATGTCGGCGTTGGTGACATCCAGCCACTCCCTCAGGCAGTTCACTTGGGTGCCGTCCTCGATCACGTGATAGGGATAGGTCTTGTCGGAGATGTCCCAGATCTGGCCGTCATTCCACAGTTTGAGCAGGTACTGGAATCCGGGCATCTTCTCTGCGTCTCCGTAACGGGCATGCAGGTCGGTGCCGTACCAGATATCCATCTGGGCGAAGAATTCATCGCCGGTCACCAGGGGCAGGGAGTCGTTCAGGCAGGTCTTGATGGTGCCGTTGTCATTGAACATCTGGTCGGCGCGGGCCTTCAGGGATTCCGTGGAGCCGCACCAGAAGGAGCCGAAAGCGTAGGCCAGATCGAACTGATCCTTTTCGGCATCGCTCCAGGCCGGGTCGCCGTCATCCATGGCGTAGTTGTGGATGGCCATGGGGTCGATCACGATGCCGACGGTGTTGGGCTGGTAGGGGGTCGCGGGACGGGGGTAGATGTCCCAGTCCTCGGATTCCACGGCGTTCACGGCCCAGGAACCGTCGTCGTTCTTGCCGGCCGTCGCCGCGCCCATCATCCAGGGATCGCCGGTGTAGGCCAGCACGTAATTGCGGCAGAAGAACCTGTAGCCCCACCACCAGCCGTCGTCCATCACGGAAGCGTCCACTGCACCCTGGCCGTTCAGGGTCCAGATCTCGTAGGGAGCCCATTTGGCGATGTAGCCGATCAGATCCTTCACCTCATCGGAGGCGATGTTCACCCGGTCGCCCTCGCCCTTGTACGCGGCCATCTGGGCGTTCACGGTGGTGGTGCCGGTATCGATGATCTGGGTGGGCACGGAGAAGATCGTGCCGTAGAAATTCTTGTTGTCCGCGGAGGTGATGAATTCCGTATACTCGTCGATGTCCCAGTCGGGATCGGGTACGTCGATATTGTTCTCCTCGGCCAGTTCCTTGTTGACGAAAATGCCCCAGGGCTGCATGAACTGGGGAAGACCGGCCTGGAAGCCCCAGTAGTTCATGGTGTCCATGATGCCCTTGTTGAAGGTCTTGTAAAGGGGATCGTCCGCGTAGACGGACAGGTCGGCGATCATGCCGCGGGACAGGTCCCCGGGCAGATCGTTGGCGGCGTACACATCCGGGTACTTGCCGTGCTCAGCCTTGAAATTCTCGATCTCCTGCATCCAGGAAGTATCGTTCCCGTTGGGATCGTCCGTCTTGGCGTACAGGTTGACCGTCACGTTGGGATAGAGTTTATTGAACTCCTTGGCCAGGGCGTAGATGGCGGCCACGTTCTGGCTGGTCAGGTCCTCCACGGCGATATCCTGGTGCCCCAGATCCTTGTGGTAGGTGCTGTCGCCGGACCAGCACATCACGTCGATGCTGCCCGTCACATTGGGATCCAGGCGCAGATAATAGGGTGTGTCCGCGTTTTCGGCCATGGCCGGCAGCAGGGTGAGCATCATGGCCGCGGCCAGCAGGAGGGAGAAGAATCTCTTTTTGTTCATCATTCCGGGTCATCCTCCGTTTCTTATTCTGTTGGCGCACAAAAACATTGACATTTTTGCGCTTTGGATTATCTGGAATTATATAGGAAGTATTCATACATTGTCAAGCGGCTGAGAGGCGCGCGGCACGTCCGGAACAGGTCATCCGGCAGGGCCGGCAGCGGATCCCCAAAGACAATTAAACAAAAAACAGACGAAATAATTAAAGATTTGACCTAATAATGAAATAATTTTGTAAAAAACAAGCCTGTACAGGCCATAATTAGAGCCTGCTTTCAAAAAATTGACAAAATATAGATAAAAGCGCAAGTTATTATCAAATAATTGACAAAGTTGTTACAGAAATAATAAGCCAAAGGCAGAACCTTTGTTACAAAACAACTTGCAATATCGAAAAATGTGGTTTAAAATGCAAATACATGGTGATTTGTGGTGATTTGTGGGCCTAATTGGGACAGATGGTGGCGGGAATGGACGAACAGGCGGACAGGGGCGTCAGCCCGAAGGAACAGGCGAAAGGAGCTCCTGCGTTTGACGGGGAGCCGCTTTCCCTTGGGTTTACCGGGCAGTACTCCCACGGCCTGGACGCCAAAGGCCGGATCATCGTCCCGGTAGCGTTCCGCGCCGCCCTGGGCAGCCGATTCGCCGTCTGCCCGTCCCCTGATTTCAAGGATATCGCCGTTTATCCCCTCAAGGCCTGGATCGACCGGCGGGATGAGTACCTGGAGCTTTGCAAGAAGAACGCCATGATGCGGCGTGTCCTTGACCAGTTCACCAAATACAGCTATGTGGACAGCGAGATGGACATCCAGGGGCGTCTGCTCCTTCCCGCGGCTCTGAGAACGAAGCTTCTGGGGGACACCAAGGAAGTCGATATCAACGGTTCCTACGATCATATCATCGTGCAGGACAGCAGGCGCGGCGATGAAGCCGACCTGAGCTTTATGAGGGATTTCCCCGACGTATACGCCTTTGTGAGCAGTGTACAGAAAGAATAGACGCTTTTAGAACAAACTGAGGACGGGAGTGATAGCATGTCTATGACATCAGCGGGTTGTAAGTACGCCAGCGCCGGCGCCGTATTCGCGGACGACGTGCGCTTCCATGTCAAGGATCGCGCGTACCTGCCGGACAGCGACGCGGGAACGGATCTGGCCGGGTGCTACAGGGCAGGTCATAAGGCCAGGCCCAAAGCAAGGCGCTATGATGTGCCGATGCGGCTGGTGATCATCCTGACGGCCGTCGTCGTCTTCGCCTGCGCGATCTCCGTTCTCACACGGGTCTATCAGATGCGTTCCCTCGAAGATCAGATCGCGTCCATGCGCAGCCAGATGGCGCAGACAGAGGCGGCCAATGTGCAGCTCCAGAAAGAAGTGGAAAAGATCAGGGATCTGTCCCGGATCGGTTACATCGCGGTCCATGAGCTGGGTATGGTCGCCTGTGATGACAGCAACATGATCAGGATGTATGTCCCGGCGGTGGAGTATTTCTCCGGAACTGTCGACGCCCCGGAGATCGTCGCGGAACAGGAGACCCCCGCGTTCAATGCGGGGATGGCGTCTGCCAGCCGGTGACGGAGCGGGCGGAAAATACATAAACAATCAGCGAGGTGGATCGTGCTATTATCTGAACTGGCTTCCTGCATACAGGACGAGGTCATATCGCTCCGGGGGGACGCGCAGATCCTGGATCTGTTCATGGATTCACGCAAAACAGTGCCCCAGGGGCTGTTTTTCTGCATATCCGGTGCCCGGTTCGACGCTCATGAGTTTGCTGACCAGGCCATCGCCAACGGCGCATGCGCCCTGGTCGTGGAGCGCATCCTGGACAAACCGGTCCCGCAGCTACAGGTGCGTTCCTGCCGCGCGGCCATGAGCGGGATCGCTTCCGCTTTCTTCGGCCGTCCGGCGGACAGCCTGCGTCTTTTCGGCATCACCGGCACGAAGGGGAAGACCACCACGAGCTATCTGATCAAGTCCATCCTGGAAGCCGAAGGGCTCTCCTGCGGGCTCATCGGCACCACCGGGAACATGATCGGGGACCGCTATCTCAAGTCTGAGTTCACCACGCCCGAACCCATCGACCTGCACCGCACCTTCCGCCAGATGGTGGATGAGGGCGTCCAGGCAGTCAGCATGGAGATATCCGCCCACGCGATCGAGATGGGCCGGCTGGAAGGTCTGCATTTCGAGGTCGGCGGCTTTACCAATCTGTCCCAGGATCATCTGGACCTTTTCGGCACGATGGACCGCTACTTCGAGTGCAAAAAGAGTTTCTTTACCCCGAAATGGCTGAAATACGCGGCGGTCAATGTGGACGACGATCATTCCGCGAAGATCATCCGGGATATCCGGATCCCGTGCCTCACCTACGGGATCTGCGTCAACGCCGACCTGTACGCGCGGGATATCGAGATCAGTGAGGACGGTGTGTCCTTCACCATCGTTTTCCCCGACAGGATCTCCGAGAGACTGGATCTGCGTCTCACCGGGATGTTCAATGTGTATAATGCGCTGTCCGCGGCGGCCATGTGCATCCAGGCCGGCATCAGCAAGTCCGCCATCATCCGCGGTCTTGAAGCGGTCAGGGCAGTGCCGGGCAGGGCGGAAGTCATCGAGACGGATACGCCCTATAAAGTGATCCTGGATTATTCTCATTCCCCGGACGCCCTGGAGAATATCCTCAAAACGGTCAGGGAATTCGCCCGTGGCCGCGTGATCGCGGTCTTCGGCTGCGGCGGGGACAGGGACAAGCTCAAACGGCCCATTATGGGGGAGATCAGCGGACGGTTGGCGGACTACTCGATCCTGACGAGCGACAATCCCCGTTCCGAGGATCCTTTCGCCATCCTCAGCTCCATCGAGGAGGGCATCAAGCCTACGGGCGGTGAATACTGTGTGATCGAGAACCGGCGGGAAGCCATACGGCACGCCCTGAAGACGGCCAGGCAGGGAGACGTGATCGTCCTGGCGGGCAAGGGCCACGAGACCTATCAGGAGATCCGCGGCGTCAAGCGTCCCTTCAACGAAAAAACAGTGGTGCGCGAGCTCCTTCTGGAAGAATCCCGCCGGAAATGATCGTGAATGCTCCGGAAAGACCCCTTTTCAGGGGTTTTTCCTTTATCCGGCCCTTTTTTATCCCTTCAAAGAATGGTATAATCAAGCGGTGGATGACTGATCCACCGGGGAGGCTTTTTTTATGATCGTATCATTGATATGTCTTGTTTCCGCGCTGGTCCTGATGCTGCTTTTCATGCCGTCGCTTCTAAAAAAGCTGCGGGCGCTCAAGTTCGGCCAGACGATCTATGACCTGGGGCCGAAAGCCCATCTGAACAAGCAGGGAACACCCAATATGGGCGGATTGCTGATCGGCGGGATCACTCTTTTGGCCGCTGTGGTCACGCTTTTGATCTACTGGGGAAAGCAGGGCGGCAGTTTCATCGGGATGCCCCTGATGTTCATCGTTCTGTTATCCGCCGGCGCTATGGCGATCGGCTTCGCCGACGATTATATCAAGGACGTCAAAAAAGACCACGAAGGCCTGAAACCGCGCCAGAAGATCATCGGCCAGGTGATCCTCGGTCTGGCGGTGTCCGCCATGCGGTACGCCGTCAAGGGAGGCGGCATCAGGATCCCGTTCACTTCCGCGGTATGGGATCTGGGGCTGTTCTATATCCCGGTGATGACGGTGCTGGTCATGTTCATCACCAATTCCTCCAACCTTCAGGACGGTGTGGACGGTCTTTTATCCACGGTCACGGTCATGAGCATGCTCGGTTTCGCGGCGATCTACCTTTTCAAGGATACGGCGGACGCCTGCCTGGCTCCCGTTGCGGCCGCGCTGTGCGGGGCGTGCCTGGGTTTCCTGCACTTTAACCGTCACCCTGCGAAGATCTTCATGGGAGATACGGGCAGCATGTTCATCGGCGGCGTGATGACGGCGCTGGCCATGTGGTCCGGTCATGAGATCTTCCTGATCTTCCTTTCCTTTACCTGCATCATCTCGTCCCTGTCGGTCATGCTTCAGGTCACCTATTTCAAACTGACCCACGGCAAGAGGATCTTTAAAATGTCCCCGCTGCACCATCATTTTGAACTGTGCGGTTTTTCCGAGAACAAGATCGATCTGATGTACGGCGCGGTCTCTCTTCTCATGGCCCTGATCGCTTTCCTCGCGGCTTAAGTGAAAGGAGCGGATGGTGATGGATAAAAAAATGCTGATCATCGGTCTGGCGCGCAGCGGTGTCGCGGCGGCAAGGCTGGCTCTGAGCGAAGGCTGGCAGGTAACACTGAGCGACATGAAGCCCGCGGAGTCTTTCAGCTCGTCCGGTGATTACGAGAAGCTGAAGGAGATGCCGGTCCGGGTCGTGTTCGGTTCGAACGGGACGGATCTTCTGGACGGGATGGACCTGCTCCTGATCAGCCCCGGTGTGCCGATCAAGGCTCCGGTCGTGACCGCGGCGGTCCAAAAGGGCATTCCTGTCACGGGAGAGCTGGAATTCGCCGCGATCCATTCACCCTATCCTTACGTAGCTGTGACCGGCACCAACGGCAAGACCACCACCGTGACCCTCATGCAGGAGATCATCAACGCCGCTGGGCATGAGGGCTGCGCGGCCGGCAATATCGGATACCCGCTGTCCGAGGCGGTCATGCGGCCGTTCAAAAACGGGATGCTGACGGTCGAGGTCTCCAGTTTCCAGCTGGAGACCACCAAAGCTTTCCATCCCCGCGCCGCGGCGGTGCTCAATATCACCGAGGATCACCTGAACAGGCACGGCACCATGGCGGTTTATACGGCTCTGAAGGCCCATGTGTTCGACGGGATGGACTTTGATGATACGGCGGTGCTCAACTACGAGGACGAGGCCTGCCGCCGGATGGGGGAAAGGCTCGGCATGAGGGTCATCTGGTTCTCATCCTCAAGATCCCTTTCGGAAGGCGTGTGTCTCGATGAGCAGGGCTGCATCGTGTACCGTCACGGGGGAGAGGAGATCCCCATCATCCACAGGAACGAGCTCAAGATCCCCGGTACGCACAATGTGGAAAACGCCATGGCGGCTTCCGCGATGGCCATGGGGCTGGGCCTTGATATCGAGGCTGTCCGCTCTGTTCTGCGCAGCTTCCGGGGCGTCGAGCATCGTATCGAAAAGGTGATCACCCGGGAAGGGATCACCTATTACAACGACAGCAAGGGCACCAATGTGGATTCCACCCTGAAAGCCATCGAGGCCATGCACGCGCCCACGGTCATCATCCTGGGCGGCTATGACAAGCACGTGTCCTTTGACGCTCTCGCCCGTGGGATCAAGGCCTCGCAGGCGATCAGGCACTGTGTGGTCATGGGGCAGACGGCGGGGCAGATCAGCGCCGCCCTTGATGAAGCCGGCGGGATCTCGTACGTCAAAGCGCCCGGTTTCACCGAAGCGGTCGATCAGGCGAGGGCTCTGGCGGGCGACGGATGGAACGTGCTGCTCTCTCCGGCATGCGCGTCCTTTGACATGTTCAATGATTATGAGGAACGGGGCAGGGTGTTCAAAAAGTACGTCCTGAACATGTGATCCTGTTCCGGATCTGATAGGCGGTGATGGTGATGGAAGCTGAGCGCCCGGTCAGGAGCGCCTCGCTGAGATTCCGGGTGATCCTGTCCCTGGTCTTTCTGGCAGCGGTCGCGGTGATCGTTTGCATGAGCGTGTTCAGGATCCGCTATGTTTCAGTGAAGGGCAATTATCATATCTCCGCGGAGGAGGTCATGGCTCTCGCGGGGCTGGATAAAGGCGGGCTGTACTTCACGGTCAGCGAATCGTCGGTACGGCGCGGGATCGAATCGAACCCGTACCTGGAACTGAAGAGTTTCGAGAAATCCATTCCGGACAGTGTGACCGTTACCGTCCGGGAGAGGACGGCGGCGGCCTGTGTCGCCTTCCAGAACCGCCGGTATATCCTGGATACAACGGGCTTCGTCATTGAGGAAGCGAACGGCGAGACAAAAGTTCCGATCGAACTCAAAGGCGTCACGGTCCGGGATGCCCGCCCGGGGGAGACGGTGACCCTGTCCAGCCAGCAGCATCTCAACAGCTACAGGACGGTCGCCGAGGAACTGGGAGTACAGGGGATGCTGGGCCGTTTCAGGGAGCTTAACCTGACGGATGTCAAGAACATCTATCTGGTCACTGTCGACGGCGAGAACGGCCTGGTGGCCACCCTGGGCACTGACAGCGATATCCGTGCGAAACTGCTCACCCTCGGCGGTGTCCTGCAGTATATGGATATGTATTCCCTTAATCCGGGTTCTCTGGATGTGAGCGTCCCCGGATACTGTACATACACACCAAACTGACTTTTGATATTTTCCGCCGCGGGATACGGCGGGAATGGCAAAAGGCCGCATCTCGCGGCCTTTTTGTTATGACGGGCTACAGTTCCCGGAACAAGCTGATCACGTGCGCTTTTCTCCCGGCTGGGCAGTTTCCGAAAGCTTTCCTTCGGAGATAAAAGCCCGTCGGTAAAGGGCTTGATACAAACAGAAAGAGGATCGCGGGATATGGATCCCATTCCATGAGTGCTAAACAGATAAAGGATCGGCCTGGACAGCACAGAAAAAGGGCGGCCTGTTTCCGCACGCCGGTTTCGATCCTGATCGGCCGTGACTGATATGACGGGCAGGATCCCGGGCTTCGCTGTTCCCCCGGATCATATGCCCTTGATCATCATTCCATTTAATGATCCTGCAGGGGAGAGCCGGTCATCGGGCAAAAGAAAAGACCGGAGAAAGCTTTGACTTTCTCCGGTCCTGTTCGCTTATTTGATTAAGATCATTCAGCGGTACGGGTCACGGCGCCGGCGCCGACGGTGTGGCCGCCTTCACGGATGGCGAAACGAAGACCCGCTTCGATGGCGATGGGGGTGATCAGCTGCACTTCCATCTCCACGTTGTCACCGGGCATGACCATCTCAA
>JAEEGL012116633.1_pt1 | contig 13682 bp, 6 predicted proteins | sample 9134231 | NCBI WGS metagenome assembly JAEEGL01 (sample SAMN16246548, study PRJNA631951) | gut metagenome | biome: gut microbiome; feature: rumen; material: fiber-attached | host: Bos | place: Iran: Karaj | collected 2018-10
CATTGTTCTTGACTCAAGGACTTTGTCCTCAATGTTACCACAGTAGGGGCAGCGCATTGTTTCCTCTCACTTTTTATTTTTCTAGCGTCTTAATTAATATAATTACATAATAGTACACTAAATATGGATAAACAAGTGAATTTTCAGAAATTCTGTGAATTTATTTTAAACTTTTTTTCTTGACAAAAATTATTTTTATGCTTGGGGTAAAAAAACAGCGGCGTGCTATTGACTATTTTTTGTTTTTAGAATTCTTTTTCTCTTTTTTCTTAGATTTTTTGAGTTTTCGCTCATCAGGAATGTAATCATAAGGGGTAAATGTTATATATGACCAGACAACACAAGCCAGACAAACAATTATACAAAGGTAAGGTAGCCAGTTTCCAAAGCGGGCATAGGTAGTCATCTGTCGCTGATACACAGGAATTTCTGATGAAAGGGCTGCTTCTTCAAACAAAGGAAGGTCTGCAATTACTTTACCAGACGGTTCTATTACTACGGAATAGCCTGCATTTGACGAACGAATCAATGTGGTGCGATATTCAATGGCTCTGTAAGATGCAATTACAAAATGCTGGATTTCGCTGGATTTTTTCAGCGACCAGGAATCATCTGTAATATTTATAAATAACTCTGTTCCACTTAAAAACAACGGACGCATAATATCTGTAAAAGCATCGTCAAAACAGATAGGAGTTGCAATTTTGGTTGTATATGGCTTTGCTTCTTCCTGTTTTTGTTCTGTATAGGACTTTGAAATATCAATTGTTTTTACAGCAGGCAATACATAATTTTTGGTAATTCGGCATGGAACTTCAAAAAGTACATACTGGTCTCCTGGTGTCCAGCCTGCAGAAATACCAATTACTTTTTCCATAAAGTTATGAATAAATGGAACTTCAATAAAAGGAATTACTTCTGCGAACGGTACCAGATGATTTTTTGCATAATAACCGCGGAATTTGCCTTCTGAATCAAATAATAAGGCAGAATTGTAATATTCCCGCTGTGTATAAGGAAAACCGTTTCTGGTGACCTGTCGGGCTTTTATATAAGAACCGCCAAAAATACAGGGAACTTTTATGTCACGGACAAAATCTACAAGAGAACGTTCCTGAGGAGCCCATTCATAATATCCCTGAGCCCCTGGAAATGCCTTTTTGAGACAGCCTTCGCTCCAAATTACTAAATCTGCTTTCTGATCAGTTAATTCAAGCTGTTTAATTTTATTTTCCGTTAGTCTTTGAGAGGTTAAAATAGATTCATCATCTGATTCTTCTTTCCATGGATCACTGTTCTGCTGAACCATTATGGCTGTGAGCTCTTTTACAGGCTTTCTTGTTTTATCATATTGATATACGCCGTGGAGCAAAATAAAAATAAAAAAGACGCCAAGAAGTTTTGCAGTCTGGATTGTAGCAGATGTTCGTGCTGCCTGTAGTTTTGCATTACCGTAATAAAGCATTATTGCTTCTGAAGCAATTGCATTAAACATAATGACAATGAAAGTTATTCCATAAGTGCCTGTTATTGATGCCAGCTGCATTATTACAGGCCAGTTGTACATTGCAGAAGATACAGTTCCCCATGGATAACCAAGAAAACCAGAAGATTTAACCCATTCATAAAGAGTATAAACTACAGAAAAGTAAAGAATTCGAAATACGGGAGAAAGCCGTAATGAAGCTGATGCGGAATATTCATTAAGTTTATTCTGGCTTTCTGACGTGCAATATGGAATATAGAACAAAAATCCAAAAGCACCGCCAATACATGCAGTTGCAATTGCAGAAGCACCAAGCGTAAAAATTGCAAAATCCTTAAAAAAGGCAAGCCAGAAACTGGAAAGTAAATGAGTTGTAAGGGTTTGAATAAACAGAGCAAGGAAGGCAAGTTTGAAATCTTTTATCTTATTAAGTGTTAAATATAATGGTATAAATGCTGCAAGCGTATATACAGGACATCCAAAAAGATAGAATTCATTTGGTATAGCTGCTGATAACATTAATCCGGAGAAAACAGAAGAAAAAATAACTTGTAAAATCAATTCCATTATATTATTATTTTAACAATATACATTGAAAAATTTCAAGGTAAAATAGGGGAATTAATAAAAGGGAGGGTCCAATTAATGAAAGCTGTAAATGATGCACACGAATTGGAATATGGCCAAAAACCCGAAGTTGTTGCAAAGGCTCCAGGAAGATTCCATCTGATTGGTGAGCATTCCTGGTTCTTTAAAGATAAAACTATGTCTATGGCAGTTAATCTGCCTGTCTATGTTTCAATTTCAAAACGTGAAGATACTTCAATTAAATTTTACTTCCATCAGCTGAACGAACGAAAAAAAGCAAGCCTTACATCACTGAAGTTAAAAAAAGAAGACCGCTGGGCAAATGCAGTTAAAGCAATTGTCTATGGCTTTACATCAGGTGGTTTTACACTTGGTGGAATGAATATCACAATCTATAGTGAAATACTTCCTTCTGCGGGCTTTGGAATTACAACAGCTGCAAAAGCCGCTGCCGCAGTAGCAATAAAAAATCTTTTTAATCTGAATTGTTCTGATATGGAGCTGCTTCAGGTAATTGAACGTGGAAACAGAAGATTCCTTCAGAGTAATAACTATATTGCTGATAATTTTGCAGCTCTTTTTTCAAAGAAGAATAATATCATAATTACAGATCACTTTAAGAATACATGGGATTATGTTCCATTTAATTTTGAAGATAAAAAGGTGCTTCTTGTAGATACAAAGGTACCTCGTGTTTCTGTATGGAACGAAGAAACTCTTCACGAACCTCAGCATGCTCTTATAATGGGAGACCTTAGGGAACGTAAACAGAATGTTTATGGCGGCTGGCGTTATATAGACGATGTTACTGATATCAATGAACAGCTTTCTGTTGTAAGCGAAGATGTAAGACGTAAACTTCTTTCTGTGCTTTATGAACATAATGATGTTCTGGATGCACGTGAAGGAATTGAAAAGGGAGATTTCTTTAAGTTTGCCCGTTCTGTAAATCATAGCCATGAAACAATGCGCGATATGTTCAATATTTCATGTCCTGAAATTGACTGGATCTTAAAGCGTGTTAATGAACTTGAACCAAACCTCGACTTTGTTAGAAATCCGGTAACATGTGGACGTATTACAGGAAAAGGCTTTGGACGCTGTCTTTATGCAATTATGCGTGAGGGAGATATAGAAAATTTCAAGGCTAAGATTGTTGAGTTTGAAAAGATCTTCGGATTCCATCCGGATGTATATGAAGTAGAACCTGCAGACGGTGCTTCAATTGTGCGTGATTAATATAAATAGTGGACGGTATACAATTTAAGTTGTAAAATAGTATAATAAATAAAAGGGTGGGGAAATTGCAGAACAATACGATTTTAGATGAAGGTAGAAACCTTTATTCTCAAAAAAAATACGATAAGGCTCTTGCTTTCTTTTTAGGACTTCCATCAGATTCAGACGCAGATAAAATTGAAGTTTCATATTATCTCGGGCTTTGTTATACCAAGCTCGAGAGATATGATGATGCCCTTTTGTTTCTTGAACAGGTTGTAACTTCAGGTGGAAACTTTGAACGCATACTTCAATGCCGTTTCCTGCTTGCTGTAATTTATGCTCTTTCCGGCAGAAAAAGACTCGCAGATTTTGAATTGAATAAACTTCTCGAAACCGGTTATATGACAGCTTCTGTTTATGCAGCCATAGCTTTTGTTGCATGGGAACAGAACGATACAGAAAGATGTATGAGCTATTATGAGCAGTCATTAAGAACAGATCCGGACAATGTTTCTTCTCTAAATGGTCTTGGTTATGTACTTGCATGTCAGGAAAAGGATTTGACCCGTGCACTTTCACTTTGTAAACAGGCTGTAAAATCAGCACCAAAGTCGGCTGCCTGTCTCGATTCTCTTGGCTGGGTATATTATAAGCTTGGTTTATATAAGGATGCTTTACAGTATCTTCAGCAGGCAGAAGCTATTGATACTATGAATGTAGAAATCACAGAACATATAAAATCAGTAAGACTGAAGGCGGGACACTAATGAAAAAGCTTACCGCGTTTCTTTTTTCAGCAGCATTTTCAGTTTGCGCACTCTTTGCTCAGGTAACAACCGATGATGCGGGACTTCGTGTTCCCGAGGATAGAATTAGAACTGGTAATGAGGGCTTTGCTTCTGAGGAATTCAGGCGCGGTGTACAGGCTTATTATAAAGGCGCCTTTAATGAAGCTATCGTTCAGTTTGAAAAAGCACTTGCATATCTTCCGGATGACAATCTGATTCTTGACTGGCTTGGAAAGGCTTACTATAAAGCTGGTCTTGAAGGCTCGGCTTTAAGCTATTGGAATAATGCAAGTGAAAATGGCTATGGTGGACTCTTACTTGAAAATAAAATTGAAATTGTAAGAGAGCGACGGGTTACAGGAGAGTCTTCAGATAAGCTTATGCGATTTTCTGAAGCCGGCGCATTTCCCGGAGAGTTTCAGGGAAATCTGGTTTTCAGCGGTCCGGTTTCCGTACAACCTAATTTTGACGGAACTATGTGGGTTGTCGCATACAATTCAAATGAATTAATTCTCTTAAATCAAAATGGAAAAGTTGTAGATAGAATTGAAGGTCCGATAAACGGTTTTGACCGTCCAAGTGATATTATCCGTCTTCATGATGGAAAGCTTCTTGTAAGTGAACACTATGGTGACAGACTTGCACTCTTAAATGATAAAGGACACTTTGAAAAATATATTGGAAGTAAAGGGCGCGGAAATGGCGGCCTTGTAGGTCCTCTTTATCTTGCTCAGGATTATTTAGAACGAATATATGTTACTGATTATGGCAACCGCCGCATTGATGTTTTTAATAAAGACGGAGAGCCTGTTTTCTTCTTTGGAGTAAGTTCTGAAGGTTTTCAGGGAATGAAAGGTCCAACCGGTATTGCTGTTGAGGAAGAACGGGTTTTTGTTGCTGATGATCAGGTTGGAACTATTTATGAATTTGACAGATCCGGAAACTTTATCCGTGAGCTTGTAGAACCAGGAACTTTTAAAAAGCCTGAGTCTTTGAAGTACTGGAATGGCAGTCTTATTGTTTGTGATTCAAACCGTGTTGTTTCTGTAGACTCTGAATCTGGTGCTCTTTTTGAATATGTAAGAACTGGTAATGCTCCGGCGCGGGTAACTTCTGCTAGTCCTGACGTAAACGGAAATGTCATCGTAACTGATTTCACTGCCAACGAAGTTTATGTTATGTCTAAGGTTCAGGAGCTTGTTGGTGGTCTTTTTGTTCAGATTGAACAGATTGATGCTTCTAAGTTCCCTAATGTTACTGTTGAGCTTCGCGTGGAAAACCGCCACCGCCAGCCTGTAGTTGGACTTCAGGAACAGAACTTTTACCTTACTGAGAATATGCGGCCGGTTTCATCTGTAAAAATGCTTGGTGCGGCTTCGAACAACACTGAGGCCGATATTACCATAATTGTAGACCGCTCTATTAGTTCCAGCCAGTATGGTTCGGAGCTGGAAAACTGCGTAAAAGAGGTAGCCGCTTCGATGAATGGAAAGGGCACGCTTCGTATTGTTGCGGCGGGGGCTATCCCTGCGGTGGAGTATGTGGGCAGGCCGGATTCGCTGGGGGATTTCAGTCTTGCAGCTCTAAAAACAAAACAGACTTCTTCTGCTACCTGTGACCTTGCGTTACGTCTTGCTTCGAATGATTTAATCAATGCCTCAAAGAAACGCGGAATAATTCTTATTACTGCTTCTGAAAATGCCCTTACTTTTGATAAATATAATCTGGCAGAACTTTCTTCGTACATGAATAATAACTCTATCTCTTTCTCTGTAATTAAATTAGATCAGGGAGCAACGGGAGAAGAGTTGTCTTATGTTGTAGATAGTACTTCAGGTAATGAATATTATATGTATCGTCCTCAGGGACTTGGTGATGTTGTAAAAGATATAATTGAGCTTCCTCAGGGAATCTATCAGTTATCATTTACTTCTGCAATGTCTACTAATTTTGGAACAAATTATCTTCCTCTTGAAGCCGAAGTTTATCTTTTGAATCGAAGTGGCAGAGATGAAACCGGATACTTTGCTCCTCTTCAGTAAACTTCCTTTTTCCAAACCTGTTTAAAATTCTGCTTTCGCACCTAAAGTAAGTGTAAGTGAGAATTTATCTGCAGTATTCTGATTTAGAAGAAGTGTACCTCCAATACTTGCATTTACATTATAGTATTCTAAGAAATCAATTCCGACTGTATGGTTATAAGTATATTTTTGCTTGAAAACTGCATCAATTCTGCCAATCTGAATTGAAAAGCTGTCTTTCCTGGAAATCTTATAATCTGTTTTCTGTGCTTCCGGAACTACAAAATTAACCAATGAGGTAATGAGGCTTGACTCTGAAGGTCTTGAATAAGCTATTGTATCTCGTATGCTCCAGTCAGCGGAATTTTCAATTGAAAAATCAAATTGTTCAGAGAGAATTGTTTTTTCTTTTATAAAGAGCAGAAGCTGTGCAAATGCCTGTATATTGATTTTCATATTACCAGGATCTTCTGCCGGTATTTTTAATATTGTAGTTAGATTTGTTGTAAGTTCTTCCTGTAAGAACCAGTCAAAGATTTTATCTTTACTGTTTTTACCAAAGTTATTAATTGAGTTATTTGTAACGACGAGTTTAATCTGGTAAATATCTGATTGTGGCTCTTCTTGTGTTATTTCTCGTGTAAGCGCTAAGGTGAGTGCAGAAGGTATGTAAACATCTTTTATGGAATTGTACAGGCTCCTTCTGAAGTTGCCTTCATATTTTGCAGCATAACCGGCGTTTACCTTATTTTTCAGATTTGTGTCAAAAAGTTCATAGAATGGAATGCTTGTGTAAAACCAGCTTCTTTGATTTTGTAAAACAAAAAGCTTTTGTGTATCTTCAATGTAGTTTCCACCAGCGGCTATATTCTGCTTTTGTCCGCCGGTTCTGGAAATCTCAAAACTGAAGTTTGTTTTTTCTGCCGTAAATGGAATAAGCAGCTGAATATATTCTTTATCTGAAAAAAGATTTCCGTTATCTGTCGTACTTGAATCTGATTCATGCCTGTAGGAATTAGAAAGCTCATATGTGATTTTAGGCTTTATCGTTAATGATTTATTTTTAAACGGAATAATACTGTCCAGAGCAAAAGACCATAAAGTATTTCTGGCAGAAGCATTTCCAGATCCGATTGAGAATTCCAGTCCTGAAATATTGAGCCAGCTTTGTCCATAGGATGGTAATTCCTGTGAATAATTATGTGTCAGACCTTCCTGTATTTTCTGGTCAACGGTGAGCTTTCCATTAATTCCAATTTCGATATCTGATATTTTTTGAATATATCCTGCCGTAATTTCTGTATTTTGTTTTTCCAGGTATGGAGTACTTGAAGCAATGGTTTTCAGATTTGTTTTGAGGGGAAATTTTAATGGAGAAAAATCCAGACCGAATACGTCTGTTTTTCTTAATTCTCTTGATGCCATTTTATAACGGTATGTATCTTCTGCAGACAGTATTTTTAATACCAGATAATCATCAGAGGTTTTTATGCTGTGGCCTGCTTCTGAGAGCTTAAAATCACTAAGAACATTCTGGATAGCGGCATCTGCATTAAATATGATTCCAGAGAAGGTAAGTCCACCATCAGCTTTTGCACTTATAAATGGCTCTGGCTTTGTAAAATTGCCTGTTCCCTGATCTGAGCTTGCACTTATATGAATATCCTTAAGTAAATCATAATTACCGGTTTTTACAATGCTTCCTGATTTTTTATATTCAACTGCAGTGTAATTTCTAAAGGCACCGTAATACATGGCTTCTTCAAACGAAATGGATTCTATAAGTGTTTTGATTTCATCGTTTGAGGCTTCCACTTTGAGTCGTGAAGGAATAATTTTATTATTTATTCTCAAATTATATTCATCTTCCGGCAGCTGGTTTCCATCTACAAAAACTGCTTTACCATCTGTTGAAATTGTAATTTTATGAACACCTTCTTCAGTATAAATGGTATTAATTCTATTAATTACAAGTACTGCAGTTTCATTACCGGCTTCTAAAGTTCCTGTGTCTTCGTCAAATGTAAGAGACAAATAACCGTTAATAACACTTGCTGTATTTTTTAGTACTTCAATTTCTGCTGATATTTTTTTATAAGGTGAAATATCCTGTTCCTTAAAGGATATGGATTTTACTTTTTCAGGTTTTAATATTATTTTATTCGGATTACTGTTTACCTCTTCCTGATAATTTTTCATTACTTCTTTCCATGAGTAAATAAGTAGACCGTTTGATGTGTTATCATTTAGAAGGGAAACTGCCGCTTTGTCTGTAAGTACAAGTCCGTTTTTTTCATAATTGATTCCTGTTGAAAGTACTGTAAAACTATTTTTCAGGCTTCCGTTTTCAGCAAGCTTTGTTTTAATGTTTACAGGTATTCTTGTAGTAAGAGAAATGTCTCCTGTAAGCTCAGGAAGCAAATTAAATTTTACTCCGGCTGCTGCGGCAACAGCTCCACTTGAAAAATCAGAAGTTTCTTCCTGCCAGGTGACAAGAATTTGATCTGTATCGGAAACTATTGTATTTAATTCTATAACACCTGTAGTTTCATTGAAAACAGCACTTGTAAGCAGATTACCATTTTTATAAACCTGAACAGTTCCTGCCGCAGCATTCTTTGAGATTATAATTTCATTTACATGAGTATAAGTTCTCGCGCGTATTGCAAGATCTGTTTTCTGCTGTAAACCAAGATAGATTTCGGGACAATCTTCAGCAAAAGGGTATACACTCTGCGGCTGGTCTTTATTTGTTACCCGGACATAGCTTTGTTGTGTATCAAAAAAGTTTACATAAAGATTTGTATATGCTTCTTCAGCTTCTGAAGCTGTATATTTTGAAACAGGTATTTCTGATTTATCTGCAATTACCTGATAGTCAGCTTCTGTTTTTGGTCCGCTGTCATAAATTGTAGGACAAAGGAAGGGTGAAAAGCCCTGATAGTTCTGGATTATAAGAGCGTTGTCTCCATCAATTGTTGTCTGCATCTGATAAGAATAATCTGCAAGATTAAACTGACCGCCGTTTCCAAGAACTGTCTGAATCATTCCAAGAAATGAACTGCCGTCATTCCAGTTTCCGGCCGAATTAATAATTTCCTGTGCGCTTGAGCCTGTGTTAAAGGTTATGATAATTGATGGTATTTTTCCATCTGAGTTTTTACTTCCGCCAGATTCCTGTGAAATAAAAAGACGGGGTTCAGATAATGAGCCCTTGTTTATTCGTGCTACAGAGTATTCATCTTTTCTTAATTTTCTGTATATTTTTCCTCTGCCATCTGAATAAGTACCGGCAGAGCTTTCAAGGTAAATGTTTTTAATTTCATATAGTTTCTGAGAAACTCCAGATGGTAAATGAAATTCACGTCCATATGCGAAATCTTCTGCACGAATCTTTAAATCAGTTACCTTATTCATTCCGTAAAAAGTTTCGCTTTTAGTTTCTGTCATATCATAACGAACCAGAAACTCTGCTTCAATTTTTTCAGAAGGTGAAATCATATGAAGCGAAAGTCCCGGAGACTGATTATTTCCGCCCCGCAGTGCATAGCCAAAATGTTCTGCTGAATAACCGCTGCTCATGGTTATTCCTCTGTTTGCAAGACGGAAACTTCTTACAAGACCATCTCCCTTATAGCCAAATGCAAAGGTATTTTTGGTAAACTCATCGGCAAATGCGGCTTCAAAGTACCAGTGATTATTAATTGTAAAAAGTGTAGAAATATCTGTTTCCTGTTTAAAAACCGGAAGGGAAGGCGATATTGCAAATGAAGTTCCATTTCCAAATGAAAAATCTATTCCAGTAGTAAATTCTATTTTCCATAATCCGCTTACAGAAAAATCAACATTGTTTGCATCATCAATATCATAATTAAAAAGATATACAGGAGGTTCATTTGAACTTGTTTCTGCTGTGTCTTTAGCATTTGCTTTTGCAGGGTATAGCGCAAGTAAGAAAGCTGCGAGAAGAGTTTTTAAGGTTCTTGCTTTGCTTACTTTTATTTCCGGATGTTTTTTCGAAAGAGATAATATTGCTTTTTCCACAGCCTGTTTTTTTTCATCTTTATTATCTGAAAATAAATCCTGCTGATAAGGTTTTTCTTCTTTTACAATATTTTCAAAACCAACTCCAAGAAGTCTTATGCCACGATTTCTTTCATATTTTTTTTCAAAAAGACGTTTTATTATTTCATAAAAAGAATCAAGGGTTATGATATTGCGTTCAACAGTTTCCTGAACAGTGCAGGTAGAAAAATCATCATAACGGATTTTGACCATTGCAGTTCTTGAAAAACTTTCTTCTTTCAGAAGACGGAAAAAGACTCCCTGAGCAAGCTCTAAAAGTTCTGTTTCTATTGTGTAAATATCTGTTAAATCATAAGGGAAAGTTGATTCTGCACTTATAGAATGAGATTTTGTTTCCTTTTTGAAGGAATCTTTTTCAATGCCCCGTACGACGTTATATAAGAATGAGGCCATGTTTTTGCCAAAAAGAAATTCCAGAGTTTCAAAATCTTTTTCATAAATATCTCGGGTAGAATTAAAACCTTTGCTTCGTATTAAATCCAGCGATTTAGGGCCAAGTCCCCAGACTTTATTAAGAGGAAGATTCAGCATAAAGTTTTCTTCATTACCATATTTGATATGATAAAACCCGTCTGGTTTAGAAAGCCCCGAGGAGATTTTTGCAAGATATTTTGTTGTAGCAAGACCAACAGAAACTGTAAGACCTGTTTCTGCTTTTACTCTGGCTTTTATCTGCTTTGCAGTTTCTTCCGGCGGTCCAAAAAGTTTTTCAGTTCCAGTAAGATCAATAAAAGCTTCATCTATAGACATCTGGTCTACATCGGGAGAATAATCCCGAAAAATATTCATAATCTGATGGGAAAGTTCAGCATAGCGGTGCATTCGACCATGAACAAAAATTCCCTGAGGACAAAGTTTATATGCCTGATAAGTTGGCATTGCTGAGTGAACCCCAAAGACTCTCGCCTCATAGGAAGCTGTAGAAACAACACTTCGCCTGTCTTCAGGTTTACCACCTACAATTACAGGTTTACCCCTGAGTTCAGGATTATCAAGCTGCTCAACTGAAGCAAAAAAAGCGTCTAAATCTACATGCAGAAACCAGTGAGGCGCTTTATCCATTTTAATCTCCGATATCAAGAGACCTGCTTATAAACTGATAGTCTCCTTCAATTTCACCTTTGATAACCGCAGAAACAGTAATCCTGCAAGGACCTTTCTGAGTTCCATAACTAAAAGACATTTCATCCGGAGGATTATTTGGAATCCTAAAGCGCGCAGTATTTACATTGATAGTTGAAAAATCATTATCAGAATAAAGAATCGGATTCATTGTATCTGAATAAATAATTATATCACATAAAAGACAGTTCTGTTGTAACGAAACGTCTATAGTTCGAATAATATCATCAAATACATTTTTGTCTGAAACAGAAAGACTGATAAGTTTATTTCCAAGCGGAGACATGGAAACAGTCGGATGAACATATTGCTGACGATTTAAGCTTTTTGTACGGATAATACATAAGCCTGTAAGTGAAATAGTAATCAGGGAAAAAGCGGTAACTGTTGAAAACAGTAAAAATCTGATTGATTTTGTATGGCTTCTGACTGATGTAAGAATTCTAAACAGAACAATATGAACAGGATAAAGAACAAGAGGAACAACAATTACAAGACCTTTGCTTTTTTCAATATAAAAAGACATATCTTTTAGATTGGAAGCAGTTATCATTCTGTGACTGTATGGAATAAGCGGCAAAATCATAAGAAGAAAAACTGCAATATGTAGGGCATTGTTCTTTACTGTAAGTGCCAGAAGCGACAGAAGACAGATGACAATAAAAATTGGACTGAGAGATATATCAGCAAGCATAAAAAGAGACTGATTAATAAAACAGCTGATTACAATAAGATAATCAACAGCCCGCTCATCAAATCTAAAGTTCAGAGTTAAAATTACAAGATAAAAAGAAAGAGAGATAAAAAGAGAAATAGAAATCTGAAAAAGAAAACGACCGTAAATTTTCCAGGCAGGAGATGCACTTGGAAATACGTTGTTAAAAAATATACCTGATATAAAAAAGCCCGCGACAATAATCAGATAGGTGACTGGTACAGACCACCAGATTTTTCCAATAGTATACCAGGTGTGTTTTTTCAGTCTTCGGTTAACAAAAATCAAAAGGAAAATAAATAATATCCAGAGAAATATTGTTGGAATAACAATGTGAAGAATCATTATTTCGGAAATAATATGATAACTTCCAAATAATCTTATAATTAAAAAGTGATGTTCCCAGTTTGTATAAGAAACCTTAGAAAATAAGCTTACAATACCGGTAATGATGTTTCCTGCAGTAGCAGCCTTCTTTTCTTCCGGAATATCACCAAGAGAAAGTTTTATTGATGGAATATTATAATCAAAAAAGTTTCCTAAAACGCTTGTAGAAATAAAATCATAGGATGAAATCTGGCTTAAGATGAAAGGGGGTAATTTATTTCCAATTCCATAAGTTTTATAAAGATTCATTGAGTTCTTTATAAGCTGTGGGGGAGAAGAAAGACCGTTTGCAGTCGTTTCAACAATATTTTCTTTACTTTCAAGGTCAAAAATAACTGCAGTATAGGAAAGATTTGTATTAATGCTTTCCAGAAAGACTTCAGTACCATAAATCATGTCTGATTTTTCAAGAATCTGTCTTTCTCCGTAAGCAAATAATGCAGTTACTGAAAATGGATAGTGAGCTTCCTGAATTTTCTTTAAGGATTCCCTTATAAGCAGCTGATTTTTAGGAATATCTTCCTGAAAAAAAACTAACAGGATATTTTCAGGAGAAGTGTTTTGTTCTGGGGAAATTCTGACGATAATATTGTAAGGGAAGGTGTTTTCACCAGAAACTACCAGACTTTGTGATTCAGGTGAAAAGCCGCTTTTTTTTAGGAAGGAATGGACTTCGTTACATAATTCTATGCCTGAATGCTCTTTGTTTTGCGCAATTACCGTAAAATTGAGTAGTAAAATCAGGATGTAGCATAGAATACGACGTAGTTTCATCTCCTGTTAGTTTAAATTTTTATTGTTTACAATGCAAGTCCTATCGTGTATAATAGGTAAAAATAAGACAATAAAAAAAAGAGTTGCGTTTTAGCAGGGATTATGGGATCAGATAAGAAATTCATTCTGGAGCTGCCACTTAAAGTCGTATTAACAGAGGATGGTGCTTCAAATTTTATAAGTCACAATAAAAAACTCTTACGTTTCCGACTTGCAGACAATATTGAGGAATATGGAATTTCCCTGGATAAGTTTTCTCCTCAGTCTATTCAGAGTATGATCCTTCTGGATTATATTTCTAAAATCGAAATTTCAATGTCGGAATTTGTTTCTTCTCGTCAGGAAGTAATGGATTTATCTAAGGTTATTGTCTATTCATTGCTTTACAAACAGTTTGACCGCGATGTTTATTCTGCACTTATTCAGTGTGAATGTGTAAGAAAGCATAACCGTGCAAATCCTTCTCATCTTATTGATGAAAGAACAAATATGTC
>JAEEGL012999144.1_pt1 | contig 13682 bp, 11 predicted proteins | sample 9134231 | NCBI WGS metagenome assembly JAEEGL01 (sample SAMN16246548, study PRJNA631951) | gut metagenome | biome: gut microbiome; feature: rumen; material: fiber-attached | host: Bos | place: Iran: Karaj | collected 2018-10
TGCAGTGCCGCGACTTTGGTCTTTGGACCGATAGCGGCTTTTACGCCATCAAGATCGATCTCGTTGCCGGGCAGCAGGTCGACCTGACCATAGCAGACGCCGAACTCTTTAAGAGAACCGTAGGCTTCTCCGCGCAGACCGATGACGGTCTGCATCGTGTCGTAAGGATCGCCGCTGCAGTAGAGAAGCTCGTCACCCGGACGCAGCAGTCCAAGATAGACGCTGGCGAGTGCGTGAGTGCCATTGACAATGGTCGGCCTGACAAGGCCAGCCTCAGCGCCGAATATGTCGGCATAGAGCTGCTCTAATGCAGCACGCCCGACGTCATCATAGCCGTAGCCCGTATTCCAGGCAAAATGCTGATCGTTGATGCGGGCATTCTGAAAATGATGCAAAACCTTATACTGGTTGAAGGTCATGATCTCGTCAAGGTCCGCGTAAACGCCTGCAAGGCTCTGTTCCGCCGCCTCCGTCCTCTCCAGTATATCGGGATCGATGCCGAATGTCTCGTGCAGATACGAGACGGTCTCTTTAATCATGGTCTTTGTCTTTCCTTTCTATATCGGTCTTTTCTGCTTCTTGTCTTTTCATGTCATCGCCCCACTCGAAATTCTTGATCAGCTCGCGCTTCGTGTTAAGCTTATGCGCTGCGTAGAGCTGGGTCGTGGTGACGTTGTCGTGATCGAGCAGCGCCTGTACGTCATAGATAGAGTTGCCGCGCCCGATAAGCGAAGTAGCGGCAGTGGCACGGAGTTTGTGCGGGCTATAGCCCTGCGCACGAGATGTCCCCATAGCGATGGATGTATATTTCTTGACGATCTGCCTGATCTGCCTGTCCGTTAGGCGCTTACCCTGTAACGAAAGCAACAGCGCGTCCTTATTCTCTTCATCAAGGCTGGCTTCAGGAGGTCGCTCCAGGTTTACATAGTCCGAAAAGGCCTCGGAGATAGTCCTGTTGACCGGCATGATGGATTCCTTGCCGCGCTTGCGATAGATCTTGAATTCGCCGCGGTCAAAGTTGAATGACGACAGGTTGAGCTGTGCCAACTCAGAAAGACGCAATCCGTATGTGACAAGAGTAAGCAGAATCAACTTATCGCGCTGTTTAGTTTTTTCCCAGTAGTTCTTTTCATGCGTCGTAAGCCCCTCCCCCGTGACCACGGCGTCCAGCATGCGCATGACCTCGTCGTCCTGCAGTGCCTTGATCTCACGTTCACCGGGTTTAGGCATGCGGATCGGATCGAAACCGTCCGTGATGTTCTTTGTGATGAGTCCGTCGCGGTAGAGGTATTTGAATAGCACCGAGACGCTGGATTTCTTGTGGGACAGTGCAGCGTTTTGGTTCTCATAGATGGTGATCTTCTCATCGGTCTCAACCCGGTAATGACGGCAGTAATCGATGAAAATATTGACGTCTACCGCCTGAACAGCCTCGAAGTGTTCTGGCTGCAGCTTTCTGATATCCTCCACGCCGGATGCCAAATCTGTCTCGCTGATGAGATAGCGGCAGAAGAAACGGATATCACGAAGATAAGAAAGACGTGTCATCGGCAGATCATTGGCCTTAAGGTACATGAAATACCCGCGCAGCCAGGGCGGAAGCTCCCTTTCGATCTTCTCACATTCCTCGAAAATCTGGTTTTCTCGCGCGACAACGTTATCCGGTTTATCGCTCTTATTGTGCAGTTTAACGGTTTTCTGAGCCATTTACAGCCTTTCCTGTATATAATGCAGCATACGGGCATAGACTTCTTCGTCGAAAGCGTCGCCACTGGGCTCGAACCACGCAGCGTCCTCGTAACGACGGAACCAGGTGAGCTGGCGCTTCGCGAGATGGCGGGTATTCAGACGAATCGCGTCTGCCGCATCTTCCGCCCTGCCGCCCCGTTTGAGCACACTGATAATCTCCTTGTAGCCAATGCCTTTCATGGCGATGTCGTCCTCTGTGAAACCGTGCGCCATAAGGCCTCGGACCTCATCTTCCAGTCCTGTTGCAAGCAGCTTGTCTACCCTTCTGTCGACACGATCATATAGTTCCCCGCGCTCTCGCGAAAGAACGACCAGCACAGGGTCCAGTTCACTTGACGGTGTTTTGATGGAACGAAAAGCCGCCAGTTTTTCCTCTCCCTGTTCAAGCCTCTCAATGGCTCGCAGCATGCGCTTGATATTGTTGGGATGGATATCTTCCGCAGCCTTAGGATCAAGCTTTCCAAGGTGGGCATGCATCTTCTCCGCATCGCCGCTGAAACGAGCATAGATGGCCTCGCGGGCTTCACTACTTCCTTCGGGCGCAGCAAAATCCATATCATAGAGCAGACTGTTGACGTACAAGCCCGTACCACCGCAAACGATGGGTAGTTTGCCGCGATCGGCAATATCGCGGATACAGGCGATCGCCATCTTCTGATAATCACTGACATTGAAAGGAGTACGTGGATCGATGCAATCAATCATATGATGGCGGGCGGCAGCCTGTTCGGCAGGTGTCGGTTTGGCAGAGCCGATATCCATGTAGCGATAGATCTGCATGGAATCCGCGGAGACGATCTCTGCGGAAAGATCCTGTGCCAGTCTGACAGCGTATTCTGTTTTGCCTGCGGCGGTAGGACCTACCACGAAAACAGTCTTTATCATGCTATTTATTTGCGTTTGAACAGCTTCTCAAGCTCGTACTCGGAGAGGCGGATGTACGTAGGTCTGCCGTGAGGACAGGAATACGGGTTTTCACACTTATCAAGACTCTCAAAGAGCGCACGGATCTCTTCCATCTTAAGATCGCGGTTGGCCTTGATAGCCGCCTTGCAAGAAGCTGTGATGATCCGATCACGATTAGCCTGCAAATCGCCACCCTCACAGTTAACTGCTTCCTGAAGAAAGTCTTCCGCTTCCTCAAGACTCATACATGAAGGGATCCCTTTTACGACAAGTTCAGCAGGCCCAAAATCCTCGATATCATAACCTATCCTGCGCAGCAGATCCAGACGCTCGAGAGCCTTAGCCTTACGCGAAGCGGAAATCTGCAGTAGATAAGGCATTATAAGCGTCTGAGTGTCCGGGGCTTCTTCGTTGAAGCGAGTCAGAAGCTGCTCGTAGAGCACGCGCTCATGGGCTGCGTGCTGATCGAGAAGATAAAGATAATGCTCGTCTTTCGCCAGAATATATGTGGCGAAGACCTGACCGACCGGCGTCAAACTGCTGAAGATAAGGCGGCGAGTACCCACGTCGTAACCAGAATCGGGGAGCATCTCCTGGACTTCTGTCGAAGAATCTTCCTTTTCCTTATCACTTCGGAGTTTGTAAAAGAAATCGTCCTCTTTGCGTTTGGTTGACGATAAATTGATTTGGTTAATAAATGGCCTGTCGACAGGTACAAGAGGATCGGAGGAAAGACTTGAACTTTCAACGTTCTCAGAACCTTCTGCGCCATTCGCTTCAATTTCGTCCGAGCGTTCCGCCTTCACCTCGTCGTGCCGATATGCCGAAGCGTCCGGATCGAGCAGTGCACTGCGCAAGGCGCGGACCACATAGGCCGATACTTCTCCCTCATCATAGAAGCGTACCTCTGTCTTATGGGGATGAATATTGACGTCGACCGCTGACGGATCCATCGAGAGGAACAGGAAAGCAGCAGGATAGCGACCTTCAAAAAGCTTATCCTTATAGGCTTCATCCAGCGCCTTCTCCATCACGCGGCTTTTGACAAGGCGCGAGTTGACGAAGAAAACCTGGTAACGCCGGTGCCGCAGGCTTTCAGAGGGAGCAGAGATATAACCCTGGAGACTGTAAGACTCGTTCCTGCAGCTGACCGGCAGAAGCTTAGTGCCCGCATCCGGACCGTAGACAGTCTGGATCGCCTTGAGTAAATCGCCACCTCCGAGCGTCGAAAACAGGATCGATCGGTTGCTGATCAGCCTTACACGTACAGACGGGAACGCGATGGCCATCTTCGACATGTAATCGATGATGAGCGATCTTTCAGCGCCGTCGCTGCGCAGGAACTTTCGCCGTGCAGGAACGTTGTAGAACAGATCGCGGACGACGATGGTGGTGCCTTCATCGCAGGCGGCATCGGAAATACTCTCCGTCTCTGAGGCGCTGACACGGATCAGGGTGCCGGTCTTGTTGCCTGCGGTCTTTGTAATAAGCTCCGTATGAGAAACGGCGGCGATGCTGGCGAGAGCCTCTCCGCGGAACCCAAGGGTCCTGATGGCGCCGAGGTCCTCATCTGTGCGGATTTTACTGGTAGCGTGGCGTTTGAAGGCCATCTCCACCTGATCGCGCGCAATACCGCAACCGTTATCTGTAACACGGATATAGTCCTTACCGCCCTTTTCGATCTCGACCGTGATCTGCGTTGCCCCGGCGTCGACTGAATTCTCGACAAGCTCCTTTACGATGGAAAGCGGTCTTTCCACTACCTCGCCAGCTGCGATCTTGGCTGCCAGATCTTTCGATAAGAGGCGAATCTCATTGATGATGCTCATGCCTTCGCTTCCTCCTGCAGTTCTTCCAGGATACGGATGGCCTCGGACGGCCGGATATCCATAAGATCAAGATCTCTCAGTCGCTGTGCAAGCACGCTGTCCTGTGGAGAGAAGAGCGAGAGTTGCTGCTCGATACCGCTGCTGACGGCTTGACGGACCTCCGCGCTGACTGCCGAACTCTCGAGCTCCGCAAGCTTGGCTTCCGCCGCCGAAAGGACGACCTTCGGCACGCCCGCCAGCCTTGCCACATGGATGCCGTAACTGCGGCTCGCGCTGCCTTCCACAATCTTATGAAGAAAGACGATACTTCCGTTTTGTTCAGCCACGTCCACATTGAGGTTCTTTACGCCCTTGACGGTGCCAGAAAGCGCCGTCAGTTCATGATAATGCGTGGCAAAGAGAGTACGGATACGGCGTGAAGGCGCGCTTAGATAATCAACGACCGCCCAGGCGATGGAAAGCCCGTCGTAAGTGCTGGTGCCGCGCCCGATCTCGTCGAGAATGATAAGGCTTTTAGCCGTCGCCGTATTGAGGATATAGGCAAGCTCTGACATCTCCACGAAGAAGGTGCTCTGCCCCATCGCAAGGTTGTCGGAAGCACCGATGCGCGTGTAGATGCGGTCACAGATACCGATGCGTGCCTCGTCCGCCGGCACGAAACAGCCCGCCTGCGCCATGAGCACGATAAGGGCAAGCTGTCGCATATAGGTGGATTTTCCTGACATATTGGGGCCGGTGATGAGCAACATGGCGGCATCGCTTCGATCCAGATAAACGTCATTGGAAACGAAGACGCCGTCGCGTATGCTCTGCTCGATGACTGGGTGGCGGCCGCGGCGGATAACGATCTCATCTCCATCTGTAATGACAGGCTTGACATAGCCAAGCTTGACCGAACTTTCCGCAAACGATGCCAGAACGTCAACAGCCGACACGGCCTGTGAGGTCTGCTGCAGCGCCGCGGTGCAGTCTTTTACTGCAAGGCGGATCTCAGTAAAGAGCCGGTATTCCAGCTCATTGATCTTCGCCTGCGCGTTGAGTACTATACCTTCGGCTTCTTTCAGTTCAGGCGTGATGAAGCGCTCGCCGCCGACGAGCGTCTGTTTGCGGATGTAATTGTCCGGCACCTGGTCTTTGAATGAGTTGCTGACCTCAATATAATAACCGAAGACCTTATTATAACCGACTTTAAGTGTTTTGATCCCTGTGCGTTCCTTTTCGACAGCTTCAAGGGAAGCGATCCACTGACGGCTGTCCTTGGAGGCGAGCTTGATAGAATCGAGCTCCTCCGAATAGCCGGGACGAATGATCCCGCCCTCGCGCACAGTGAACGGCGGATCATCTTCGATAGCCCGGTCGATCAGGCGGCATAGGTCTTCCATCGGGTCGATCATGCCGGCAAGTGAAGCGAGAAGCGGATCACCGGAAACAAGCAGCTCCTCCCGGATATCGGGCAATGCGCCCAGGCTGCCGCGCAGAGCGATCAGGTCGCGTGCGTTTGCCGTCCCGAGAGAGAACCTCGCAGATAGCCTCTCAAGGTCATAAACGGCCTTCAGAGCCTCTCTAACGTTATTTCTGATAAATACCTCATCCTTGAATTTTTCAACGGCATTGAGGCGTTTTTCGATCTCCTCGCGGCGGATAAGCGGTTCTCTGAGCCACTGTTTCATGCGGCGGCTGCCCATGGCCGTACCACAGCGGTCGAGCACGCCCAGCAGCGAGCCCTGCGTGCTGCGTTCAAAAAGCGTCTCTGTTATCTCGAGATTGCGAATGGTGGCTTTATCGAGTCGCATGGAAGACGTGACCGATTCGATGTGCAGCGACCGCATATGGGAAAGATCTTGTTTCTGTGTCTCATAGAGGTAGCCAATCAGTCCGCCGACCGCATAAAACAGTAGCGGAGCATCCTCTTCCGCAAGACCGACACTTTTTTCCGAGGCCGTCTCGAAATGACGGCGTATGGTATCCGAGCAGCTGCGCTGAGAGAACAGTCCAGCATCCGGAACAGAAAGGAATGCATCCGAGAAGCCGCCCTGCTCGTAAAGAACAGGGACGTCTCCTTCGCTGCGATTGGTGATGATCTCTTTGGGCTGGATACGCACAAGCTGCGCGCTCAGCTCATCAAAGCTGCCGGTGGGAAGCGACAGCGCAGAGAACTCCCCTGTGGAGATATCACACCATGCAAGTCCTATGCCGCCTTTTTCACCGATGTACACGCTGGCGAGGAAGTTGTTGTCCCCTTCCTTCAACATCGCCGGACTGATGACGGTACCAGGCGTGACGACCCTGATGACCTCACGCTCGACGAGGCCCTTCGATAAAGCCGGATCTGTCATCTGCTCAGCGATGGCGACTTTATGACCTTTTTCGATGAGCCTGGCAATATACGTTTCCGCTGCGTGATACGGGACGCCGCACATAGGTGCCTGTTCACCGTCCCCGCAGGCTTTATGCGTTAGGACAAGATCGATATCTCTTGAGGCGACGACGGCGTCATCAAAAAACATCTCGTAGAAATCGCCGAGACGATAAAAGAGGATGCAGTCCTGATACTGCTCCTTAGTCTTCAGATATTGCATCATCATCGGCGTGTATGCCATGCTTCATGCCTCTTCCTGCCCGGACAGCCCGCTTCTGGCCTCCGCGACGACCACTGCCGGATCGGTGTAAGCCTCTCCGTCAGTTGTTTTCTTTAAATGGATGAGGAACTCGATGTTCCCCTTGGCGCCCCGAACAGGCGAATATGTAAGCCCGAAAACGCCAAAGCCCGCGTCGTGCGCGTAAGCAATAGCCCTTTCAATGACCTCGCGATGCACTCCGGCATCGCGTACGATACCGTTTTTACCTACTTGCTCCCTGCCTGCCTCAAACTGCGGTTTGATGAGTGAGACCATCTCGCCCTCGTCTTTCAGCAGCTTCGCCGCCACAGGCAGGATCTTGCTGATGGAAATGAAAGAGACATCGCAGCAGGCAAAATCCAGCTTTTCAGGCATAGAAGCAGGATCAAGGTAGCGAAAATTGACCTTTTCCATGCACACGACTCTCGGATCGCTGCGCAGCTTCCAGTCGAGCTGACCGTATCCGACGTCCACCGCATAGACCTTTTCAGCCCCGCTCTGAAGCATGACGTCAGTAAAGCCGCCGGTGGAAGCGCCGATGTCGACGCAATGTTTACCTTCCATGGGGATACCGAAAAAACGAAGGGCTTTTTCCAGTTTAAAGCCACCGCGGCTGACATAGGGGCAAGCCTCACCGCGCACCTCGATGTCCGCGTCCTCGGACACCTGTGCACCAGCCTTATCTTCCAGACGCCCATCAATATATACTAGACCGGCCATGACGGCGGCCTTCGCTTTTTCTCTCGTACTGAATTCTCCGCGTTCAGTGAGGAGAACATCAAGCCTTTTTTTCAAGAAAACCCTCCGCGATCCTGGCAATGGATGCCGCATCCAGACCGTAAGTCTGCCTCAGCTCGGCAATGCTGCCGTGTTCGATGAATCTATCCGGCCAGCCCAGGGGGAGAACGGCGTTGCCAATCGCAAGTACGGAAGCGTATGATCCGACCCGCTGACCAAAACTGCCCTCGACCGTACCGTCCTCCACTGTGATGACGACCTTGTACCGGCGCAGGATGGGTTCCAGGAAGTCCTTCGGGAGCGGTTTAAGGCAGCGAAGATGGCAAACAGCCGCGCCGATCCCTTTCTCCTTAAGCAGTTCGGAAGCGCCCAGCACCTCAGGCAGCAGTCCGCCGTCTGAAAGGAACAGCATCTCCTCACCGCCGCGCAGGAATTCCGGCGTGACACCGAAAGGCGTACGCTCCTCCAAAGAAAGCTCTGGCGCCCTGCCCCGCCCGTATCGTATAGCGCAGGGTCCGTCAAGTGAGAGAGCATAGTCCAGCATGTCATTCAGTTCCTGCTCGTCCTTGGGCGAGAGGATAGTCATGTTAGGCATGGAAGACAGGTACGCTATATCGAACTGTCCCTGATGCGTCTCCCCGTCACGGCCCGTGATCCCGGCCCGGTCGATCGCGAAGACGACGGGCAGTTTTTGCAGGCAGACTTCTGTGATGATCTGATCGTAGGCACGCTGCAGGAAAGTGGAATAGATAGCCACGACAGGCTTTCTGCCGCCGAGCGCCAGACCAGCCGCGAACGACACGGCATGCTGCTCGGCGATGCCCACGTCAAAGCATCGTTCGGGGAACATGTCGCTGAATACCGAAAGGCCGGCCGCATCCACCATAGCAGCCGAAACCGCGCAAATCCTTTCATCCTGCCTGGCCTGCTTCAGCAGAGCCTCTCCGAAGATCTCGGACCAGCTCTGCCTGTCGCGCACGAGCAGCGAAGTCTCCGTCTCAGGATTGAATGCCCCGATGCCGTGAAACTTAGCAGGATTCTTTTCCGCGGGGAAAAAACCCTTGCCTTTCCTGGTGACCACATGAACAAGGACAGGACGCGACAGATCCCGCGCGACCCGGAAAGCCGTCATAAGCGCCCCGATATCGTGCCCATCGATAGGCCCGAAGTATTTGAAGCCAAGCTCCTCAAATATGGTGCCAGGGAGCAGAGCGTATTTGACGGTGTCACGTATAGAGCGAAGGCCGCTAGTGACGCGCGGCATGCCTTTGGTAACATTCAGGACGCTGCGCTTGAAAGCCGTATAGCCGGATGAAGTGCGCAGCGAGTTAAGATGCCTGGCCATACCGCCGACATTGCTGCCGATAGACATTCCGTTATCATTGAGTACTACCACGAGCGGAGTCTGATCGATGCCTGCGGCGTTGAGCGCCTCATAGGCGACGCCGCCAGTCAGAGCTCCGTCTCCGATGACCGCCACACAGGCGTAATCGTCTCCGGCAAGATCTCTGGCCTTGGCATATCCCAAAGCCGCGGAGACAGAAGTGCTGCTGTGGCCTGAATCGTAAGCGTCACAGGTGCTTTCATCCCGCTTGGGGAAACCGCTTATGCCGCCGTGCGTACGGAGCGTATCGAAATCATCCCAGCGCCCGGTAAGCAGTTTATGCACGTAGCTCTGGTGCCCGACATCCCAGATGATACGGTCCTTCTTCACATCAAAGACCGCATGAAGTGCGAGCGTCAGTTCCACCGCGCCAAGGTTGGATGCGAGATGCCCGCCGTTCTTTGAAACATCGTCGATCAGCTTCTCACGAACGGATACGGCAAATAGCTCCATCTCATCTTTAGACATGGTTTTGAGCTTCGTCTGCAGGTCTTCTTTATCGTCGTATAATCCCATAGATGATATCTTTCCGCAACGCAGGTCGCTAACCGGCTATCATATCGCGCAGATATTCCGCCACGCAGCAGAGTACCTCCGCATGATCGTAATATTTTGCTACAGCTGCCACTGCCTGATCGATCAGGGCAAAAGCCTTTTCTTTGGATGCCTCGATCCCATAGGTGGCAGGGTAAGTCAATTTCTCGCTGTCGGCATCGCCGCCTACAGCCTTTCCGCGTTCCTCCGGTGTGGAAACGACATCTTCGATATCATCCACGATCTGGAACGCTAGTCCAAGGGCTTCACCGTAATCCCTCAGGTCTGCAAGAAGCTGCTTATCTGCACCGCCCAGATAAGCGCCCGCGAGGACAGATGAACGAATGAAAGCTGCCGTTTTATGCGCATGAATATAGCGCAGCGTCTCTTCGTCAGGCACGCCGTGCTCTGCGGAGAGATCCGCAGCCTGACCGGCGACCATGCCCAGAACACCTGTCCCCTTTGCCAGCTCATAAGCAGCGCGTACGCGGCGCTTAAGAAGCTCTGGCTTATCGAGATAGAGCAGCATGTCCTTGGTCATGGCCTCATGTGCACAAGAAAGAAGACCGTCACCAGCCAGAATCGCCATACCGACGCCATAGACTACATGATTGGTTGGCTTGCCGCGGCGAAGCTCATCATCGTCCATACCTGGCAGATCATCATGAATCAGCGAATAAGTCTGTATATACTCACAGGCACAGGCAAAAGGAAGCGCCATTTCTGCCTTTTCGCCTGCCATCTCGCAGGCAGCCATCAGCAGAACGGGACGAATGCGTTTGCCTCCGGCAAGGAGACTGTAGCGCATAGCCTCGCCAAGAGGCTCCGACTTGATATCCACAGCCGGAAGACAATCTGTTATGTGTGCTTCAAACAGCCTGAAAAGACGCTGATACTCCGCGTTACTGATACCCATCAAAAGCCTCCGTTTCGCCGCGCTCGGGATTATAGAGCTCTATCTTCTGCTTCGCGTTCTTAAGAATCTCAACGCAGCGATTGTAATACAGAATACTTTTCTCGTAAACCTTTACGCTCTCTTCAAGACCAGCCGCGCCATCCTTGAGAAAATCAGCTGCTTTCTCCAGTTCGGCCAATGCCTCCTCGAAACTGAGCTCTTTTTCGTTTTCCATCTAATGTACCCCCGTGCCTTCCGCAGTGACTTCCATCTGACCGTCGCTGAAGATGAGCGTAAGCCTGTCGCCTTTTTTTATGCCGGCGGCTCTTGTCTGCCATCCGCCATCCTGCCTTCGAACAACGGCATACCCCTTTTCAAGAACGCTTAGCGGGTCATGAAGATCGACCGTCAGCTTAAGCAGTCTGACCTGATGTTCCTTCTCCGCCAGCAATACTCGTACTGATGCGTCGCATTGCTGACGCAGACCCTTGATGCGCAGCAGGCCCATATCGATCCTCCCGGAAAGAAGTCCGAACATTCGCTCCGGTCTGCAGGCATCCACTCTGTCGCTTAAGAAGGACACGTCTATCGTGGCTAGTTCACCGGCAGCCGTAGGGGTCGCTGCCCTTAGATCTGCAACATAGTCCGTCATGACGATATCCTGCTCGTGCCCTACTGCTGAGATGACCGGGATTCGGGAATTGTAAACAGCCCTTGCGACCATCTCTTCGTTGAAGGTCCAAAGATCTTCCGCGCTGCCTCCACCTCTTCCGACTATGATGAGATCCAGGTCGGGAAAGCGCTCGTTGAGGCCCTCGATCGCTGCGCAGACCGAAGCTGCTGCTTCAGGCCCCTGCACGAGACATGGCCAAATGATGATATCCGTAAAGGGATCGCGCCGCATGACCGTTGTAATGATATCGCGTACTGCAGCTCCGGTCGGAGATGTTGCCACGCCTATACGTTTTGGCATGGCAGGGATGGCACGCTTGTGCGATGCGTCGAACAGCCCTTCAGCCTCCAGCCTGCGCCGCAGATTCTCGAAAGCGATCTGAAGCGCCCCCTCGCCCTCCGCCTCAACACTGCGAACGTTGACGGAGTAGTAACCGCCCCTTTCATAGACCGTGACCGAACCGTAAAGCGTAACGGCTAACCCCTCTGATAATTCGTAGCGCAGCAACGCGACACGGTCTTTGGGGAGGAAGCAATTAATGCGGCTTCCGGCATCCTTCAAAGCAAAATACCAATGGCCAGACGCGTGCTTTGTGAGGTTGGAGATTTCACCCCGAACCGCGATATCTGCAAGGATGGGATCCGTCTGCATAACGCGGTTGATATAACTATTCAGTTGTGTTACCGATACCGGTTTTATCGCCAAGGATCTCTTCCTCTCGTAAGCGCGACGCCAGCCGCGTTGTCAGCGCAAAGGTCTGTACGTCCGAAGATGTAGCCCCTGCCCTCACAGAACTGACGCAGGAAACTGCTGCAGGCGACCCCGCCGCATACCAGCAGCTGCGATACGCCGTATGTCTTCATTGCCTCATCCGCAACGGCGCAGAAACTCTCCGCTATGCGCTCCATCGTGAAGTAGGCAAGTTCTTCCTTTGTGTAGTCGTTTTTAGCCGTTTTCAGCTGATCTTCCACGCCGGAGAGGGAAAGAGCCGTTCCCTCGCGAAAAACGCGGCAAATCGGGTTTTTAGGCCGTTCAGGGGCTATCTCCATTGCCAGTTTGTCCATAAAACGGCCGGACGGGAAAGGAAAACCCAAAAGCACGCCCGTACGATCTATCAGCTGGCCGTACGAGATATCCATCGTGCGCCCGACGATGCGGAAGCTGCCGCCATCGGCGAGCACCAGTTCCAGAGTGCCCCCGGACAGATGGGCGCAGATGACAGGCCTGCAGAAATCGACTTCACGTCCATAGGCAGCCGCAAGGATGTGCCCTTCCTGATGTGTGGTCTCAAACAGCGGCACATTAAGCGCGTCCGAAAGCGTCTGTGCAAAAGACAGTCCCGCAGTAAAAACCGGCATATAGGAATCCTTGACAGGACGCGGCTTTGCGCTGACACAGATCCCTGCTATATCGTTTCTGAAGAGCTCCAGATTGGGACGCAGGAGTTCAGGCAGGTTCTGTACATGCTGAAAGAAGGCGTCGTTCTGACGAAGTCCCCTCTCGCCGTGCGCTACCTGCAGCATGGTCCTGTCGTTCGCATAGAGCGTGCCGTCATCCGATGCCACTGCGACCGAACTGGTATAGGCACTGGTATCGATGCCAAGATAGACACCCATCAGGCTTCAGGCTCCTTTTCACTCTCCTGATCCTGATCCTTTTCGGGCTCGCTGTCCCCAGGCATGTGCCGGGCGATCTGGCCGAGTATCCCGTTGACGAACTTGCCGGAGTCCTCGTCTCCGTATTTTTTGGCAAGCCTTACGGCTTCGTTGATGGCCGCACCTACAGGGATCTTCTCGCCTTTCATAAAGCACAGCTCCGCCACACACAGACGCAGGACCGCCAGATCCGTTTTAGCCATGCGTGAAACGTGCCAGCCTCTGGCATACTGTTCTATCAGTGCATCTATTGATTCAAGCTCCCCCGCTACCGCACCATACGCGGCGCGATAATAATCCGCCTGTTCAGACTCGCCGAGGAAATCGTCCTCAAATCGGCGCTCCGCCTCTTCGCTGAAATCGCCCTGTGCCTCCATAGAGTAGAGCATCTGCATGAGTATTTCTCTTGCTTCAGATCTGCGCATCCTTCTTCTCCGTCTTGTAACTGACTCCTAAGATATGGATATTTACCTTGCTGACCGACGTATCCACCTCGGCTTCGATTCTCTTTTTGACATTATCCTGGATATGCCATGCCGCCTCAGGGATCTTGCATCCTTCGGCAACGTTGAGGAAAACGTCGATGATGAGTGCATCCGTATTTTTATCGCGAACGAACGTAACGCCGTTTTTGCGAACAGACGCTACGCCTTCGACTGACAGCACCGCATCCGCAGTAAGCTTACGGATGAGCTGCGCAA
>JAEEGL013361844.1_pt1 | contig 13682 bp, 15 predicted proteins | sample 9134231 | NCBI WGS metagenome assembly JAEEGL01 (sample SAMN16246548, study PRJNA631951) | gut metagenome | biome: gut microbiome; feature: rumen; material: fiber-attached | host: Bos | place: Iran: Karaj | collected 2018-10
ACAAAGACCGAGGTCCTGACCGATGCGGATGGCAAGGTCAGCATTATCGGAGTGGACGACGGCGTCTACACCGTCACCGAAACCGATACGCTGGACGGCTACAACATGCTGGACGACTCCATCGAAGTAACGGTGAGCCATGATGGCACCGTCTCGGGCGAAGGCGTTGAGGACCGCACACTGACCATCGTCAACTACGCCGGCACCGTGCTGCCCAGCACGGGCGGCGTCGGCACCACCGTCTTTTATATCCTGGGCTCCGTTCTGGTCCTCGGCGCGGCCGTCACGCTGGTGGCCAAGCGGCGCGCGGGCGGCTGATCATCCGCGCTCTACAGGGCGGGGACGCGCCCCTCCTCCGGCCGGGAAGGTGCGGAGGCAATTCGCTCCGACGGCAGGGAGAACCCTATGAAAAAAAAGAAGAACCGCCTTTCCAATTTCATACTGGCCGCGATGCTTCTCATAGGGCTTTCCTTGCTGCTGTACCCCTCTCTCAGCGATTACTGGAACTCTTTTCATCAATCCCGCGCCATCATGCGCTACATGGAGAGCGTTGGCACCATGGACACGGCGGAATACGACGCCATCATGGCCTCCGCCCGGGCTTACAACCGATCCATCGACACGGGGGAATTCCGCTGGTTCCTCACGGACAGGGAACAGGCGCGCTATGAGGCGGAGCTGAATTTCAACCGGGACGGCAACATGGGCTTTATCACCATCGATAAGATCCACGTGCAGCTTCCCATCTATCACGGCACCTCCGAGCCGGTCCTCCAGACCAGCATCGGCCACATCGAATGGAGCAGCCTTCCCGTGGGCGGAGAGGGGACCCACTGCGTCCTGTCGGGGCATCGGGGGCTGCCGAGCGCCAAGCTCTTCTCCGACCTGGACAAGCTCACGGAGGGGGACGTCTTTTCCCTGAGCGTTCTGAACGAGGCGTTCACGTATCAGGTGGATCAGATCCGGGTGGTGGAGCCCGAGGATATCCAGGAGCTGCAGATCATCCCCGGGGGGGATTACTGCACGCTGGTCACCTGCACGCCCTACGGCGTCAACACCCACCGGCTCCTGGTACGGGGCCGCCGGGTGGCCAACCCCCAGGGAGAGGCCAGAGTGACGGCGGACGCCGTGCAGATCGACGCCGTTTACGTGATCCCCTTTGTGGGGATCCCCATCCTGCTTCTGCTGCTGATCGGAATGATCGCGGCAGCCGGCGCCCGAGGGAGGCGCAGGGCCGCCCTGGCAGCGCTCATCGAGTGGGAACAGGACCCCGGGCCGACCCGCCCCGGAAGCGAAGAACAAAACGGGTCTTCCGGGCCGTCGGAGAGCGGCGGAACAGAGAGACAGACATCTCAGGAGGAACAGCCATGAATCATGGAGGGAGGCGCTTGCTGGCGGCGCTGCTGCTGGCGGCCGCGGCGGTCTCCGTACCGGCGAAGGCAAACGCCGCCGACGGGGAGCCGCTGGACCTGGAGAAGACCGTCGCGCTGACGATCCTGCCGGGACCCGCGGGCTTTCTGCCCGACCTGCAGCCCGACGAGGGGGAGGCGCCGGCGGCCGTTGACGTCTACAGGATCGCGGCGGCCGTGAAGGATCCGGAGGGGAAGAGCCCCTTCGTCTTTGAAGCGGTCAAGCCCGAGATCGACCCGGCCCTGGGCACGTATGGCGCTCTGGCGGCCGCGGACTGGCCGGCCCTGGCTCAGAGCATGGCGAAGGCCGTCCTCATGAACGGCTCCGAGGTCCTGGACGTCCCGGCGCTGACGCCGGAGACGGACCTGACGGCTCTGGACGCCGGGCTGTATCTGATGATCGCCCACACCAGGGGGGCGGAGCCCGCGGAATATGTGACGCTCGACGAGACCGGGAAGCTTTCGACCCTTGTGGAAAGCGACATGTTTGAATACACCTATTCGCCGGAGCTGATCGTTCTGCCCAGCACGGCGGGCGACAACCCCGTCCTGGACGAGCACGGCGAACCGCAGGAGATCACCACCGCCGGCAACCGCTGGTTTTACGCGATCCAGGCCCGGCTGAAGCCCGAGCGGGAGGAGCGCCTGGGAAGCCTGTTCATCCGCAAGCAGCTCAAGCGATGGGAGAACAGCACCCCCGTCACCTTCGTGTTCCATGTGACGGCCGTTGCCGGGGAAGGGGCCGAGGCGAGGACCGTGTACGACAACGTGGTGTCCCTGACCTTCGGCGGCGCCACGACGCTGACCTATAAGATCCTGAAAAAGATCCCGGTGGGCGCCAGAGTGACCGTCACGGAGATTTACAGCGGCGTTCGCTATGAGATCGTGGGAGAAGCGGAAAAGGAGACCGTCATTCCCGTGCCGTTCATCACAGGAGAGGACGGGACCCTTGTGGACAACCAGGCCGAGGTGAGCTTCGTGAACGATTATATCGACGGGAAGCTCCTTTCCGGCTACGGCATTGAGAACACCTTCACCTATGACGGGGAAGGGATCTGGGACGGCGGACAGAATACGTCCGCGGAAGGCTGAGGAGGCTGAAACGTGAAAAAAACGAACAAGCTCCTTGTGCTTCTGGCTGCGGTATCCATCGCCGTCCTCTCCATCGGCCCGGCCCGCGCCTACTTTACCGACTCCACCCGGACGGACGGCGCCGATACCGTCGTGCTGGGCAGCCGGGGAACGATCACGGAGCAAATGGAGCAGAGTCCGGGCGCCCATATCAAAAAGATCACGGTCACGAACACCGGCGACGTGCCCATGTTCGTGAGAGCCCGGGTGTTTTACGCGCCGGATCTCACCGTCGCCGTCAGCGGCTGGATCAAGCAGGGGACCGACCCGGAGAACGGCTATGAGACGGCCTATTACCTGTACGACGGCATCGTGGAGCCGGGCGAAACGGCGTCTGGCCTGACGGTGACGGTCACTGGCTTCCCGACGGACGGGACGGCGGGCGACAAGCGGAACGTGGTCGTGGTCTACGAGAGCGTCCCGGTCTTTTACAACGAGCAGGGCGAGGCCGTAATGAATTGGGACCAGGCCATCACCTTTGTCGGTACGGAAGGATAAGGGGGGGAGCAGATGAGCCAAAAGAAACGCCGCTTATCCCCCGGAACCTGCCTCCTGCTGGCCCTGGCGGTGGGGCTGCTGCTGTTCAGCACCATCGGCGGCGCCCTGGCGGCGCTGAAGTACGAGTCCAAGGTGCTGGATTCAAGGCTGAAATATCCGACGGTGCGGCTCGCCATCACCGACGCCGACGGAAAAACGATCGACGGCGACGGCGTGGTCCGCCACCTCCTGGGCGGCGAGAGCTTTATCCCCGGGAAGGCCTATGACGGGAACACCGTGTACGTCACCAATACCGGCAGCGCCAAAGAATACGTGCGGGTGAGCGTGTACCGGTACTGGCTGGATGAAAAGGGCGGCTATACCACCCTGGACCCGAAGCTGATCCGACTGGATGTGGCCGACGGCTGGACCCCCGACGGCGGCACAGACGGCGAGTGCGTGGTCTACTATCGCTCCGCGCCTCTGAGCGGGAGCGCGCCGTTCCTCAAGGGAGTGATGGTGGACGGCTCCGTGCAGACGCTGGGCAGCCAGTCGCCGCTGAGCGAGTCCGAGCCCAATACCATCGTTACCACCTATCTCTACGACGGGAAAACCTTCAACATCGAGCTGATAGCCGACGGCGTGCAGACCCATAACGCCTCCGACGCGATCATGAGCGCCTGGGGCGTGAAGAGCAGCGCCGTGGGCATCGGCTGAGGAGGGACGGGACCATGAAAAAAGGATTGACCCTCCTGCTCGCCGCGCTGTTGAGCCTGGGCCTGTGCGGCAGCGCCCTGGCGGCGGACGTCACGGGCTCGGTGACCTTTGACGGGAAAAAGATCACGTCCTCCTATTCCCAGACTGATTTCATCAGCCCGGCGGACGCCCTGGAGCCCGGGGACGACGTGACCTATACCGTCACGCTGACCAACGATTCGAAAGAAGAAACCGACTGGTACATGTACAACATCGCCAAGGGCTATGAGGAGACCAGCGGCGGCGCCGCATTTGGCGGCACCTATACCTACCGCCTGAGCTACACCGGCCCCGGCGGCGCGGAGAAAGTCATTTTCAGCAGCGATACGGTGGGCGGCGGCGGGACCGGCGCTTCCGACAGCGCGAAGGGCCTGGGGCTTTCCAACGCCACCAGCTCGCTGGAGAAATACTTCGCGCTGGGCACCCTGAAAAAGGGAGAGAGCGGCGTCGTCAGGCTCCATCTGGTGCTTGACGGCGAGACCGGAAGGAACTGCTACCAGGACACCATGGCGGAGCTGTTCATGCGCTTTGCCGTGGAGACCGCGTCGGACCGGAATCCGGTCAGGACCGGCGACGATACCAACATCGTCCCCTGGCTGGCGGCCGCCGCGATCAGCGGCCTGGGACTCCTGGCGCTGGTGATCTTCCGCCCGAAAAAGGACCGCCGGGAAAAGGGAAAGGACAAGGAGGCCAAATGAGAAGATACAAGTGGATCGCGGCGGCCGGCCTGATCCTCGCCCTCGCTCTTGGCTTCGCCGTCACGGCCTCCGGGGCGGACAGCTTTAAGGTGACGTTCTCCGGCGGCCTTTACGGGGACGCGGTCACGCCCTCCGTCACGGTGGCCGCGGGCGGGTACATCGATCCGGACAACTACGCCGTGACGGTGAAAAACAGCAAATACACGTTTATCGGCTTCCACATCGCCGGCCAGGAGCCGGTGGTCCACGGCAGCACCAGGATCACCCACGACACGACCTTCGTGGCGGCCTACGGCGTGAAGGGGAGCCTGGTGTCGTATACCATCCACTATGTGGACGCCAAAACGGGAAAGGCTCTCCACGCTCCCCGGACCTACTACGGCAACATCGGGGACAAGCCGGTGTCGGCGTACATCTACATCGAGAAATACCGGCCCGAGGGCCTGGCGATCACAGGCACGCTGAAGGCCGGCACAAACGATTGGACGCTCCAATATTATCCCAATCCGGAGCCCACGGCGTCCCCCACGCCCACGCCCGCGCCGAGAACCTGGCCTTCGCCCACTCTGAGGCCCGCGGGATCCCAGGGCGCCGACGCGAATGCGAATACCGGCGCGGCTGCGTCCGCCGCGTCCACTTCCGACGCGACCGCCTCCGCCGAGTCCGCCTCCGGGGTGGAAGCCGAAGCGGCCCGGCCCGCCGGAGACGGCGGGAACGCCGCGGCCGGACCGGAATCCGCTCCGGCGAACGCCGAGCCGGCGGAGCTGATCGACATGGACGAACGGGACAACGGGCAGACCGGGACGAACGCCGCCGGGGACGTCGGGGCCGCGTCGGGACACACGGTCCGGAAGAACACCTGGCCCGCCGTCGCGGCAGGCGCCGCCGGCCTGGCCGGGCTGCTGCTGTTTCTGTGGTATGTGCTGCTCGGGCGAAAAGAAAACCGGAAAAAGTGAGGAAAGGCAATGTCGGGAAGGCGTTCCGCGCCTCGTGAGCGGCAGGATAAGGGCGGGCGGTTTTTCCCCGCCCTTTGCAGCGTCGTGGGGACGGCCATCATTCTGGCCGTGATCGCGCTGCTGCTGCCTCTGTCGGCGCCCAGGCTGCTGGGATATGAGGTGTACGACATCGTCAGCGGCAGTATGGAGCCCAGGATCCCCACGGGAAGCATGGTCTTTGTTAAGCCGGTCGACTGGGAGGAGATCGAAGAGGGCGACGTGATCGCTTACAGGACCGACGGCGGCGTGGTGACCCACCGGGTCGTGGAAAAACGCACCTTTCTGGGGGAGTTCGTGACAAAAGGGGACGCCAACGAATCCGAGGATCTCCTGACGGTCCCCTTCGACGCGCTGGTGGGCCGGGTGGAAAGGCACATACCATATCTGGGAAACTGGATGGCGTTTCTGACCTCCGCGGTAGGCAAGATCTACCTGTTCGCGCTGCTGGTCTGCGGGGTGCTCTTCCATGTGCTGGCGAACCGGCTCCGGGAGGCGTATTGATCCGCCGTTTCGGTCGGACAGCGGGATCCGATCTTTTCACAGACGCAGAACCGCCGCCGCGGAAGGCTTTCCGCGGCGGCGGTTCGCATTGTATTCAGCCGATCTCCCGGAGGACCGCCACCGTGCCGGAGACCCGGATGCCGTCCGGCCCGCTGCCCGGAGCGCAGCCGCCGCCGTTTCCGGGAGGAAACGCCGGCGCTTACCGGAAGGAAAAAAACTCCATCGCGCGTTTGTTCGCCGCGCTCATATGGGCAGGGGATTGGAACCTGTGATCGGCGCCCTCTACGGGGATGAATTCGATCAGGTTGTTTTCGGCAAATTCCCGGCTGCTGTCAAAGGGCACCACCTCGTCCGCCGTTCCGTGGAGGATCAGGATATCGTCCGCGTAGTCCAGATAATCCCGCCGGCGGATATCGTTTGCCTTCAGATCGTCCAGCAGGGAACGGGTTACGGCGATCTTGCGGTCGAAACCGACCTGCACGTCCTTCCCCTTCCGGATCCTGTCATACTCGTCGCCTTTCATGATCGTGCGGGTGAGGACGTCGTACATATCCACCGCGGGACAGCGGAGGACGATCTTCTGAAAGGGATTTTCGTGCTCGCTGATGTACTTCAGCGCCAGATACCCGCCGAAGCTGGTCGCGTAGCAGTAAAGCCGCTGAGCGCCGAAGGAGGCCTTTGTCTCCTGGATCACCAGATCCAGATAGGCGTCGCAGTCGCTCAAAACCAGCTTCTTCTTAACGTCGTCCCCGTGAGAGGGCCAGTTGAAAACAACGACGATCACGTTTTTCTCTTTCGAAAGCAGTTTTTCCGCGAACCTGGCGGCCGCGTTGTTGTCCTTGTGGCCGGCGAAGCCCGTGCAGTAAATGACGGCGTTGTCGGCGGCCGGCTTTTCATTGTAATAGATCTTGCAGCGGATGTTGCTGCCGCGTGCGTTGATCTCATAATACTTTTGCATCTGTGGTCTCCTTTGCGGCCGGTCCATAACGATCCGGCGGCCGGGATGCGCCTGGGCGCATCCGCGGATCACGCTCAACGCGCCGCCCGGTCAGATCGCTCCGGCATCTCTCTTTTCAGCGTTCCCTGAGCGGATACAGCCGGACCCGATCCAGACGGCTCAGATATTTCCGCAGCTCCGATGTCTTGAAGGGCTTCCCGTGGCCGGGATATAGCATGGCGGGAGCGGTTTGCAGCATGCGCTCCCATGACTGCCTGTACTGCGGCAGGTTTTCTATCCAGATGGTCGTGCGCCGGACGCTGGGGAAGCCGTTCATGGCCGCGTCCCCGCAGAACAGGACGTCTCCCGCCCGCAGGGAGATGTGGTCGGCCGTGTGTCCCGGGGTCTCCAGGATCTCAAAGGGAAAGCCCAGATCCCGGAAACGGGGGGAATCGATGGGGATGAGCCGGTTCAAAAATTCCTCCCGGATGGGCGGGTACCGATGATCGCCATGGCCGAACAAGGCCAGGACCCGGCAGAACAGACTGGCGGAAAGCGAGGAGCAGCCGCCCTCAAAGGAATTCTGCCCCCGCTTCAGGCCCTCGACGGCCCTGGGATGCAGAATGACGTCCGCGCCCGTCGCGGCCAGCACATCGTTGAGGAATCCCGCGTGATCGTCATGGGCGTGGGTCAGGAATACGTACCGGATCTCCTCCGGCCGGACGCGGTTCTTCTCCAGCTTTTTCAGAAAACGCGGGAAGCCTCCGTCGTAGCCCGTGTCGATCAGGATATAGCCGGCGTCGGAAGAGGTCAGATAATTGTTCGCCACGCGGCTGCCAAGATTGCAGATCATGGGTCCTCCTCTCCGGCTTCGGCCATGCGCCTCCGGTTCAGCTCGGCCTCGACCTTGTTGAGCGTATCAAAAAACCTTCGGGTCGCGATCATCGGGCCGAAGCACGGGCACCCGAGCAGGTTCCACCAGAACATATGCCGCCAGGAGGTATGCGGCCCGTCGATCCCGAGATCGACGGCCTTCGCTTTGATCTCCTCCGCGACCCCCGCCATCCAGACCAGGGTATAGATGAACAGCGTCGGGACTCCCAGAAGATACGCCTTCCAGTAGGGCTGCACCCGGTGCCCCAAAATCTCCTCCAGCTCGTCCTACAGACCGCCGAGTGGCATATACAGCAGGAAAAACAGACCGGCTGTAAAAAAATCGAGCAGACCCAGGAGAAATCCGGGCCGCTTTGTATGCTTGAATCTCACGTTCCGCGGCGATCTCCTTTCCGGCTTCAAACATCAGAACACGGGAGAAACCGATGACGGCCGAGAGGCCGCGCTGTCTGCCTGTTCGGCGCGGGATCAGTATACCACAGGAAGCCGTGATATTCCAGCCCGGAAAACACGGCGCGCCGCGGCCCAAAAAGGAAGGCGTCCGTCTCCCTGTGTTGCGTTTTCCGGATATTTGTGCTATGTTAAACACAGCAGGACAGAATACGATGAAGGAGGGCATTGTGATGAAGATCACGAAGAGAAATGGCACGGTTCACCTTTTCGATGATGAAAAAATAGCAAAAAGCATTCTGAACGCCAACGCAGGCGTATTGTTTGAGTCGATTTCGCCCGCCGCCGCAGCGGCGCTTGCCGGAGAGGTGTTTGCGCGGGTGACCAGGGAGCATGAGATCATTACCACCGCGGACGTACGGGACTGTGTGATTGTCCTGCTGAAAGAAAAAGGGTATACCGGCACCGCAGCCAACTATATGGAATACAAGAAAGAAAAATGATCGTATTTTGAAAAACAAGCGGACGCTTTGCTGCAGAGCGTCCGCTTGTCATGTCTTGTGTGACCGAAAAAGGTGCGACGCCGCTGCGCACCGAAGAGTGTCCATTTTTTTACTACATGGTTTTATTATCAGCGAAACAAAAGGGCGGGAGGTGCGAACAGTCGCAGATCCCGCCTATCCATATTAACAAGCGGTTAGACTATGGGCTTGATATGGTTTCCGTCGGCCGAAGCAACTACTTCAAGCCTTGTGGGAATGATCTCAGACAGTTTCTCAACGTGTGAAATGATGCCAACTAAACCATGGCTTTTCTGAATACCTTGAAGAATGCTCATGGCGTCGTTGATGCATTCTGAATCAAGAGATCCAAACCCTTCATCGATAAACATGGCGTCCAGCTTTGTCCCGCCGCTCTGCGCCTGGACAACAGTGGACAGACCGATGGCAAGACTCAGGGCCAGAAGAAACTTTTCTCCTCCGGAAAGCGTTGTAACACTACGCTTCTCTCCGTTGCTTGTATCCAATACGTCAAGCTCAAGACCTGCTTTTCTGGCGCTGCCGGACGACTCATAACTTCTATACAGCTGATATCGGCCGCTCCGGACCGTCTTTAACAGTTGATTTGCTGCGACCGTGATGGATGTCAGCATGATTCCGAGCACATACCGCTGCAGGCTCAGTCCTGTACTGGAGTTAAGCTTTTTCGCAAAATCGGTATTTGAATCGGCGATTGTTTTTTCTTCCTGATACTTCTCCCAGCGCTTCGAAAGAGACGCAAACAGCTTCTTCATATTCCTTACGGTCTGGGAAGTCGTTGTGAACGCGTCATTTTTCTCTTTCCAGGCGTCTTCCGCTTGCTTTTTGGCATTCTGCAGTGCCTTCATTTCCGGAGCTTCAAGGCCTTCGGTCTTCTTCAGCTGCTCATCAAAGGCTTTTTGGGCGTTGCTCAGATCCGCATCAAAGGTTGCAATCGCACTCCGTTCCGCAACAAGGAGATCTTTTTCCTTAAGCGCAGCGCTGTAACCCGCATCGTCCGGGAATCCTTTTTCCGCGAGTGCCGCAGCCCACTTTTTCGCTTCCGCTTCCAACGTCTCTCTTGCAGACGCCTCTTTGGCGAGCGCATCGGTTTTGCGCTGCTGCGCGGCACTGAGTGCGGATGCCGCAGCACGGATTTTTTCAGCTACAGTATGCTCTGCCTTCTCAAAGGCGGATAGTCTGCCTTCAACCTTTTTGATCTCGGCTTCCAAGGCTTTAGCATCGCTGATACCCTCAAACGTGTTCCTGAGGGAAACCTCATATGCGGCCTTCGCGGTAGCCGCGATCCCCTGGGCAGCGGTGAAGGCCTCGGCGGCGCGCGCTCTCTCATTCTCCGCGTCGTCCATCGTGGCCTTGGCGGCAGAGAGGGTATCACTTGCGGTTTTGATTGCCTGGTTGGCGGCTTCCACGTCATCCTCGGAAACGGGAACGCCCCCGGCAAGCTCGGCGGGAGCAGGGTGCTGTGTGCTGCCGCATACGGGGCATGGGGCTCCGTCCTCAAGCTTGGAAGCCAGGTTGCCGGCAATGTTTGCTGCATACTTTTTGCTTATCTCCAGATAAGTGCTGACAGCATCATCATTTGCCGTCTTGGCTTTCTCCCATTCTTCACGGGCGGTTTCATACGCTTGTTTTGCGTCATCGGCGGCTTTTTTCTTTTCCGTTTCCTCTTCGGCGGCGTCCTCGGCCGCTTTTTTCTTTTCCCCTATACCGGCATAAAGTTCTCGGGCATCCTTAAGCCTGGTAAGAGATTCCCTGTCCGCATCATAGGAAGCTCGGTCGGCCTCATGTCGCTCTTTTTCCTTCTTGGCGGCCTTATCTGATCCCTCGGCGGCAGACAAGGCGGCGGCTGCGTTTTCCAGATCTCCTGTAGCTGTAACCGCGGCATTTTTCGCGTTCGTATACGCTGTATGGATCTCACGGATCGCATCTGCCGCTTCTGACAGCTTCAATGCCTTTCGTCTGCGATCATACTCTTCTGTCTGCTGCTTAAGCGACTCACATTTCTTTCGGCGATCTTCTAACGCGGAGAAGATCTCATTGTCTTTGATAGATTCTTCGTAAGCCTTTGCAGACTGTTGCCTGAGCTGTTCCGCCTCCTGAACGGCCGCCGCGAGAGAAGCAGCCTCTTCTTCCAAAGCCGCGATTATTCCTTTCAACTCATCGACGGAAGAGCATGCGTAAACACGCAGCTGACCTTGTATATCGGCGTGTTCTTTTTCCAGCCGCTTTGTCTCTTCATCGACCCTGTCCTTTACACCAAGCACAATCCTGTTCCACTTGTCTGCATGAAAGAGGCTGGTAAGGATCCTCTCCTTCTCCTCGGAATTGGAAACAAGGAGTCTTTCGAATTTTCCCTGCGGAAGCATAACGACCTGGCAGAACTGATCATAGGTGAGACCGAGGATCTCCTCAGCTTTTTTGTTGACATTGGTCGCTGTAGGATTCTGAAACACGGGTACGAAGCCGCCGTCTTTGAGTATCTCACAACCATCTTCTTCTATCAGGTTCTTCCTGCCATATCTCAACTCACGATGGAATCTGTATCGATTCCCATTGCTTTCAAAGATGTACTCTACAAGGGTTTTGTCCGCCATTTTTGCGGCTTTGCAGCGCATTACCTCAATACCCTGACGGAGACCGCCGCTGGATTTTCCAAACAGAGCATAGCAGATTGCATCCAGGATTGTGGTTTTACCAGACCCCGTTTCACCGCAGATGAGGAATATCCCCTTGTTGCTGAGTTCCTCAAAATTGACAAACTGCTCGTCCATATAAGGGCCGAAGCATTTGAATCGTACAGAGATCGGTTTCATCCCAGGTCCGCCTCCTCTCCCATACTCGCGACTACGGCTTTGTAGAGATTGATCTGATCCTCGTTTGGGGTGTAGCGATACTGCTCTTCGAGGAAGCGCATCATAATATCCGTCTCATCAAGCTTGGTAAGCTCGTCGATTGTGATGCTTGTCTCTTCGCCTGATCCTTCATAACCCATTCCATAGAGTTCCAGGATACCGGGAAACTTTTCTCTCAGCTCTGAGAGAAGCTCAAGGCTGGCGATTCTGTCTGTAACAGTGACCTTCAGATAGCAGTTCTCAATGCTGTCCATGGCACGGATTTCTTCATATGTCCCGGAGATGCTTTTTCGATCATGAAGCATGTTCAGCGCGACCGGTGTGATCTCCTTTGAGTCCGTATCGTATATAAGGACCTGCTTGACCTGAGTTTCCTCAACGCCGAAGGAATACTTGATGGGGGAACCGGAATATCTTATCGTTTCCGTGATTGCCTGCGGTTTGTGGATATGTCCGAGTGCGACGTAGTCGAACCCGTCAAAAACATCCTTCGATACAGAAGTTGCCTGTCCGACCTGAGCCGCACGATCCGAATCTGACAGTTCTGCCGATGTGATGAATGCATGCGAAACGATGATGTTTACCCGTGAGGGATCCATTGACTCTCTGATGTGGTCACAGAGAACCTTTGCCGCCGACTCTTGTGAGTCGATGTCGGCCTTTTTGTCGGGGAAGAGCGCAATGACTTCATCCCGGTTGAAGAACGGGACCGGATAGATATCTGCATTCCCGACAGAAACAGGCCGGATGTCCTTAACGACCTTTCCGGATACATACAGTCCCGCCAGCTCCAGGAGCTCCCGACCGGAAGCAAGGCGTGCTCCGCTATCATGGTTGCCGGCAATAACGACCATCTTCTTCCCGAGCTCTTTGCAGATTTTGGTAATGGCACTGCTGTAGAGTTCAATAGCCTCAGCGTTTGTCACGCTGCTGTCGTAGACATCTCCGGCGCATATCACAGCATCGACGTCATAATCTTCGATAATCGAATACAGTTGTTCAAGGAAATACTGCTGATCTTCGATCATCGTTCCAAGCTTCAACGGCATACCGAGATGCCAGTCAGATGTGTGCAGTATTTTCATTGGCGGGAGTCCCTCCTCAAATTATTAGGGAAGTGATCTCAAGCTTCTTGATCAGCGAAAAGGTCTTCTTCTCTGTGACGAACTTGGAGGACTGGATGCTGTCCACCAGCAGTATCAGTTTCTGATTCGGAGACTATGCCATCTCACAGCCCCCCATTTTACTGACAGTCCGCAGTATAACACATCAAAAGTCCAATAAAAAGTACTTATTGCGGCGGATAACGGCGGCGGATACCCTTTTAATTGTTCTCAGGAAAACGGAAAAAGTTGGGGGGGATGAAAATCGAAGAAAATGGTTTTCGCTACAAGTTGAACGATTTGTCCTCCGTGAGAACGATTTTCTCAAAAACGGGAAACGAAAAACCTCAAAAAGAATAATAAGCCGCTAAAGAAACATCTCCGCGGTGGCTGTTTCATATGGGCCGATGGCCGGAAGTGCCTGAAATCAAGGTATTTTCGGGGAAAAAGGAAAGGTATCATTGTACTATAATTCAGGAAAATCGCAAGAAAGAAATGCCCAATAAAAAAACGAATCCACTATTTCAGCTGCTCCAACTATTACAAGGACTATCGCGGCACCTGCAAGAGCCGGCACTATATCCGCGCCGACGCGGTGGCGACGGTGGTGGAGATGGAGCTGCGGTGGCTGGCGGACTACCTTGTGGACGATGAGGATCATTTCGCAGAGCTGCTGGCCCGCAAAACCAACAAGTAGATGGAGGGCGAGAAAAAGACGGTGCAGGCCGAGCTGACGAAGGCCGAGGCGAGGCTTGAGCTGCTGCCCAAGCTGCTGAAGACCCTCTACGAGGATCGGGTCAGCGGGCGCACGACGGACGAGGACTATGCCACTTTGTCCGGAGAGTACGCCGAGGAGCGGGAAACGCTGAAAAAGAGGATCAAGGCCCACCGGGACCGCCTGCAGCGCATCCGGGAAAGCGAGGGCGAGCGGGAGGAATTCGTCAAGGCCATCCGCAAGTTCATGGAGATGCGGACGCTGACCAATCAGATCCTGCGGGAG
>JAEEGL014034611.1_pt1 | contig 13682 bp, 13 predicted proteins | sample 9134231 | NCBI WGS metagenome assembly JAEEGL01 (sample SAMN16246548, study PRJNA631951) | gut metagenome | biome: gut microbiome; feature: rumen; material: fiber-attached | host: Bos | place: Iran: Karaj | collected 2018-10
CTTCCTCAGGCAGACGTGGTCATCACCAACCCTACGCATTATGCCGTTGCGATCAAGTATGATCCTGATCTGTATGATGCCCCGTATGTTGTAGCCAAGGGAAGCGATTATCTGGCAGCCAGGATCAAGGAGATAGCCAGGGAAAACAATATAGAGATAGTGGAAAACAAGCCTTTGGCGCGAATGCTCTACGCCAACGTCGACGTGGATCAGATAGTTCCTCCGGAATTGTATCAGGCAGTGGCGGAGGTACTCGCATTCGTATACCACGTCCAGGGTAAAGTGTGATCCGAGTTTACATAACATAGACCGAGAAGTTTACATAAAACAAAACAGGAAAGGAGGAACAAATGGGTAAGTTAAGGATAGCCGATGCCGGCGTTGCCGTATATCTGCTCATCGCTTTTATCATGCTCATAGTTCCCATTCCGTCACTTTTGCTGGATATCTTTCTGGCAACTGACATGGCGATCAGCTTTACGATCCTGTTTACCTGTATGTTCTCGCTGGAAGTGCTGGATATGTCATACTATCCCACGATCCTGCTTTTTTCCACGATATTCCGTATCGCCCTGAACGTATCATCCACAAGACTGATCCTCTCGACCGGTGAAGCCGGAAACGTTATTCAGGTCTTCGGTGAGTTCGTCGGTGCGGGCGATCTGGTCATAGGTGTCATCGTTTATCTGATATTGCTGATAGTTCAGTTCATGGTCATCAACAAAGGTTCCGAGCGTGTGGCTGAAGTTACCGCCAGATTCACCCTGGATGCCATGCCCGGTAAGCAGATGGCGATAGATGCGGACCTTAATACCGGAGCGATCACGGATGTTGAAGCCAAGGCCAGACGAGACAAGATCCAGGAAGAAGCGAGCTTCTTCGGTTCCATGGACGGTGCCGTCAAGTATGTAAAAGGAGATGCGACCGCAGGTCTGATCATAACCGCAGTTAACATCATCGGCGGTATCGCGATGGGCGTGCTCAGGAACGGTATGGATATGCAGACCGCTCTTGACCACTATTCGATCCTGACCATCGGTGACGGTCTGGTAAGCCAGATACCTTCTCTGCTCATATCGCTTTCGACAGGTATCCTGGTAACCAAAGGATCCAAGAATGCCGATTTCGGTACAGTGCTCATAGGGCAGCTTTTCGGAATACCCAAGGCATTGTACATAGTCGGCGGTGTCATGGCTTTCCTGGGGATCGTCACACCGCTGAACACCATACTTTTCGTAGTCATAGGCGCGTTTTTCATCATTACGGCAAGAGTCATAGCCGGCACTATAGAAACAGCCAAGATCGAGGCTGAAGTCGAGAGTGAGGAAGCGGCGGCAGAGGAGATCCGTCAGCCCGAAAACGTTACCTCGCTGCTCAACGTCGATCCCATCGAGCTTGAGTTCGGTTACGGTATCATTCCTCTGGCGGATGTCAATCAGGGCGGCGACCTGCTTGACCGAGTTGTCATGATCAGGCGTCAGATAGCTCTTGAACTCGGTACGGTTGTGCCGATCATCCGTTTGAGGGATAACATACAGCTTAATCCGAACCAGTACATCATCAAGATCAAGGGTGTGCAGGTTTCGGAAGGAGAGATCCTGTTTGACCACTATCTGGCCATGAATCCCGGATATGTTGAGGAACAGATCCCCGGTATCGAGACCAGAGAGCCTTCATTCGGCCTCCCGGCTACATGGATCACCGAAGGTCAGAGGGAAAGAGCCGAGAGCATGGGCTATACGGTTGTAGATCCTCCTTCGATCATCGCCACGCACCTGACTGAGATCATAAGACAGCATATTGCGGAACTGCTGACCAGACAGGATGTTCAGAACCTGATAGATAACCTGAAGGAGACCAATCCTTCGATCGTGGATGAACTCGTACCCAAGCTCCTCGGTCTCGGAGAGGTTCAGAAGGTTCTTCAGAATCTGCTCAATGAGGGCATTTCGATCAGGGATCTGCTCACGATATTCGAGACGATGGCCGATTATGCCACGACAACGAGAGACACGGATATCCTTACCGAATACATAAGACAGGCACTCAAACGTGCCATATCCAATAAGTATTTTCCTGCCAATGAAGTCACACAGGTCGTTACCGTGGATGCTGCGGTTGAGCAGGAGATCATGGCGAGTGTCAAGCAGACCGAACAGGGGGCATATCTGACCATGGATCCTCAGAAGATCGAGGCGATCATGAACAGCGTCAGGGTCGAGAAGGAGAAACTCGAAAACCTCGGCAGGAACCCCATAGTCGTCACTTCGCCTATCGTCAGGGCGTATTTCAAGAAGCTGACGGAAGAGTACTTTAAGGATCTGATAGTTGTGTCTTATAATGAGATAGACACCGATGTAAGCATTCAATCAGTAGGAATGGTAACAGCATAGAATGATCATCAAGAAGTTTACAGCCAAAACCGAGGCGGAAGCTACCGCGGAGGCAAGAAAAGAACTCGGACCCAACGTGGTCGTAATGAACGTTCGGAGCGTCAAGCAAAAGGGGATTTTCTATTTTCTGAAAGCGCCTCTCATGGAGGTTACGGTAGCGCTTGAGGAAGAAGGGGAGCCCAATGCCGTACGACGCAGGGTGGTGACTCCCGAGCCCGCACCCGCAGACGATCCCGTCCGCGAGGCAGTCAACCGCGTGAGCTCTCTGGTAAATGCCGATCTTGAGAAAGAAAAGAAGGTATCGGACGAAGAGCACCATGACTCGGTCATAGAAGAAAAACTGGATTCCCTGCAGAGCCTGCTTGAAAAGCAGATAGCTTCTCCCGCACCCGCACAGGAGTCCGAGCAGACCAAAGCAGCGCCGAAACCTGCTCAGGAGGACGGGTCCAAGGTAGATGATGTGGATGCCGAGCTCCTGAAGTTCATGAAGCTTCTGTATAACACCATGATCGATAATGAGGTCAATGAGAAAGTTGCCAATGCGATCATAGAAGAGACACGCAAGTCTTCCAAGCCGGGCATGCCTTTTGACTATGCTCTGGCTGCCACATATCAGAAGATGATCCTCAAGTTCGGCACGCCTCAGACGATCACTCCGGCAACGCGCGGACCGAAGGTTGTATTCTTCATAGGACCTACGGGCGTCGGCAAGACTACGACCATAGCCAAGATCGCTTCGAAGTTTTCGGTTGAGGAAGGCAGGAAGGTCGCCCTGCTCACCGCAGATACATACAGGATAGCCGCTGCCGAGCAGCTCCGTACATATGCGAACATTCTGGAAGTTCCGTTCAGGATCGTCTTTTCCGTCGAAGATGTGGAAAAGGCACTGGATGACTTCGTTGCCTATGATTACATACTGGTCGATACGGCCGGACATTCGCACCAGAATGAGACCCAGCGCGAGCAGATGAATGAATTCATACACTCTGTGGACGGGCTTGCCGAGAAGGAGACGTTCCTCGTCCTTTCGGCTACCACCAAATACAGAGATCTGATCAGCATTGCGGATACATATTCGGCAATGACGGATTACAAGCTGATCTTCACCAAACTGGATGAGACCACTACGCTCGGTAATCTGCTCAACTTAAAACTTCATACCGGCACTACGATATCGTATGTGACCAACGGACAGAACGTACCCGATGATATAGCACCGTTTAATCCGCAGAAGACAGTGAAACTGCTTCTCGGCGGAAAGTGAAAGTAACTTGGGATGGATCAGGCAACCGGATTAAGAAATCTCGTAAAATCGAATAATGTATCAACCGGAAACACCTCGGGACGCCCCATTTCCAGAGTCATCACGGTGACGAGCGGAAAAGGCGGAGTCGGCAAATCAAACACATCCATCAACCTGGCGATACAGTTTCGCAAGCTGGGCCAGAGGGTGATAATCCTTGATGCCGATTTCGGACTTGCCAATATAGAGATCATGTTCGGCGCAGTTCCGAAACATAACCTTTGCGATCTGATATATCAGAATAAGAATATTCGTGAGATAATCACATGGGGCCCCATGGAGGTCGGATTCATATCCGGTGGTTCGGGTATAGCGGGGATGTCCAATCTCGGACGTGACTATCTCACATACATCATACAGAACCTGGCGGAACTGGATGCCATAGCCGACATCATCATAGTGGATACCGGAGCCGGAATATCCGATGCGGTACTCGAGTTTCTGGTTGCGAGCGGCGAGATCCTGCTCGTGACTACTCCCGAGCCCACATCCATCACCGACTCGTATTCCCTGCTCAAAGCCCTGAACAGACACAACAGGTTTGACCGTGACTATTCGCAGATCAAAGTGGTAGCCAATAAGGTGGATTCCGATTCCGAGGGCCAGGCGCTTTTTAACAAGCTCAATGCCGTTGTGAACAGATATCTGCATCTGCCGATCTCCTATCTCGGGGCAGTGCCTCAGGATCAGCAGCTGGTCAAGGCGGTCATGCAGCAGATGCCGGTGTCGATACAGAATCCGTCTGCCAAGTCGTCACAGGCTTACGAGACCATCGCGGCCAAACTTATGAACATCGACACGAGCAAACTTCATAAACGCGGAATGGCGGCGTTTTTCTCTCATATAGTTACTACAGCCAAAAAAGCACAGACTTGATCTGTGACATCAGGAGGTATGCATGCTATCTAAATATGTAGTGGTGGGGAACCGCGTGGAACTTCAATCGGTCAGAAGACTTAAACTGAATGAAGAGGGCGGTAACGAAGAGCGTAAAGTATACACGACCAAAGTATACGACATCATATCCGATGAGCGTATCGAACTTCTCATGCCCATGGAGCAGACCAAACTCATACTGCTCCCGGTTGACGGCGAGTATGAGCTGTGCTTCTATACCGATAACGGCCTGTATCAGTGCGTGGCCAAGGTCGTGGACAGATACCGCGATAACAATATCTATGTACTCGCACTAGACCTGACTACGAACCTGCGTAAGTATCAGAGAAGAGAGTATTACAGGTTCAGCTGCGCTCTTGAGATGAATTCCCGCGAACTTCTTAAGGAAGAGATAGATTCTCTCAATCATTCCCAGACTTCTCTCCAACCCGAACTGCCTCTCAAACGGAGCGTCATAGTAGACATCAGCGGCGGCGGCTTAAGATTCGTATCCAATCTTGAATATGAAAAAGGCAGCATCATCCTGTGCAACTACAATCTGGTCGTGGACGGAGCGGCTAAGCATTACAGCCTTGTGGGCAGGGTACTCTCCGTCGAGGAACTCGAGAACCGTCCCGGTGTATACGAGCACCGCGTGCAGTATGTAAACATGGATGTGGATGAGCGTGAAGAGATCATAAAATACATATTTAATGAAGAGCGCAAGAACAGGCATAAAGAGAAAGGTATTTAAATATGAAAAAAATTTTGCTCGTAGATGATTCTGCACTCATGAGAAGGGTGCTTGGTGATATAATTGATTCAGATTCCAGATTTCATGTAGAAGATCGGGCAAACAACGGCATTGAAGCGCTGGAGAAACTGCAGAAGAACACATATGATGCAGTCGTTCTGGACGTCAACATGCCGCAGATGGATGGGATCACTCTTCTCAAAGAGCTTCACAAGAAGAAGATCAACGTCAGAGTCATGATGGCCTCCACGGATACCATGGAGGGAGCCAAGGTCACACTGGATGCATTGGACCTTGGAGCATTGGACTTCATACATAAGCCGAGCAACGCATTTGACTGCAAGGAAGCCGATTTCCAGAAGCGTCTGCTCAGGACTCTCGAGAGCGTATGCATGTCCAGGGTGCCTTCCTTCGGACCGTCGATCACGATGGATTCCATCAAGACCACGAGAAAGGTCGTAGAACTTGTAAGCAGGAACGCTGCGGTGACGACCAGCTCCAAGATAGTGGCTATAGCCTCATCTACGGGCGGTCCCAAAGCATTGCAGTCGGTCATTCCGAACCTGCCGGGCAATCTGGCAGCCCCGGTGGTGCTCGTACAGCACATGCCGGTCGGATTCACCGCATCGCTTGCGGACAGACTCAACTCCCTGAGCGAAGTGACTGTTACCGAAGCAAAAGAAGGAGACGTGCTCGAGCCGGGACATGTATATATTTCCCAGGGCGGGAAACATATGAATATCCTGACGATGGCAAGCAAGTATTCCATTCATTATACCGATGAACCCAGCAGAGAGGGAGTCAAACCCTGTGCCAATTACATGTTCGAATCTCTTGCATCCTCCAAGGTGAATGAGATCGTATGCGTGGTAATGACAGGCATGGGTGCTGACGGAACCGAGGGCATAGTTCATCTTAAAGAGAAGAAAAAGGTGCATGTCATCACGCAGACCGAAGGCACCTGCGCAGTATACGGAATGCCGAAGGCAGCCGTAAAGCAGGGTATCTCGGATCAGCAGGTACCTCTCGATCAGATAGCACAGGAAATCGTTATGAACGTGGGTGTACGTAACTAAAGAAAGGAACGGTGGAACCAAATGGATGTGAGTCAATATTTGGACATTTTTCTGGATGAGGCCGGTGAGCATCTCCAGAGCCTGAGCGATCAGATCATGATCCTCGAGCAGGAACCGGAGAACGAAGACACTATCAATGAGATATTCCGTGCCGCACATTCGCTCAAGGGTATGGCAGGTACTATGGGTTACAAGAACATGCAGAACCTGACACACGATATGGAGAATGTGTTCTCTGAGGTCAGGAACGGTAATATCAAGATCAAATCAGACATGATCGATGTTCTGTTCCAGTGTCTGGATGCCCTTGAGGCATATACGAACAACATCCGTGAGAGTTCGGATGAAGGTTCGGAGACAAACGAGAATCTGATCAAGGCATTGAATGATATATTAAACGGCGGAACCGGTAAAGGTGGTTCATCCGATGCGCCTGCAGCGGAAGCTCCCGCTGAGGAGAGTAAAGCTGCCGAGGCATCCGGAGATTCCGGAGACGACGGATGGAAACATATCAAACTCGGCGATTCCGAGACAACAGTACTGGGTGAAGCATTAAAGCAGGGCAAGACTCCTTACGGACTTACCGTTAAGGTTCAGGAATCCTGCATACTTAAGGCTGCCCGTGCTTTCCTTGTGTTCAAGGCTGTTGAGGAACTCGGTGAGGTCATCATTTCAGAGCCTTCAACTCAGGATATAGAAGATGAGAAGTTTGATTTTGAATTCTCTCTCATAACGATCTCCGACAAGCCTCTCGATGAGATCATCAGTGCGGCATCGGCTGTATCCGAGATAGAGAAGGTGACCGGCGGTGTGCTCGATCTTGACAATACCGAGATCGCTTCCGACGAGGAAGAGGAAGAGGCTCCCGCAGCCGCTGCTCCCGCAGTTCAGGAGGAAGCTCCAAAGGAAGCACCCAGAAGCAATGCTCCCGCAACTACATCCGCTGCTCCTGCCAAGACCGAGAAGAAGCCTGCAGGAAAGCCCGTAGTAAACAGAACGGTCCGTGTGGATATCGAGAAACTGGATGTCCTCATGAACCTGGTGAGCGAGCTTATCATCGCAAAGAACTCACTCGTAGCTGCAAGCGGCAGCACCGAAGACCGCATCAATTCCGCTATTACCGATCAGGTAGAATACCTCGAATCGGTTACCACGAGCCTGCATGAATCGGTCATGAAGGTTCGAATGGTGCCTATCGAGAGCGTTGTATCCAAGTTCCCTCGTATGATCAGGGATCTTTCCAAGAAACTCGGCAAGAAGATGGAACTGTACATGTCCGGTGAAGACACAGAGCTGGATCGTACCGTGGTTGATGAGATAGGTGATCCTCTGATGCACCTGCTGCGTAACTCCGCTGACCATGGTCTTGAGTCCGCCGAGATCCGTAAGGAAAGAGGAAAGCCCGAAGTCGGATCCATTTTCCTGGATGCATATCAGGAAGGCAACAACGTTATCATCGAAGTAAGGGATGACGGTAACGGTATCGATACTGAGGCAGTTAAGAACAAGGCCATAGAGAGAGGCGTTATCACACCCGAGCAGGGCGATAACATGACCGAAAAGGAGATCATCGATCTGCTCTTCCATGCCGGATTCTCCACAGCCAAGGTCGTATCCGATGTATCCGGCCGAGGTGTAGGTCTGGATGTTGTTAAGTCCAAGATCGAATCCTTGAGCGGTGAGGTTGAAGTTAAGAGCAAGCTCGGTGAAGGCTCCACATGGACCATCAGACTTCCTCTGACTCTTGCCATCATCCAGGCTCTCATGGTAACTGTAGGCGGTGAGAAGTATGCTATCTCACTCGGATCCATTCAGACCATAGAGAATATCTCCAGAAGCAGTATCAAGCTTGTGGAAAATAAAGAAGTTATCCACTTAAGAGGTACAGTTATCCCGCTGATCGATCTGCATGACGTACTTGATGCTCCTCGTCTCGGTGATGAAGATCCCGAGCATATCATAGTTGTCATCGTTAAGAAGGGTGATAAACTTGCCGGCCTCGTAGTAGATGAACTCATCGGACAGCAGGAAGTTGTTATCAAGTCCCTTGGCAAGTACATCAACAAGTGCAAGGTTATAAGCGGCGCAACAATTCTTGGTGACGGCGAAGTTGCCCTGATCCTTGATGCCAATGTGCTGATCTGATAGAAGGAGGAAACAACAATGGATGAACTGTCAACCGTAAGCACCAGTGTCCAGTATATTGTAGTCAAACTGGGCGAAGAGCGTTTCGGCATAAACATCAGTTACGTGGATAATATCGTTCGTATGCAGAGAATGACCAGGGTTCCTGAGGTTGCTCCTTATATCAAGGGCGTTATCAATCTGCGTGGTGAAGTTGTGCCTGTAATGAGTACCCGCATCAAAATGGGTCTTGAACCGGACGTAGAGACAAATGCTACCAGAATCATAATCCTGAAATTCGAACAGCAGGGATTCATCGGTTTCATAGTTGATGCAGTAAATGAAGTAGTTACCCTCGGAACTGATTCTATAGAAAAAGTTGCTGATCAGAATAAGGAAGGAGCGTTCGTTCAGGGCGTAGGTAAGTCTAATGATGGTCTTATCTCCATACTTGATCTGAATGCGCTGATCAATGATCAGGTTTAATAAGGAGAAAGATAATGGCTGAGACTATGTCTTTGAATGACGTCAATTCCATGTATTTTGACGTTTTGAAAGAAATAGGCAATATCGGTGCCGGTAATGCGACGACTGCATTGGCACAGATGCTTGGAACCAAAGTTGATATGTCGGTTCCCAAAGTTTCACTCCTCGAGTTCAAGGATGTCGGTGAGATCGTTGGCGGTGAGGAACTGATAATGGTGGGCATCCTTCTCGGAGTGGAAGGAGACATTACCGGCAGTATCATGTTCATGATCGAAAAAGAAGGTGCGCGTCATCTGACCAACAAGCTGATGATGGGCATGGGTGCTTCCGCACCGGGCGAGGATTTCAATGAGATGGAACTCTCTGCTCTCAGGGAAGTCGGAAATATCATTACCGGTGCTTATCTTAACGCGCTTTCCGGATTGACCAATCTGTGCATATATCCGTCCACACCCGATCTGACCGTTGATATGGCAGGAGCTATTCTCAGTGTGCCTGCTATTCAGTTCGGCATTCAGGGCGATCAGATATTGCTCATACAGAATAATTTCTTTGATGAAGTTGAACTCGACGGATTTTTCATTTTGCTTCCTGACGTGGAATCCTACGGGACCATTCTCAAGGCACTTGGAATATCCTCGCTTTGATTAGATAAACTACTGGAGTTGGTGTAATGGCTAATATAGTTAAAGTTGGTATGGCCGACCTTAACCTGTGCCAGGCGCCCGATGGCATAACAACCCTTGGGCTTGGTTCATGTGTAGGGGTGGCTTTGAGAGAACCCGGTAAGCCGTGGGGAGGTCTTGCGCATGTAATGCTTCCCGATTCGACCGCAATAGCATCAAACGGTCCCGTGAACATTCCGAAGTTTGCCGATACGGGTGTAGAGGACCTGATCAAACGTATGGTTGCCAAAGGCTGCAACAAGACCAAACTTGTTGCAAAGATCGCAGGCGGTGCTCAGATGTTTGCCCATGCGACCAGTGACAAGATGATGCGTGTCGGAGATCGTAATGTCGAAGCGGTCAAGAAGAAACTTGCGCAGCATAACATTCCGATCCTTGCCGAAGATACCGGGTTGAATTATGGACGTACGGTTATCTTCTATCCGGAAACCGGTGATTTCGTAATACGTTCGGTCGGAAAACCCGATAAGACCATCTGATGATCTGAGGTAGATTATGGCGGACGCATTCGATGAACGTGGGAATGGAAGTGATGCGGAGCGAAGCAGGCGGGAAGAAAACGCAGAGGCAAACCGTGAGTTTTCCGCACCGCATATGGAGGTGGATGTAAGCCGCCCCAAGACTGCCAAAGAGCGCGAAGAAGAAAAACTCAGACGAATAGCTGAGCTTGAAGAGGAAGCGCGCAGACAGAAAGAGGAAGAGGAACGCCAGAAAGAATTAAAACGCAGGAGGCTCAAGCGTAAGCTCATCACTCCCGGCGTTGTATTGGCGGTAGGACTGATCGCGAGTGTCACCATGTTCCTGAGGAAATTCGAGAACAGAAGGATGCTCATATGGCTTCTCGTGATCCTGATCGTATCCTGGATCGCAGGAAGCCTTATACAGTATATGTTTGAACGTTTTGCTGCCGAGAACGAGATCATATCCGATGAGGGTGAAGTCATAAGCAAAGGTATGGCCCCCGCGGAGGAAGTGAAGGCCGAAGAGAATGGATGAAATTGGTCGAAAGAGGCTGTGGGACGATTATAAACGTACCGGTGCTTCTGACATCAGAGAAAAACTCATATTGGAATATGCACCGTTGGTGAAGCTGGTAGCAGGTCGTCTTTCTATGTATCTGGGTTACAACGTAGAATATGACGATCTGTGCAGTTATGGTATTTTCGGTCTTATCGACGCAATAGACAAATTTGACATGCTCAAAGATGTCAAGTTTGAGACATATGCGTCTCTGCGCATACGCGGATCCATCCTTGACCAGATCAGGAAGATGGACTGGATCCCGAGGACGGTACGCCAGAGACAGAGGCAGATAGACGCTGCCATCCATGAAATCGAACAGACTACCGGCAAGGCTGCTACGGATGAGCAGATCGCCGAGAAACTGGGACTTACCGAGGATGAGTATACCGACTGGCAGTCCCAGATGAAGGTTACCGGCGTGATCTCGCTTGACGAGTTCACGGAATCCGGAAGCGATATACCCGGAGACAGATACGGTAACTCACATATAGTAGGCCCCGAAGAGGCCATTGAAAAAGAAGAACTGAAGCAGATGCTTGCGGAGGCACTGCAGACTCTGACCGAAAAAGAGCAGCAGGTCATCCTCCTTTATTACTATGAAGACATGACTCAGAAGGAAATAAGCGAAGTTATGGAGGTTTCCGAGTCGAGAGCATCGCAGCTGCACAGCAAAGCTCTGCAGAAGCTGCAGAAGAAGCTTGGTAAGTATATGAACATACTTACAGACAATATCTGAATAATTGGGGGACAGACATGAACGGGTATTTCAGGATATCTACTACTTCCACATCTACCAATCTGGAGATCTTTGCGCCTACGGACGGCGGAGTTCCCGTAAAATCAAATGAAATAGTTTCATACCTGACCGGAAAGACGATTCCCTATGATGCGGGAAGCCTCGGAAAAGCGATCGATGCGGCAGCGACCAAGGACACCAAGGTCACGCTCAATATGGCTCCGTGCGCACCGATATCCGAGATGTCCGTGCTCACGATAGCTCCGGATAAGATGTCGGCGACTGTTCGTTTGTACAGCGCAAGCGAAGGCGGAGTGAATCTTGACGAAGCGGATATCAGGAATGACCTTGCAGCCAGAGGTGTGAAGTTCGGGGCAAAGGATGATGTCATCGCCGACATTATCGCCAATCCCAGGTATTGTGAGGATATCGTCATAGCCGAGGGACAGGCTCCCGGAGAGACTGTAGACGGACATATAGAGTATCTGTTTAATACGGATAACAGACAGCGCCCCACTTTGCTTGAAGACGGAAGCGTGGATTTCTTCCATCTGAATGTTCTCCAGGCTGCGGCCAAGGGACAGGAGCTCGCTAAGCTTCATCGATCAGTGCGCGGTGCGGACGGAAAAGCTCTGGACGGATCCATCGTCAAGGCAAGAGAACCCAAGGATGTACAGTTTAAGTACGGTGCGAACATTCATGTAAGTGAAGACGGCAATACGCTCATATCCGATGTTGACGGTAATGTCAGCCTCGTGAGCGGACAGGTCTTCGTAAACAGTTCGCTGACATTCGATGAGGTCAGCACCTCCACCGGAAATATAGATTTTGACGGAAGCATAATCATTAAGGGCAATATAGACACCAACTTCGAGGTCAGAGTAAAAGGCGATGTGACCGTTAACGGTGTCATCGAAGGCGCCTATGTGGAGGCCGGCGGCAATATCATAGTCGCAAGAGGCGTAAACGGCATGGGCAAGGCCGTGCTTAAAGCCGGCGGCAATATCATAGCCAAGTACCTTGAGAATGTAACGGCAACGGCAGGCGGCTACATTTCATCCGAAGCTGTTATGCATTCCGACATTTCCGCAGGCGGAGATATACTGATCGACGGACGTAAAGGTGTTCTGTCCGGAGGACATGCATCTGCCGGCGGTATGGTCGAAGTTAAGAATCTCGGATCCGAGATGGCCAACGATACGATAGTGGAAGTGGGTATGTCTCCTAAGATCAAGAAGGAGATCATGGATCTGAGGAATAAGGCTGCCGAGAAACAGAAGACTCTCGATCAGGTCATGCCCGTGCTCAATAACATGGCCATGAAGATCAAGAGCGGCGCGGCGCTTACCGATGATCAGAAAAAGTATGTCGGTCAGCTGATGGCTGTCCAGAAGGCTACCGATGAGGAACTGGCCGGTATCATGGTAAAACTGGCTGAACTGGAGAATAACTTCAACATTGATACTCCGGCCGAGGTTAAGGTAAAAGGAACCGTATATCCCGGATCGAGAGTATGCATTTCCGATGTTTCGATGTCGGTAAAGACTCCCGCGAAGTACTGTAAGTTTGTCAAACTCCGCGGTGACGTCAAACTGACATCGTATGACTGAACTTGAGTTTTGCGTTAATGTCTGAGAAGGAGGATAAACTATGGCGATAGGCGCTATTGAGATGCAGGGCCAGATACTTCGTACACAGGATTATTCGACTATCAAGGCTCAGGAAGATTCCAGGAGCGAGATTGCACAGGATAATATCCATAACATCCGCCAGACTGAGGAGATCCGACAGGCCAACAGAGTAACGGGAAGCCAGGCGAGTGCCAACGCCAGGAACGACCAGAGCGCTTCCGATAAGGGCAGCAACGAATACACCGGTGATGGCGGAGCCAGACGCCGCGAGGCCAGAGAAGCCAGGGCCAGAGACGGCAAGGTACTGCTCAAGGCAGTAGAACATATAGACATAAAAGGTTGATATTACAGTTATGATCATTGAGATAATAATAGGAGTACTTGGAATAGCTCTTTTGGTAGCCGGATATCTGATACCCGCACGCAAGGAAGAAGAGGAGTCCGTCGAGACTTTTTCGCGTGATCAGGTTCAGGAGATGGTATCCCAGGAGGTTGAGACGGTCAGAAGCCGTATTGACGGCATCGTAGATGAGACCGTTCAATACGCTATCGAGAAAGCCGAAAGGGGCATGGACAGACTCAGCGATGAGAAGA
>JAEEGL015169300.1_pt1 | contig 13682 bp, 10 predicted proteins | sample 9134231 | NCBI WGS metagenome assembly JAEEGL01 (sample SAMN16246548, study PRJNA631951) | gut metagenome | biome: gut microbiome; feature: rumen; material: fiber-attached | host: Bos | place: Iran: Karaj | collected 2018-10
CAAGCAACGTGGAAACCGTGCCGTCATAATTAATATCTATTCCGTAAAACGTGCCTGTCGCCCGTGACGCTTTGGCAGCAATTTTATCGGGGTAAATATGGCAATGCGCGTCAATTATCATGTTTATCACTTCTTATTCTTTATTTTCTTCCGTACTTTCAGTGTCTACGCCGGACGGCTCTTCTGTTTTTGCTTCAGGCTCTTCCGCGGTGAAAGTGCCTTTCATGATCTTATCAAATTTTTCGCCGTCGATTTTTTCATTGACTACGAGATACTGCGCAACTTCATGAAGCTTGTCGATATGCTCCGAAAGGATCGTTTGAGTTCTGCTGTAAGCGTTGTTCATAATGTCCTTGATCTCTTTGTCGATAGCCGTCGCGGTAGCTTCGGAAAGATTCTTTGCGTGACCGTAATCCCTGCCGAGGAAAACCTCGTCGTTTGATTCGGCATAGCATACCGGGCCGAGATTTTCGCTCATGCCGTATTTTGTTATCATCTTGCGCGCAATTTCAGTCGCGCGTTCAATATCGTTTGAAGCACCTGTGGAAATATCGCCGCAGATAAGCTTTTCCGCCACACGTCCGCCGAGCAGTGATACAAGCTCGTCAAGCATTTCGTTTTTGTACTTATAAGTCTTATCCTCTTTCGGAACGTACATCGTGTAGCCGCCCGCCATGCCTCTGGGAATTATCGAGATTTCATGAACGGGATCCTGCGTGTCAAGGTAATAGCTTGAAACTGCGTGACCTGCCTCGTGGTAGGCTGTCATCTTCTTTTCCTTGTCGGTCATCTTGTGGGATTTCTTTTCTGTACCGACAACGACCTTTACGGTAGCTTCGCTGATTTCCTGCATAGTTATAGACTTTTTGCCCCTGCGAGCGGCAAGCAGAGCCGCTTCGTTAAGCAGGTTTTCAAGGTCAGCGCCGACAAAGCCTGTGGTTGAGCCGGCAATGGCTTTAAGGTCAACGTCGGGACCGAGCGGTTTGCCCTTTGCGTGAACTTTGAGTATCTCTTCCCTTCCGCGGGCGTCGGGGTAGCCTACGGTGACGCGGCGGTCAAATCTGCCGGGTCTTAAAAGGGCGGGGTCGAGTATATCCGGGCGGTTGGTGGCGGCGATGATAATAACGCCCTCGTTTTTGCCGAAACCGTCCATTTCAACAAGGAGCTGGTTGAGCGTCTGTTCACGCTCGTCATGTCCGCCGCCCATGCCGGCGCCTCTGTGACGGCCGACAGCGTCGATTTCATCAATGAATATAACCGACGGGGACGACTTTTTGGCTTTGTCAAATAAATCTCTTACCCTCGAAGCGCCGACGCCGACGTACATTTCAACAAAATCCGAACCGGAAATTGAGAAAAACGGAACGTTCGCTTCACCTGCAACAGCCCTTGCAAGCAGAGTTTTACCCGTGCCGGGAGGGCCTACAAGCAAAACGCCTTTGGGTATTCTTGCGCCGAGCGCACTGAACTTTGAAGGCTCTTTGAGGAAATCGACCATTTCGGAAAGCTCCTCTTTTTCCTCATCCGCGCCCGCAACCTGGTCAAACGTGGTTTTTCTGCTTTCTTCATTGCTGTTTTTAACTTTGGCTTTGCCGAAGTTTATTGACCTGTTCATATCCCCGCCGACGGAATCCATGCGCTTTTTGAGCATAAAATACAGCGCTATGCATATACCGAAAATCATGGCGTAAGGAATGAAGTTCAGAAAAGCTGACGTTGAGCTGTTGGTGTACTGATACTTGATAAGCTCATCGTCGGTCTTTGCTTTTTTGTTGTGTTCCCTTACGGCGTCGTTGATGTCGTCAAGAAAAACGCTGACGTTCGGAACGGTATATTTATTCACCGTGTCAGAATCCTTGAGCTTGTATTCAAGCACCCTTGAGCCGAGATTGAGCTTGTATTCGCTTATCTGCCCGAGGTCAAAATATCTGACCACCTGATAATACGCCGTTTCCGTTTTTTTGGCAGCTCTTGTGGCATACATTATACCGCTGATAAGTATTAACGGCATAAGAATGTAAATAAGCAGCGTAAGAATGCGTCGCTTATTATTGCCGTCCCTGTTGTTCTGATTGCCGGAATTGTCCAATATTTTCACTCCCTGTTAAATTGCTTGTATATTATCAATCTTAATTGTAGATTTCGGGTTTAAGTACGCCTATGTAAGGCAGGTTTCTGTATTTTTCATCAAAATCAAGCCCGTAGCCGACTATAAACTCATCCGGCACGCGCGTGCCTGCATAATCGGCAAAAATGTTTGCCTCGCGCCTTTCCGGCTTGTCAAAAAGAGTGCAGATTCTGATGCTTGCGGGGTTTCTTGTGCTGAGCATATTGCGCACGTAGAAAAGTGTTTTGCCGCTGTCAAGAATATCCTCGACTATCAGCACGTCGTACCCCTCAAGGTTGAGGTCAAGGTCCTTCTGGATTTTAACGATTCCCGACGTTTTAACACCGGAGCCGTAGCTTGAAACGCTCATAAAATCTATACGGCAAGGGATAGTTATCTCCCTCATAAGGTCCGCCATAAAAATTACGGAGCCTTTTAAGATGCTGACAAGCAGAAGATTTTTGCTTTTATAGTCCTCGCTTATCTGTTTGCCCAGACGTTTGACGATTTCACTGATTTCTTCCGCAGAAAAATAAACTTCCTTTATATCGTTTTGCATTTTACCCTGATCCTCTCAATAAATTATTTTTAAAACATCGGTTGTTTTGTCTGTTATTCTGCACCTGTGAGCGCACCCGAATTCTTCAACCCATACGGGACCGAGTGAATCACACAGGATCATAACTGAGTTTTTATCTTTTATTTTGGCTTCCGTAAGCAGCTTTCTGACTGTTTTGGTGCAGTTTCTGCCGGCGATCCTTATTTCGTCGCCGGTTTTACGGCTTCTTAAAGCCAGAGAACCTACAATACGGTCATAGTCTAACACATTCTTATGAACAAACTGTTGCTTTACTTCTTCATTTTTATTAATAATCTGAAATTTAACGGGTCCGCACGGTGTAATAATTTCTTCATCAAGTATAAATTCCCTGCTCCATTCCGGGGTCATATCTTTTTCGCCGAATGAAAGTATTCCGCCTTCACACCTGACGGCAAGCGCGCCGTGAACCTGCGTTTTTCCGCCGCCGAGTATGCCGGCAACCGATTCGATATGCACTTTTTCGGGCGCCGCTCCCGTATTTTCCGCAATTATTTTTGCAAGCGCCCTGTTGAGCACAGCCGGGTGAAGTTCTCTTAACTTTTCAGCGAGGTAGCCTTCGGGGCAGCGCGAACTGCCGATTACTTCATCTGTCAGTGCGTCAAAATAATCTTCATCCTCCCTCGCGGCTAAAATAAGGCGCTGAAAAGCTTCTTCGAGCGAGGGGTTTATTTTTTTTAGTTCCGGCAGCACGTTCAGGCGGATCCTGTTGCGCGAATAATCATCTTTAAGATTTGTGGAATCTGTAACGTAGTCAATCTGATTTGCTTTGCAGTATTCCTCGATTTCCTGCCTCGTGCAGTCAATCAGCGGCCTGATGATATTGCCCCTTACGGGCGGGATCGAACAGAGTCCTTTTACCCCGGAGCCGCGTGAAACGTTGAAAAGCAGCGTTTCACAACAATCCGAAAGATTGTGAGCCGTGGCAATAAGCGCGCCGGGATTAACTTTTTCAAAAAAGTCATAGCGCACCGCTCTGCCGCACTCTTCCTGACCCATCCCCTTTTCTTTTGCAAGCGCGGGAACGTCACAGTGAAGAACTTTGAAATCCACGCCGAGCCTGCGGCAGAAATCTTCCGCAAAACGCTCATCGCGTGCGGCTTCCTCACCTCTGATGCCGTGGTTTACGTGCGCCGCGGTGATAGTGAGCGAATACTCATCCTTTAAAGCGCAGAGTATATGAAGCAGCGCGCAGGAATCGGCTCCGCCCGAAAGCCCGACTACAACGTCGCGGTTTTCTTTAAAAAAGCCGTACCTTTCAACAGTGTTTTTAACCTTACATATCATTTCTGATTTTCTCCATGCCCAGGAACATCGTGTGGTCTGCGTCCCAGATCATTTCAACCGTTTCCGTAGGTCCGTGGCGGTTTTTGGCAACGATTATTTCAACCGTGTCAGCGCGTTTTTCCTCTTCAAAATCAGAATTGTCGTCCTCTTCCTCATTCTGATAATAATCCTTGCGGTAAAGCATCAGAACTATATCGGCATCCTGCTCAATGGAGCCGGATTCACGCAGATCCGCAAGCTGCGGTCTGTGCGATTTGCCCCTGCCTTCCGTTCCTCTGGAAAGCTGGGCGCAGACTACTACGGGAACGGCAAGATCCTTTGCCATCATTTTAAGCTCGCGCGTGATTTCGCTGACCTGCTGAACGCGATTTTCGCTTCTGGTCGACGGTCTGATAAGTCCGAGATAGTCAACAATTACGCAGTCAACGTCTTTCATTCTGCGCACCTTTGCCTTCATTTCGGCAACGGTGATTGAGCTTGTGTCGTCAAAATAAAGCTCGCACCCCGAAAGAAGCCCCGTAGCCATGCCGAGCCTTTCCCAATCCTCGCCGTCAAGCTCGCCGGAACGCATCTTGCTGCTGTTTACCCTCGCCTCGGTGGAAAGAACGCGCATTGCAAGCTGTTCCTTTGTCATTTCAAGCGAAAACATAACAACCTTGCGCTTGCCTATGTAAGAAACGTTCCTCGCAAGATTTAAAGCGAAGCTGGTTTTACCCATCGCGGGGCGAGCGCCGACAAGAATAAGGTCGGAGCGGTGAAGTCCGGAAATGACCCTGTCAAGGTCGGCAAATCCCGTTTCATAGCCTTTGTACAGATCCTTTTCCTCACTCGTGAGGTGCTGAAGCGTCGTATAAACGTCGTTTACGATTATATCGCTGAGCTTTGAGGGCGCGTTTGTGCGTTTGCCCTGGCGGATATTGTAAATCTTCTGTTCCGCGGCGTCAAGCAGCAGGTCCGCTTCAACGTCCTGCCTTTCGGCGTCTTCAATAGTTTCGCGCGATAAGTTGATAAGCTCGCGCAGGAAGAACTTTTCTTTAACTATTTTTGCGTAATTTTCAACGTTGAGCGTTGAGGGAACGATTTCCGCAAGCTGAAAAAGGTACGTTTTGCCCGACGCGGTATCGTAGACGTTATCTTTAACAAGGCTGTCCAGCACAATAAGGGGGTCTATTTTTCCGCCGACAGCTTCAATAGCCGCCATCGCGCTGAAAATCGCCTTATGCTGAGGCAGGAAGAAATGCTCTGAACTGATTATGACCTGCACCTGCGTCATGCAAGCCGGGTCGATCAATATACTGCCGAGAACAGCCTGCTCCGCTTCAAGGGAATAAGGCAGAGCGGAATTGTCAATAGAATTAAGAGCAGTGTCCATTAAGAACCCTCCGGTTGTAAATTATGATTCGCTGACCATTACAAAGAAATCAGCGGTGATTCCCTGATAGAACTTTGCCTGAACGGGGAACGTGCCGTAGGATTTGATGTCCTCCGCAGTGATTTTTCTTTTATCGATATCAATGTCAAGCTGTTTTTTGACAGTTTCCGCAATCTCCTTTGGCGTAACCGAACCGAAAAGCTTGCCGTTCTGACCGGCTTTTGCAACGATTTTGACCGTTTTGCCGCTGATTTTTGAAGCGGACTCGTTTGCCGCGGCTACTTCAAGCTCGATTTTATGGTTTTTGGCGTTTTCCCTGTTTTTAAGCTCTGTGAGCGCCTGAGCGTTAGCTTCAACCGCAAGCTTCCTCGGGAAAAGGAAATTCCTTGCGTATCCGTCGCTTGTGGACACCATTTCGCCTTTTTTGCCGAGATTTTTAACATCCTGAGTAAGAATAACTTTCATATCATAATCCTCCGTTTTAATTTATAGATAAATGAGAATCAATCGCGTTCAATAGTTTTTCCGTAACACTTTCAAAATCCTCGTTCTCAAACTGAGCCGCCGCCATCGTCTGGTGACCGCCGCCGCCGAGTTTTTCCATAATAAGCTGAACGTTTATATCGCCGAATGATCGGGCGGAAATGTTGATGCTGTCCCCCGTTTTAAAGGCGACAAACGAAGCGTCAACGCCCCTGATATTCAGAAGCTCGTCAGCCGCCTGAGCGGCAACGACTCTGATGCCGTCGATATTTTCACTACACACGGCAACAGCGCAGTTTTTGTATTTCTGAGCCGACGCGATGATGTCGCTTTTGATTTTATAATCTTCCATACTGTCGGCAAACATTTTTTTGACTCTTACCGTGTCAGCCCCGGCACCTTTGAGGTACGCGGCGCACTCAAACGTGCTGACCCCTGCCCTGAGCACAAAGTTTTTGGTGTCAAGCATAATGCCCGCAAGCAGAGAATCCGCTATAACGGAACCGATTCTTATCTTTTTGGGAAGGTACTGTATCAGCCTCGTTACAAGCTCGCCCGCGCTCGAAGCCGACGGGTCATGGTAAAATATGAGCGCGTCGTCAATAAAGTCAACAGATTTTCTGTGATGGTCTATTACAACTACCGACCCTGCTTTTTCAAGTATTTCGGGGAATTCCACAAAGCTCTTTATGTGAGTATCAGTCACAACGAGCAGGGTTTTCTTTTTATTAATATAGCCGAGTGCTTTATCTTTGTCGATTATATAATCCTCAAATCCGTTTGACGTTACGTATTCAATAAGCGGCTTTGACGGAGCCGTTTCGGAAGAAGTGACTATATATGCCTCTTTTCCGTAAGCCCTTGCGATAGCGGCAACGCCCATGCATGAGCCGAGCGCGTCAAGATCCGGAAACCTGTGCCCCATGACAAGCACCCTGTCGCAGCCTGAGAGAAGCTCGCAGAACGCGTCCGAAATGATCCTTGTCTGCACCTTGTCCTGCCGCTCGACGCTTTTGGAAACTCCGCCGTAAAATTCATAGGAATCCTTGATTTTAACGGCAGCCTGATCGCCGCCTCTGCCGAATGCCATTTCAAGCGACTGCTTTGCCTGCGCCTCGCTGCCCGCAACGCCCGAGCCTGTGCCCGCGCCTATTGAAAGCGTGAGGTTGACCGGCGTGTCGTTATAAGTATATTCCCTGACCTCGTCAAGCACGGAAAAACGCTGTTCGCTCATTTTTTCAATGTCGCCCGTCTGGGTGACAACTATATATGTGTTTTCGCTCCGTTTGATTTTGATGCAGTCGTAGGAAGTCAGCCATGAGTCAATTATTCTTTCGACCCCGTTTCTGACTGCCGAAGCGTCGGAATCCGAATATTTTCGCTGAATATCCTCCATACCGTCAATCGAAATCATCAGCACGGCGGGTCTTGTTCTCATAAACTCATCGGCAACAAGACGAAGCTTTGTATTGTCCGTAAAATAGACGACGTACTTTCCGTCCTTTGCAAGCTGGGAATACGCGGTAAAATATTTGTCGCTGAATTTTATGTTGATCCCCACGCCGGTGCTTTTGAGCGTTTCACATTCCTGTTCGGTCATCTTCTGAAAATCCGCATATTCGTTATAGTTTGAAAAGCAGTCCTCAAGCAGTCTGTTGTGCCAGTGTATTCTGCCGTTTTCATCCATAACTATAACGGGGATCGGGAAATCTTCGGGATATTTCCCTTCGCTGAAATTAAAGCTGTCCGACATTTTGCGTATAAGCTTCTGCTTGCTTCTTCTGAGCAAGGAATAATAAGCGACGCACACCAGAACAAACGCGGCTATCACCGCGCCCTCAGCTATGGCGACTCTGTATTCGCCGACAACCGCGGTTATTACGGCAAAAATCAAAGCCACCGCGAGAATAGACAGCAGTATGGGAAATTCGCGGATCAAAAATTTAATTTTCACAATTTCACCCCGTTCGTGAATTTATGATCAAACTTCCATAATAATTGCAAGCATTACAGGATTTCTGCCTGTTTTTTCATACATCAGACCTGAAAGTCCGTCCCTTATTCTGCTTTTGATGGTGTTGTAATCAAGTATGCCGGAATCAACGCATTTTTCAACTATCTGTCTGACTTTTTCGCGCGCGTCTTCCATAAGGTCTTCGCTCTCTTTAACGTAAACGAAGCCTCTTGAAATAATTTCCGGCTCGCCGACTATAATATGGCTGTAATAATCCATTGCAACAGCGGCAACAACAAGCCCGCCTTCCGACAAGCGCTTTCTGTCGCGAATAACGACGTTGCCGACGTCGCCTACACCGGAACCGTCAACAAATATATTTTCTACCGGGAGTTTGTCTATCTCTTTGATTCCGTCTTCGGAAATTTCTATCTGAGCGCCGTTGTCGGCAACGTAAATGTTCTGCGTGGCAATACCCATGCTTTCCGCAAGCATGGCGTGCTTTCTTATATGCTTCTGCTCGCCGTGGACGGGTATAAAGAACTTCGGATTTACGATGCCCATCATGAGCTTGAGCTCTTCCTGGCAGGCGTGGCCCGAAACGTGGACGCCCTCGGTTTTTTCATAAATAACCTCTGCGCCGTGCTTCATAAGCTCGTTTATAACGTTGCCCACAGTCTTTTCGTTGCCGGGAATGGGCGTGGCGGAAATAACCACAAAATCATTCGGTCCGATATTTACGATTTTATGCTCGGCAAACGCCATCCTTGAAAGGGCGGACATCGGCTCGCCCTGACTGCCCGTTGTGATAATAACAAGGTTTTCGGGCGCGTACTGATTGATGTTATCCATACTCACAAGCTGACCTTCGTCGACGTCAAGATAACCCATCTGCGCGCCTATCGTAATAACGGTTTCAAGGCTTCTGCCCGAAAGAGCGACCTTTCTGCCCAGGCGCTTTGCGACGTTGATTATCTGCTGGACGCGGTGAACGTTTGAAGCGAAAGTGGCAATTATTATCCTGCGTTTGCCGGCTCTTGTAAAGATAGCCTCAAGCGATTCGCCGACCTTTCTTTCACTTTCAGTGTAGCCCGGTCTTTCTGCGTTGGTGGAATCCGAAAGCATGCACAGCACGCCTTCACTGCCAAGACGAGCAAATCTGTTAAGGTCTATCATGCCGCCGTCAATGGGGGTGCTGTCTATTTTAAAATCGCCCGTCTGTATAATGGTGCCTGCCCTGCATTTTATTGCAAAGCCGAGCGAGTCGGGTATCGAGTGGTTAACGTGTATGGCTTCGACCGAAAACGCGCCGGCATCTATAACGTCGCCGGGGTTTATGGTGTTGAGCTCGGCAGTGCCGAGAAGCCCGTGCTCCTCAAGCTTGTTTTCAATAAGTCCCCTTGTAAGCCTTGTTGAATAAACGGGAACGTTGATGTTCTTGAGCAGATACGGCAGCGCGCCGATATGGTCCTCGTGCCCGTGGGTAATAAACACGCCGAGCAGACGGTCTTTATTTTCGACAATATAAGAAAAATCCGGTATAACAAGATCTATGCCGAGCATATCCTGCTCGGGAAAAGCTATGCCGCAGTCAACGACTATCATATCGCCGTCGATTTCGTAAGCCGTCATGTTTCTGCCGATTCCGTTAAGCCCGCCGATAAACGTGACCTTTACAGGCACTGCGGGTGCTGATTTGCGCTTTCTTCCCGACGAGCGGTTTGATTTGGTTTTTGTTTTGTTTTTTGCGGTGCTGCGTTCCGCAGGAGCGGATTTCGCGCTTTTTTTGGTTGTCTTTTTTTCTTTGCTGTTTTCTTTTACAGTTTCTTTCTGTTTTGATGAAGCAGCTTTTGAAGCAGATTTTTTGGTTGTCTTTTTGGCAGGAGCCGCTGCCTTTTTTTGCTTTTGCTGCTTGCGGACGCCTTTTGTTTCAGCTGTTTTACGGCGTTCCTTTTTTGCATCGTTTGGCATTAAAAAACTTTCCTCCGTTTAAAATAATAATATAAATACCCAATATAATTACACTATATCATACAATTATTGAGCTAAAAAGTCAATACACACCTGTGCCGAATATAACGCTTTATTAGTGATAATTATTGGTTATTTTTTTGCGTTTAAACTTATGTAACAATTATTTAACAGTATTTTACTTGTAAAAATCAGGATAAAATGTTATTATAATATACAACAAATATCTCGGAGGTATTATGAAGCACGTTGATATATTCACCGACGGCGCATGTTCCGGCAACCCCGGCCCCGGCGGATGGGGCGCAATATTAAGGTACGCGGGCGTTGAAAAGGAGCTGAGCGGTTCCGAAAAAGAAACCACCAACAACCGCATGGAGCTCACGGCTGTGATTGAGGCGCTGCGCGCGCTCAAAGAAAAATGTGACGTGACGGTATGCACGGATTCAAAATACGTGTGCGACGCCGTAAACCTGAAATGGGTTTACTCCTGGCGCGAAAAGGGATGGAAAAAGGCCGACAGAAAACCTGCCCTCAACGTTGATTTGTGGGAAGAGCTGCTGGCGCTGCTTGAAAAGCACGACGTTGAATTCGTATGGATAAAAGGCCACGCGGGTCACCCCGAAAACGAACGGTGCGATTCGCTTGCGGTAAACGAGTATTCAAAATATATAACAAAATGAGCGTTGTTGACTAAAAAATAATATTATGGTAAAATTTAAAAAAATGTGAAGGGGAACTATTATGAATTCAAACATCGGTTATTATTCTTCAAAAAAATATATTCAGTATAAAAAAGATAATTTCACGTCCGCCGGCGGTCTTTGCGCGGATAAGACGAACTGCGTTGTTTTCGGCAGCGACGGCGCTCTTTACGCCGGCACCGCGGCAGGGCTGTGCAGACTGGAAAACGACAGATTCGTTCCGCTTTTTACGGATACGCTCAGCGCGCCCGTTCAGTTTTTGTGCGTGCTTGAAAGCGGCGCTCTTGCGGTATGCAGCGAAGAAAATCTTTATTTTGTCAGCGGAAATAAAATTGAGCTTGTAAATTCTTTCGGAGAAAAAATAATCGAAATCACGCAGAAGCGCTCCGCTCTCTGGATCCTTACGGAAGACTACATAATTTCCGCCGACAATTCGGGCAGAAACGTCACGTTCAAAAGAGATCTTGAAGGCGGAAAGGGCATAAGCCTCGCCGTTTCGGACAGAGATATTTACGTCGTTACGCAGACAAACATCAGCGTCGTTCACGGCAAGAGAAAGGAATGGAAGAACATTCTCCCCCGCTTTGCCGCCATGCCGCAGAATTCCATACATACCATCACGTTTGACGAAGCCGGCTATTTATGGATAGGCTCGGAAGACGGTGCTTCTATCTATGACAATTCATCGCTCTGGCTCAATCCGGACAAGATCCGCACACTGCCGAAAAACCCTGTTTACAAAATCGTTTCGGATAAAAACGGCGGCAGATATTTTGCTTCGGACGTCGGCATCATTTATCAGAACAAAGGAAAACTCAAATATTTTTCGGCTGAACGCTGGGTGCTCGACGACAAAGTAAACGACATTGCCGTAACAGACGACGGCAAAACATGGTTTGCCGCTACGGACAAAGGCATTTCAAGAATCACGTCGTTTGAAACGTCGCTTGCCGAAAAGGCTCAGTATTACGACGATATGATAGAAAAATACCACATCCGCCACAACTTTACGGCGGTGCGCAGCGTTGAAAACAACGATATAACAAACGGCTTCATAGAAATTTCAGACAATGACGGTCTTTGGACGGCGTGCTACGTTGCGGCGGAAAGCTTCCGCTACGCCGCCACCGGCAGCAAGGAAGCGCTTGAAAAAGCAAGAAGAGGGCTCAACGCCATGCTGTACCTCACCAAAATCACCGGAATCCCCGGCTTTACGGCAAGGGCGGTGCGCTACCCCGGCGAATACGGATACGGCGACGGCAACAAGGAATGGGCTCCCGGCGTTGACGGCACGTGCGAATGGAAAGGCGAAACGTCAAGCGATGAGATGACAGGGCATTTCTTCGGCATGTCGGTTTATTACGACCTTTGCGCAAACGAAGAGGAAAAAGAAGAAATCAAAACGGCGCTGTGCAATATAGTTGAGCACATTCTGCGCAACGATTACAGGCTTGTTGACCGCGACGGACTTCCGACGACATGGGCGGCGTGGGACCCTGAAATGCTCAACCATGACGACAGATGGTTCTTTGAAAAAGGCATAAATTCACTTGAACTGCTCGCGTTCTTCAAGGTATGCCATCATATTTCCGGCGATGTGAAATATAAAGAACTTTACGATAAATTCGTAACGAAATATCATTATCCGCTCAATGCGATGCAGCATAAGATCAGGGACGCGCATATCTGCCATATTGACGACAACCTCGGTTTCCTTATCACCTTCACGCTTTTAAGGCTTGAGGAAAACGAGGCTCTGCGCTCGCTCTACCTTTGCGGCATGGAGGATCACTGGCAGTATGAAAGAATAGAAAAGCAGCCTTTGTTCTGCTTTATCCACGCAATCTGCACAGGCAGGGACGAAGATCTTGTAGAGGGCGTTCAGTCGCTGCGTGAAATGCCTTTTGACCTGACGTTCTACAACATGAACAATTCAAAACGCAGGGATCTTGAATATGACACCGAACAGGAGGAATGGTATGAATCGCCCCAGCTTGTGCGTCCGCTCCCGTTTGACGAAAGGAATATCCACAGACCTGACGGCAATTCCTTTGCCGCAGACATGCATGCACATAACCACTGCCAGGAAGGCACGGTTTTCCTTCTGCCGTACTGGATAGCGAGATATTACGGCATTCTCAGGGAAGACGAAGAATGATAACCGCTGTGCCTGCACAGGAGTATTGACATGGCAAACTTTACAAAAAAAGCAATTACCGATTCATTTCTGAAACTGCTTAATGAGAAAAAATTTGATAAGATCACCATTAAAGATATTGTTTCCGACTGCGGTGTGAGCAGAAAAACCTTTTACTATTATTTTGAGGATATATATGATCTGCTCGGCAAATACCTTGCCGATTTGACGGAAGAGTCCGTTAAGAACATCGACAACGTTGAAAGCTTTGAAGCGGAGCTGCTGAAGCTTATGGATTTTGTTATGCAGAACAAACGGGCTGTTTATCATATCTATAATTCCGTCAGCCGCGAAAGACTTGAAGATTATCTTTATGAAAGTTCTTACCCCGTAATGAAATCAGCGGTTATGAAAAAGCTTGACGGTAATCCTTACAGCATGAAAGACGTTGAGGTTTTTTCAAAAATCTGCGCAAACGCTCTTACAGGCAACGTTCTGCGCTGGGTAAAGGAAGGTATGCCCGACGATTTTGAAGAGATGTTAAAGCTTATTTCAATAGTGATCGACAATTCGCTTTGCGAAATCATCAGATAATAAGCTCTGGCTTTCAGCTTTTATAATGGTTACATTTGTGCCGTTTTGTGTAAATTTTTCACAAAGCGGCACTTTTGTCCGTTTAAACCGGTTTTAAAATCATATATATTATTACCGTAAGACAAAACAGGGAGTTGAAAAAAATGAAAATGGTAAGATACGCCAAAACCGGCTCAATTTTAAGCGGAATAACTTTTATCCTGTGCGGATTGTTTATAGCGTTTTTTCCGTCCGCGTCAATTCTGACGGTGTGCTACGCCGTCGGTGCGGTAATCATAATAAGCGGAATAGTCAAGATAGTGGGCTACTTTTCCAAGGATCTGTATTCACTTGCGTTTCAGTTTGACCTCGCGCTCGGGATATTCAGCATCCTGCTCGGCGCGGCGCTGATTCTGCGCCCGAAGCTGCTGGTTTCGGTTTTTCCGGTAATAATCGGTCTGATTCTGCTTGTCAACAGCCTTTTCACCTTTCAGAC
>JAEEGL013365851.1_pt1 | contig 13681 bp, 12 predicted proteins | sample 9134231 | NCBI WGS metagenome assembly JAEEGL01 (sample SAMN16246548, study PRJNA631951) | gut metagenome | biome: gut microbiome; feature: rumen; material: fiber-attached | host: Bos | place: Iran: Karaj | collected 2018-10
AGAGATCCGTACAGTTCTTTCGGAAGCGCTTTTACAGTACAACAAAGAGCTCAGAGAAAACGATGCCGGTTCTTTTGTGATCCGCAGCAGTATGAATAAGGACCTTCCGACAACGCTTGCGGCAATTGTCGCGATTCCGAAGGGGGAGAGATCCTTTGAAATTCAGAGTTACTGGGCGGGGAATTCCCGGAACTATGTCCTGATGCCGGGCGGCCTGAAACAGATCAGCACAGACGATATCGTCGGCAATTATGATCCTTATGAGGATTTGCTGAAGGACGGCATTCTCAGCAACTGTGTGAATGCTTCTGTACCGTTTCAGATCCATGAGAGCGTTTTTCGGAGTGAAGAACCGTGTATGATCCTGTCGGCATCGGACGGCATATTCGGATATCTGGATTCACCGATCCGTTTGGAATGGATTTTACTGAATGCCCTTCAAAAAGCCGAAACTCCTCTTCAGTGGGAAGAAATGCTCCGTAAAATCTTTGGCGCATATTCCGGAGATGACCATACTCTTCAGCTTGCGGCTCTGGGCTTTTCCTCTTTTGAGGAAATGAAAAAAACATATAATAATCGAACAAGATTTCTGAATAGGAATCTGATACGCCCGCTGGAGAAAGCGGAAAAACGAGCGGATAACGAAGCGGTTAAAGCTTTGTGGACTCAATACAAAAAGGAATATCTGATCCTTCAGAAGGAGCTGGAAGAGTGCGATGAGCGGTGAAAAAGCGGTTGTAAGAGGATACGAGCTGGAATCAAATTTCACGCATCTCGGCACGGATGCCCAGTGGGCCTTTGCCAGGAAGGACGGAAAAGACTGGTTTATCAAGCGCTTTTTCGATCCGGTCTGGCCGAAAGACACGAAAGCTTATGATGCTGCCTATATTGAGAAACAGGCAAAGGAATGCAAGCGTTTTTATGAGAGGAAAAGAAAACTCTATGATGCGGTCGCGAAGTGTGACAACGGGAATGTGGTTACCGTCAAAGAGTTTTTTATGGAAAACAGCAAGTACCACGTGGTAACAGAACGGGTACATGCGGAAAACATTGATCTGAAAAAAGATATTTCCAGGCTTCCGGAGAAGGAAAAATATCTTCTTCTGAGGACGATTACCATGAATATGATGAAGCTTCATGAGTATGGTATCGTTTATGCTGATATACGCCCGGACAATATCCTGTATAAACGCTCGGCATCCGGGAAACTGGTGGCAAAACTGATCGATTTTGACGGCTCCTTCTTTGAAAACGACCAGCCGGAAAAGGGGATTCCTCTCAGCGAACCGTATATTGCGCCGGAGACAGCGGAATTGCTGTTCGAAGGGAAAGAGGTTCATCTTACCAGAAAGGTGGATGTTTTCAGCCTTGGTTTGCTGTTTCATCTGTACTGGACCGGTGAAATGCCGGATTTCGATGAAACACAGTATGATTTTGCCTGTGAAGCGCTTAACTGCGGCGGTGTACTGACCGTTTCTCCGTTAATTCCATTTCATCTGGCCGCCCTGATCCGTATGATGCTGTTAAAAAATCCGGCGGATCGCCCGACAATGGCCCAGGTGTTTGAAGAATTAAAAGCGATTCAGGAAGGAAAGCCCTCAACGCTCGGAGGGAAACCAAAACCTCCGGTGAAGCCTGTCACAGAGACGACAACTCCTCCTTCGGGCGGCTTTACGGTTAAGATTAATTTTGGCTCTTCCGCAGATAAGAACGGCAGGGCAGTTATTGAAGAAACGGGAACGTCTCCCGCCGCCACGCCACCGGCAGATAAAGAGTCCGACGGCCTGTGGAGTATCCCGGATGGATTTTAAAACTGAAACTATGGAGGGTACGGAACATGTGGATATGCAAAAACTGTGATACAAAAAATGAAGATAACAATCTTTATTGTTCATGCTGCGGCGAGAAAAGAAAAGAGACGGTACGTGTAGAGCAGAATAGCAGTACGCAATCCACGAACTACACCGCAAATACCGGGAGCACAGCGACACAGGGTACCGTGCAGAATCAGACGGTTACCAATGCAGGCACGGAAACCCGGCAGAATAAAGAGACTCCGGAACGTGCCCAACAGAGAAAAAACGGGCGGATTGTTGCTCTGGCGATAGCCATTGTATTCGTTATTCTGGAAGTGTGGGCTGCAGGGATAGAAAACAATCTCGCTGATCCGGCTTATCTCAAGAATAGAATAATGGTATCGGCTATCCCGTTTATTTGCTGCGGAGTTTTGTTTTTTGCAAACAATCTTGTTTTGGCAGAGATTGCAAGTTTTGTTTTAGGCTTTTTTGCGCTATATGATGTTTTCGTATTTGCCTTCTATGGTTTTACATCATGGATCGGTGAGCCATTTCCGGACCTGGGAATGGGAATTATGATTGTTGTAGGCCTTATTGTAGGTGTCTGGGCAGGAAAAACAGCATTCAGAGGGTTTGATAAAAAAGAATAAAACAGTCAGCTGATTTAGCCTTTTTGCTATATTCATTTTGTCGGAAAAGGACATGAAATATGTGGGTCTGTAGAAACTGCGAAACAAAAAATGACGATAAGGATCAGTATTGCGCCTGTTGCGGTGAAATGAAGTACGTTAATCCGGCGCCTAAGCCGACTCCGCCGAAACCCGATCCTCCGCCGACTCCGCCGAAACCCGATCCTCCGCCGGCTCCGCCGAAACCCGGCACTGGTACGATCCCGCCAAAACCCGGCACGACGCCACCGCCTGCCACAAAAAAATCTTCGGGCGGCTCGTCCTGGGGGAAGAGGCTCCTGATATCGGTAGTTGCTTCTCTTATCATTAGCTTTATCTATAATAACATTGATGATCTGAAGCTGGGCAGTAAGACGAATAGCACTACGTATTCGTCTTCCTATTCATCTTCTGTATCGACTCCACGGCCGACTGCGAAAGCAACTGCCACCCCGCGGCCGACTGCCGCACAGGCTTCAAACAGGAAACCTGTCATTACTTCTTCCAAGCTGAACTCGTCAAATCAACCACACCTGGAATGGCAGGCGGTTTCCGGAGCTAAGGAGTATCATATATATTATTCCATGTCTTACTGGGGAACCTATGCGGATTTTACTTCGAATCCGAGCGCTGCTACGGAAACAACTGTCACCGGCTGTGAGGCCGGAGAGACATATTATTTTAAAATCCGGGCAAAGATGCAGGACGGCACCTGGTCCGACTACAGCGATCCGGTGAGCATCAGTATTCCTGCGGGCAATTCTTCCTCATCTTCGTCATCTTCTTATGGTTCGTCGCAGACATCAAGTGCGGATTCCTATTATGTCGTGGGAAAGATGACGAATGCGACCTTTGAAAAGCTGACGGATAAAATGCGTGTGAATCTGGATTTGAAACATCACAGCATTCCTTCACCGACAGAAGATGGGACCAGCTATAATAACGGAGAAGAATATGAACGCTATAGTATAATTCGGTATGACTCATCAAATGAGTGGGAGAGTATAGGATATATATATAATAGCAGAGGACAAGCAATCTATATCATCAGAAGCTGGGCAGGATATCATAAGAATGGTCCTCGTATACAGCTGGATGTATTCTACGAACCGGATGGCACTTATCTTGGTTACCAGAGCTGGGATATAACAAATAGCCTATCCAACAGTTCAAGAAATTCTCCTTACTATATGCCGTCGCAGGGAACCCATAAACTGGAGTAATCAGTATTCTATATAAACGGGAGATTTGAGAAATATGTGGATATGCATGAACTGCAAGACAGAAAATGAAGATAACGATCTGTTCTGCGGCGGATGCGGGCATAAAAGGGTTTCCGTTATAAATGTAAAGGGTCCGCAACCGCAGGAAAAAACCGCTTATGTGAATCATGACCCTGTGCAGGGCATAAAAGAAATAGAAAGCTTTATCAAACCGGGCGTGAGCACCATATATATCGGCGGAGTATTATTGTTGTTTGGAATCTTCTCGTCCTATTCTCTGGGACATCCGGGAGTCCTCATTTTTATGCTTGCCGTGGCAGTGCTGATAAATATTGTTACGTGGCGGGATTTACAGAAATGGAAAGAATCAATTAATAAGATTCAGGAAACCGGACTGTCGCAGGAGGTGGTGACGGACTTTCACCGTGCCAGGTCTTATTTCGGCGGTGAACTGCGGCTAGGGGACCGGTATATTTTCGGAAAAAAATCAGCGCGGGTGTTAAAATACTCGGCTCTTCGGAATGTATATCAGTATATCCATAAAACGAATTTTGTGGAGGACAGAAGGGAATTACGCGGGAAGACGGTTGATGATGAAACAGTTGAAATCTGTAAAATGCAGGTCAGGGGCAAATCCGATGCGGAACTGATGACAGTTGTAACGGAAATACTGAAGAAAAACAACCGGGTTACGGTAGGTTATAATAAATAAAAACTACTGCAGCGACTGCGGAAAAGATCAGAGACTGATCTGAAAAATATTAAAATTTAGGAGAGGTAACAAAAGATGATTCCTATTTTCTTTACACGGTATAAAAAGGCCCCTCTGGCAACCTGTGTCAGCTTCCTTTCGACAGCCTTCTATGCGATAGCTGCGTATATGGTCCTGGCTTACATCCTGAACTGGGACGGCCTGCGGGACGGTGCGTCTGTTGTGGAGATCATTCTTCTGGCGGTTGTTTTTGCTGCAGTGGGGTTCGGCCTCATGAAGCTGGCTGAGTGGCTTGCACTGCGCAAGCAGAAGAAGCTGGCGGAGAAGGAGGCCGCATCAGGATCCGCTTCGACAGTTGCGTCGCGGACGGCAGAAACGACAGTTACGTCGCGAACGACAGAAAAGTCACCGGAAACATACTGGACCTGTGCCGTCTGCGGTACCAGAGTAAGTCAAACGGCAGCTTATTGTACTCATTGCGGCGCTTCCAGAGACGGGCGGATTCCCGGAACATCGAAAGTTACTACTACCACCACGCATGCAACTCCGCCTGCGTCTACCGGGATGGATTCCTCTCTTTGGGAAACCCCTACCGATTTCTGATACCGGCCTGAACCTGATAAGGAGAAGTATAATGAAAAAAAGCATTATCTCACTTTTGCTTTGCTGCGCATTGCTGATGACGGTTTTAGCGCCGTCTCTGGCTTTTGCGGAAGACCTCGGTTTTACGGATTATGATGAACTGCTTGCCTATCTGCAGGCACAGAGCAATGATCCGCCTTCAAGAATCGAGTTCGTCTGCAGCAGTCAGCTGTACAAGACTCTTAGCGACAATGATTTCACAGAACTGTACCGCCTGCTTTTGAAAGCCGGCATAGATGTGCAGAAATCGTATTTTTACTATTCCGATTCATCCGCAGCCATCAGGGTGAACTATCCGGAATATATATACTATCCCTGGGCGGACGTAAGCACGACAGAAGAGCTTGAGTACGCTATCAGAGAGCTGTCAACAAATGCAGATGATGAGGCGCAGGACTTTGTTCTCGTCTATTCAGACGAATTGGCCCGCGAACTCGGTGACCGAGGCAGACTGGATTATTATGCTGCCCGGTGCGGAGTGTATTCCATCTATGCAAGACCTCTGACAGAAAGAGTTGTGAAGATTTCTTCCGTTCAGTTCTTTAATAAGCCATACGCACAGGTTGACGATTATGCCCAGTTTGCAGCAGCAGTTTCCGGCTTTGCCGATCAGGGTGTTACCGATTTTTATATTGTATTGTCACCGGAGCTTTTCGCCAGGATATCGGACAGCAGCGAAGAGAATAAAGTCATGGAAAGCGGCAGCAAGCTGTTTAGCTATGGGGCAGGTATATACCAGGATATATGTACGATACATTATTTTGGAGCAGAATATACCGACCTTGCAAGAGCAGTCTGCAGGAGTGCAGAGGATGTTAAAGAAACGATCAGAGAGATGGGCGCGGCAGGAATCTCTGATTTTGAGCTGATCTTTGCATACAGATCTGTCTATGATGAGCTGGCAGAGAATGATTTTGCGCGTCTGAAAGAAATTGAAAGAGAAGCCGGCATGACCGGAGCTGACATGTCCTATGGCGGCGGCAGGATCATATTTGAAAATGCAGAGATAACGGCGGAAGTCGTCGCGCTTGAATCCCTCGCGGATGCCGTTGCGTATACCGAAAGCCTGGTTCAGGCCGGAAGCACGGACATTCATCTGTTTTGCACAGAGGATCTTTATCAGAGCCTTCTGGGGGACCTGACGATAAGCATAGTGTTTTTCCGCAGCGGCAGTAACCGCATTTATGACCTGCTGTCGCAGGCAGGCATTAACGATTATGATCTTTCTGTTTCGGAAGCGATCCATGTCATCAATATTCATGTCAACAGCCTGTTTCCGGGTACGGCGATTATGCAGGCAGTCAGAAACGGTGACAGCAGTGCTCTGACTGCCCGCGAGAAGGAGACCTGGGATGCAGCGGCAAAGATCGCAGAGCAGACAAAGAGCAGTGATCCTCTTCTGACAGCCAAAGGGATTCATGACTGGCTTTGTGAGCATGTGGTATATACAAATGATGAAACGACGGAGGAAGACGATAACGCCATCGGAGCAATCCTGAACGGAGAGGCAAACTGTGACGGCTATACCGATGCCTTTTATCTGATCGGAAGTCTTGCAGGGCTGAATATCCGTTATCAGCATGGCGACAGCTACAACAAAGGCCTCATGCAGTTTTCGGCAATTCCTATAACCCATATCTGGAATCTTCTTGAAATAGACGGTGTCTGGCATATGGTGGATGTGACCTGGGATGACGATGAAGATGGCTGCACCTATATCTGGTTTAACGTGGGCAATGATATCGCGAAGCGCATGCACAAGTGGAATGAGGATATGACAGTAGAACTCGCTGATACCACAGAGCGTGTTTACAGCGGCAGCGGTGATTTTTACATTCGCAGCAGGCAGGATCTTGAAAATGCTGTTAAAACGGCAAAAGAGAGAAAGCTGCAGACGCTTGAGATCCTTTTTGAAGATTTATCTCTCTCCGATATGGTTGAAGAGGCAAAAGATATGGTTGCCGATGCTTCCGGAGCAGGAATCCTGTCATATTTCTGGGAGGAAAGAATGGGTCTTTTGGGCTTTCATGAGCTCACGTGGGAATGAGACATCATGAAAGTAACGATATCATATACTAAGTACAAAAATTCCGCAGATTTCTGACGAAACCCGGAAAAATTCTCTGTCTCTTTGATGATCCGGACTGAAAAAGGGGAAAAATATAATGTGGATTTGCAGAAACTGTGATACAAGAAATGATGATTTGTCTCAGTATTGTGCCTGTTGCGGTGAAAAACGACAGGACCGGGTTGCACCGGATCCGCAGCCGGGCACTGATTCGGATAACAGCCTGACTGAGCAGCAGTATCAGGTGGCGAAATCGTTCATGCAGCACGCCAAAACAGAAGCGGAGTATCAGCAGGCAATCCAGAGGCTCACAATTCTTAATTCCTATAAAGATGCTGAAGATCTGATTAAACTGTGTAATGAAAGAATAAATGAATTAAAAGCGGAGAGCGGACGGAACAGCGGAGACAGGGCTCATGATAAGGAGTCAAAGAAAGAGAGAAAGAGCTTAAAATATGCAGCAGCCGTCTGCTATTTCCTGGCCGGCATTATTATCAGCTTTTGCGTTTTGAATTATGACCGGTTTGTAACTACGACGCGTGTTAAGCTGGACTTCATGAAGTCGTTATACAGGGTGTTCATGTATGACACGAACTTTGTCAGATATCAAAGCAGCGTTATGGGGAGTTATGGCGGGATTATCTGCTGTATTTTGCTGATACTTGCATTCCTGCTTATTATTGCCGGGCTGCTGACCGGGAAAAGACGTCCTGTGATAATAGGCAGTGTGATCAGTATGGTGGCGTGTTTTGCTTTACCTGCGCAATTGTTTTACGGCCTGGAGTACAGAATTCTGCTGGGAAAACAGGGAGGTATGGCTCCTGATTTCAGGTGGATCAGATTTCCTGTTCTGACACTTTTTTATTTGTCGTTGATTCTCTATTTTGCGGCTTTATTGCTTTGTTCCGCCCGAAAGAAACAATCCCGGTTCTTCGGGTGGGCCGGATGTATGCTGGCACTTGCCAAGCTGATACCGTCCGGATATATGACGTGGCTGGTTGTTAACGGCGGGCTCAAAAACAAAATGCATTTCGGCTTATCAATATGGGCAGTTGTGCTTTCGCTTTTACTGGGAATCGGATCGGTTTGTGCGGGATATATATTCTCTTCCTCAGAGTAGTAAACATAGGTGAAAATAAAAAAGCGGAGATGAAATTCTCCTTATAAGGTGTATTGACCGAAAACCAAAAGGCTGCTGTTATGTATGGCAGCCTTTTGCAAAACCGGAGTATTATTTATATCGTTTTTAAGTTCGCGAAAATAACAAGTGAGATATCAGTTTTCCTGAGGCTGTGTTATCCTGCAGTTGTAAAGCAGAAGCCGGATAAACCATCAGGCTTTATTCGGGAAGATTGCCTGTTCAGCAAAAAAAAACAGCGCAGTCTTCCGGCAGAGAAAGGAAGGAGAACTGATATGTGGATTTGCAAAAACTGCGATACAAAAAATGAAGATCATAACCTTTATTGTTCATGTTGCGGAGAAGAAATAACAAAAATAAAAGCGGATGAAGATCAGAACGATGAAAATTCATCTCGGAATAAAAAGACCGGTAAAGAAGAAAGCGGTTCCAGGTGGACAGAATTTTTGGGCTGTGGTGCTGTTTTGGCCTTTTTTCTGATCATGTATGTTTTAAGCAGCGGAAGTTTTGCTGCAGCATGGAAAGATACGTGGTTTAAAGTGCTTTTGTTGCTTTCAATAATTGTAGAAGGTATCATTTATTCAGATACAGTTTGATACTAATAAGGAAACTTTTTAACAGTTGACGAGGGAATTCATATGAAAGAAGTAATGGGTAACATATATTGTATTTTACTTTTGATAATCGAGACAGGTTTCCTCATCGTGATGACAAGGGCCGGAGTAACAGGAATCTTTGATCTCGTAATTCTGGTGCTCATGGCGAAAAATATATTTCTTCTTTATTCTTCTTATAAGGACAGGAAAAAGAAGGAAGAAAGCAATCGGAATAATCAGGAGTTTCCAAAGGAAACAATCCCTGAACAATCAATCCCTGAACAAACAATTCCTGAACAGAACATACCCGGGAACGACGAAACACTCTGGTTTTGTGAAAAGTGCGGCACTCCCAATGTTTTCAGTGACAGATACTGCAAAAAATGCGGGTATGACCGGACGGAACAAATGGCAGGTCAGAATTATATATAGGATACTGATTCCGACCGCGAAAATAACAAGTGAAAAATCAGTTTTCCTGAGGCTGTGCTATCCTGCATTTGTAAAGCAGAAGCCGGATAAACCATCAGGCTTTATTCGGGAAGATTGCCTGTTCAGCAAAAAAACAGCGCAGTCTTCCGGCAGAGAAAAGGAGGAAAACTGATATGTGGATTTGCAAAAACTGCGACACAAAAAACGACAGCGGTGATCTGTATTGTACCTGCTGCGGAGCAAAGAATGACAGCGGACATCCGACAGACGGGTATGGCTTCACGGGAATAATACCTGATACGGGAAATTCACACAGCAGACAGGACCTGGACGGGCAGTATTCTCATCAGTGAAAAGGGGGGTTTTCTGATGAAACGGTTATTTCTGATGTTTTTATCATTCCTGTTAACCCTGTCATTGGTGCTCTGCTGTCTGCCGTTTGCCGCGAACGCGGAAAACGGGTGGACTGTGCGGGCGGTGGAAAGCAGAAAAAAGATGCCGGAATACCGCCTCAGCAGTGAGAAAGCCGTGGAAGAAGCCCGTAATTCCGTTTACGAATCGTATAAAAACAGTATTGCAGGCCGAAAGGCGGAACTGACTTCCGGAAAGATCACCATCAATGGCTGGACAATGGAACTGTGCTTTAAAAAGATCGGGCTGCCGGGGCCAAAAGGCTATCCTGTCTATATTGCTCTTCACGGGGGAGGAAACGACAATAAGGAGTGGCAGAGGGAGCAGTACAGGATCATGCAGTCCTTCTATGACGGAGAGATTGAGTCCGGATTGTATATTGTTCCGCTTGCCATTGTTGCCGCAGGCGATGAGCATTACCAACCGGAGTCTTTCCTGTTTTACGACAGGATTATTGAAGATGCCATTGCTTTTCATCAGGCAGATCCGGACCGTATCTATCTGACGGGCTTTTCTTCCGGCGGAGACGGCGTTTACGCGATCGCGCCTATGATGCCGGAGCGTTTTGCGGCTGCGGAAATGTGTGCGGGCAGCTCGAGCTGCTGGAGATTTGAGAATCTTTGCAATCTCCCCTTGCGCATCCAGATGGGAGAAAAAGACAACGCCTATGAACGCAATAGCAACGCAGCGAAAGTGGATGGAATACTGAATGATCTTGCTTCCCGGTACGGAGGCTTCCCGCACCAGACGCTTCTTCATGTCGGAGGTGACCATAACAGCTGGACGCATTATGTATTTACGAAAGAGCCCGCGTCCGTGTATACGGGAAAGGAAGTTCAGAACTGGCTTGAGGGGAAAAGCGCAGCAAGTACCAGCAGGGATGCCCGCTCTGTTCACTGGCTGAGCCAGTACCGGCGGGATCCTCTGCCGAAAAAAGTGGTTTGGAGCACCGCTGTATGTGCCGGGTTGCGCCGGACAAAAGGAATCTACTGGCTGGACAGAGACGGTCTGCTTCAGAATACCACCGTTGTTGCTTCCTATAACCGGGCGACGAATTCAGTGACGATAGAACAATGCGATGCCACACAGGGAACTTTGAAAGTGTTCCTGAATTCTTCAATGCTCAATCTGTTCAAACCGGTTTCTGTTACGGTAGCCGGTGTTACTGTCAAGGTGGATCCGGTCTGTTCGAGACAGATCATGGAAAGCACACTGAAGATGCGGGGAGATCCGGAGCTGGTCTTTTCTGCAGAGATTGATATACACTATAATGCTGAGCAAAAACTGATAGAAGTAGAACCGGTTTACAAATATGAGGCGGATTATGAAATCAGTGATCCTGCTAGGCTGCTGTACTGGGACAGCCAGCGCATTTTCCATGTCGATCAGAGCCTCTTCGGCCTGACACGGGAGCAGCTGTCGTCCAGGCTGAATCTTGCCCTCGGGGACCTGGAACCGTGGCCGTATTATGGCACGGATGTTTACTGGACGTATGTCAGCCGGCCGGATAAACCCTCGGTGATTTTTATGTTTCAGTATAATAAATGTGTTATGATTTATTCGGAGATGACAGGCAAACCGAGCCGTCGTCTTGAACAGGCTGCAGAAGAACAGTATGGCAGTTTCCTGGGGGTCCTTGCGTGCGAGGGCAGGGCACGCTATTATCTCGAAGATCACGAATATGATGGCAGACATCATACGGTACAGCAATATCAGTACTTTACTTTCTGGTTTCAGAGATAAAGACAGAAACTGACTGCAAAAGCGGGAGGATTCAAAATGAAAAAAGGAAACTACAAATACTGGAGAATAGGTGTTCTGATTTTTGCACTGTTCATGTGTGCAGCTGCAGGGGCCAGACAGCGTTCGCTTGTTTTATGGCTGGGATCATCGGCAGTCATTTGCCTTCTGATGACACCGTATCTGATTGCAGACTGGCACAAAAAGGAGGACGGGAATGACGCTGCCTTTGATATTCAGAAAGAGCTGCAAAAAGATGAATTTGTGAAAAAGATACTTGAACAGCAGTCCCAAAAGGCTCCTTCTGAAGATTTTGCTGCTTTTGCAGTGTTTAGAATTATAGATCAGCAGCATGAAGAGTTTGAACAGATCGTTCGGTCCACGGATGCCGGGAAACTGCATGCCTTTTTTATAAATGCTTATAATATTTTTATCAACCATCCGGAAACCATCGGATTTACATCTGATCTGATCAATAAAAACAATCATGATACGTCTCCGGCTCAATGGAATACGGATATCTTCAAACTCGGGAACGGAGATTGCGCTGCCCTGCTGTTTATGCCGGTTCGGCATGATACCCTTGCTGCAAGAACAGTCGGCGTCATTTTAAGCGACAAAGGAGACGCCCACTATTATTGTATGGTAAATAAAGATGAACAGGCAGCTTCGGCAGTTATGCGCAGAAGAAAAACCAAAGCTGACAGGATCGGAGAAGTAAATGGTCTAGGTCTGGAATTGATGCAGAAATTCCTGAATTGTATGAAGAATGACTTTTATCGTCCTGACAGTTGGGAAACATACCGCCGGCAGCATGTAATTTCGGGGTTGAGTGAAAGATATATTGGTACTCGCCATCAGGAAATGGTACATATTCTGAGACTCGGCAGAGCTTTTCCGCTTGATGAGCTTGCAGAGAAGAGCATATCTCTTGATGGTTTTATTTCCGCTATCAGGAATGAAATGTACAAGGCAGCTGTCAGAATCAGCGAAGAATTATCTGAAAACAGTGATAAAAAGGTTTTCACACTCTTTTATTATAATTACGAACCGGACAGCAACAGGAATCCTGAGATTTCACCTGGGGAAATTGCCTGGTTCTACATGCTCCTGAACAGAGAGAAGGTAGCGCATTTTCTTGAGCCTTATCAGTTGAATAAACTTGACAGGCTGCTTTCGGCAGACCATGTAAAGTTGCACCGGGACATGGAGACATCGGAATGGTGCAAGTGGCTTTTATTGGAACTCAGGAATATATATGCTGATTCTGATTGCTCTGTGTTTAACTGGGACTATGTCATCGGCAAGGGAGGCAGAGAAAGCAAATTTGCCTGGCTGTATGCCTATCATATGGACTGCCCGGAAGAAACTGCCGTACAGGAAACCAGGACAGTTTTAAACAAAATGATTGATCCGAAACTGAAAACTCTGTATCCGGGTTGGGAAATGGCGGTTTCGCGCAGTACAGTATATATGATCAGAGACTATGATGACCTGAGCCCTGAGGACTGGCTGAGTTTTAACCATCCGTTTTTTGAGGCGCACAGCAAAAATCCCGAAGAATCTGCAAAACAGTACTATGACCTTTATTATTCGGACTACTGGCCGTATCAGGGCATGCGCATAGAAGGACATACAGACAATATTGAATATCACATTCATTACGGCAGTAAAGAATATGGCGGTAAAGAATACACCGGGAAAGAGGATGCTGATTTACTGAGCATCAAATGTTCTGAAATCAATGTGCAGCATGATTGGACAGAATACGGCGAGGATGAGACAGTAAAGTTCAGGTTCATTTCAGAATGTAACGGTGATACTCCTGCCGGCACCGATGATTGCGGGGTACCCTGTAAGGGCTGGTATGATAAAGACGGGCGGAGATTTTTAATTGATCCCTTGGGGATGTCCGGCCTTTTTGAATATTGTGATGTTATGGTAAGTTGGGCGGATGGGGAATCGACTACAGTCAGCGGCATTGGAAGAGTATAAATACAGCGATCTCTCCGATGCCCGAATAAAAACGTTATAGATATCATATCCTGTCCGCCAAAATAACAAGTGAAAAATCTGTTCTCCAGAGGCTGTGCTATACTGCAATCGTAAGGCAGAGAGCCAATAAAAAAATAAGGAGAACAGAAAAATGAAAAAGATTTTGTCAATTACCATGGCAGCAATAATGACACTGGCATTGTTCACGTTCGTCGGCAGCAGCGCCTCTCTGGCAGCCAACGGCGACGCGCCGCTGAGTG
>JAEEGL013899400.1_pt1 | contig 13681 bp, 10 predicted proteins | sample 9134231 | NCBI WGS metagenome assembly JAEEGL01 (sample SAMN16246548, study PRJNA631951) | gut metagenome | biome: gut microbiome; feature: rumen; material: fiber-attached | host: Bos | place: Iran: Karaj | collected 2018-10
AACTCCACGTAATGCTTGGAGAGGTGGTAGGTCTTTCCCGACCCGGCGCTGGCTTTCAGGATCTTCATCGTCCGCAGATGTTTTTGAAGTCACACCAGGCGCAGGACTTCGTGTCCTGCGTCCGCCGCCAGGGCTTCTCCAGGTCGGAGATCTCGGCAAGCAGGTCCGCGAGCCGGCCGTCCATCAGGTCCAGGAAGCGACGGCTGAGCGAAACGTTCTCCACCTCCCGGATGAACAGGCGGGCGGGCTGGTAGACGGAATTCTGGAGGGTCCACCCCCGGAAGGCCGGATCGTCGGCGATGTACCGGTCGTACAGATAGAGCTGGAGGGCGATCTTGGGCCGCTTGGCGCCGCTGTCACCGAACAGGGCCTCCACCACCGCTTCCGCATTTCCCTCGTCGATCAGGAAGTCTTCGTCCGTCACCCGGCCGGTCTTGTAGTCCAGCACGCGGAGTTCTCCGGGCCGCATGCTGTCCAGGCGGTCGAGCACGCCCCGGAAGCGGAAGCCGCCGATGGTGGCGTACCGCTCCAGTTCGAGCCCCAGGATGCGGAAACCCTCCACGCCCTGTTTCTCCAGGTATTCGATGTCGCGCAGGACGGCCTGCCGGACGTAACGGACGATCATGTCGGCGAAAACGATGTTCCGCCCGGCGAGTTCGAAACCGTTCAGTTTTTCCAGGACGCGGCGGCGCACCAGGGCCGGGATGCGCCCGCCCGACAGCAGCTGCTTCAGGTAGTCGCGGCTGACGAAGGCGCCCTCGACGGTATAGAGTTCCTCCATCACGCCGTGGAACACGGTGCCGATGTCGTTCGCTTCCAGCGACTCCCGCACCTCGTCTTCATCGCGCAGGCCGCAGACCTTGCCGTAGTAGAACTTCGCCGGGCAGACCAGGTAGTTCTCGAGGGAGGAGGCGGACAGGTTGTGCCGGTGCAGTTCCTCCAGCTGTTCCGCCGTCTTGGGCAGGCTGTCCGCCTCTTCCGGCTTGCTGATCGGGGCCCGGAGGACGCAGCGCGTGACGCGGGCGCCGAAGTGCAGTTCCAGCTGCTTGACGAAGCGGCTCTCTTCCCCGCCCCGGAGCCCTTCCGTGCGCGAATCCAGCAGCAGCCAAACGTGGCCGGCCCGCCGGATCATCCGGTAGAAGTAGTACGCCCAGACGGCGTCCTGATACTCGTAGGTGGGCAGGTCGAAGCCGCGGCGCAGTTCCGCCGGCACGAAGGAAGAGGCCACGCTGCGGCGCGGGAAGACGCCCTCGTTGCAACTCAGCACGATAAGATTCTCGAAATCCAGGGCGCGCGTCTCCAGCGGCCCCATCACCTGCAGGCCCTTCAGCGGCTCGCCGCGGAACGGCACCGTCGCGGCGGCCACCAGCTGCTCCAGCAGGCGGAAATACGTAGCCGGTCTGACAGGGAGCTCGCAGTCGGACAGACGCCCCACGGCGAGGTAGTAATCCCGGACGAAATCCAGCTCCAGCGCCATCCCGGGCACTTCCCGCAGCCGGGCGCCCAGGTCGGCGAGCAGCTCCCGCTGGTAGCTTTCCAGTGCGCGGATCGCCTGCGGGTCGCTTCCCGCGGGCGCCGTCGCCACCGGCCGGAAGATGCGGTCGAACACCGGCAGGCCGGTCAGTTCGGACACGGGGATGTAGTAGCGCGCCTTGGCGCGGACTTCGGCCGCGCGCCGGCGCCCTTCTTCCCCGGCCAGGGTCTTGAAAATGCTGTTGGAGAAGATGGCCCACACGGGACGGTGGTAGAAGTACCACGCTCCGTCCTTCTCGCGCAGGTGCAGCTGCAGGGCGGCCACGTCCGCCATCAGGGCGCTCAGCGAACTGCCGCCCATCGGGTAGCCCATCGTCACGTTGATTTCGGAGATCCGCTCCGGCAGGGAGTTCAGCACCGGCAGGAGCAGCCCCTCGTCGGGCAGCACGACGGCCGTCTCGATGCCGACGGCGCCCAGCCGGTCCAGGATGGCCGGGACCTGTTTGGCCTGGCCGACGCCCGAGGGCACGCTCAGCACGCTGATTTCGGGCACCCCGAGACCCTCCGGATCGGGTTCGAAGGCCTGGGGAAACTCCAGGACGTTCTCCGACAGGAACAGGGACGCCTTGTTCGCCGGATCGCTGATCCAGCCCGGACCGTAGTCCCAGCAGAACTCCGCTAGGCGGGCGTCCCGCAGGCGGCGCATCAGGCGTTTCTCACATTCATTCAATGCATTGAGCCCCACGAAGACGAAGCGCCGGACACCGCCGAACGCATCCGGAAGCAGGTCGGCGACGGACCCTTCGGAGAGGCGCTCCGCCAGTTCGCGGTACACCATCCCCTCGTAGGCCATCCTTTTCTCGCGCAGGCGCGCATGGAAAGAACGGTAGAGCGGCAGCAGGATGTCCCAGATGCGGCGGAACTCCTCCTTGTACCGGCCTCCCGAGCTGAAATGCGTCAGGAAGGCCCGGATCGCCTGCTCCTGCCGCTCGTCCAGCCAGGAGAAATCGTCCTGCAAGGCACGGAAATCCGCGATGTTGGTGAAGAGTTTCTCCGGATCCACCAGGTATTTGTCCACGTCGTCGAAGTCGGACAGCAGCACCCCGCCCCAGAAGATAAATTCGTCCAGCGGCTCCGCCTTTTCCCCGTAAAGCGGCTTGTAGCAGTCATACAGGGTAAGCAGGAGGTGCACCCGGTCGGTCTCCCGCGCCCCGCAGAGCCGGTAGAAGAAGTCGTTCATCGTGTACAGGGCCGGCACGCGCATCGGACGCCCCGCCCGGGCGACGCACTCGCCCAGGTACTTGCGGAAAAACGCCACGGCACGCCGGTTCGGGAAGATGAAGCACAGGTCTTCAACGTCCCCCGCGGCATGGTAGTGCCGGGCCACCTGGTCGAGAAACGGAGTCATCGCCCTATTTCAGGATCTCGTACCGGACGGACGGGAAGGCGGCGGAGCCGCCGTCCGAGACGGTATTGTAATGGTAGAGGCCGAAGCGCACCCCTTTCCAGAAGCCGTAGTCGACGAAGAACGGTTCGCCGCAGTCCACGAAGGACCTGCCGTCCAGGCTGTAGGAGAAGCGGTAGCTGCACGCCGGAATGTCGTAGTGCAGGCGCAGCAGGACCTTCTTGCCGCGCAGCGTCGCGAGGGCCGTTTCCTGCCGGTCGTCCGAAAGGGTCAGGCTCACCTTTCCGTCCCGCTTCGTCACCCCGAGCCGGAAGCTGCCTCGTCCCAGGCAGGCCAGGCCGGCGCATCCGCCCTCCGCGAGGAGGCCGAAATCCAGTTCCGCGGTCACTTCGCTCTCATAGCCCAGCACCCGCTGGGTCAGGGTATTGCGGGCCGTCCAGAAGTTCTCCGCTTTCAAGGCGTGCAGGGTCAGCGAGCCGGGCCGCTCCGTGAGCGACCAGGCGGAATCGACGGGATTGTGGTTCCACTGCCACTGGGGCGAGAGCGTCGCGCCGGAGAAGTCGTCGCCGGTCTGCGGCCGCCGGACGCCCTTCGAAGGGAGGGGCGAAGTCCAGACCTTCACCGGTTCGCCGATGCCGTTGCGGTCGATGTCCACGCCGATCACCGGCCAGCCGTCTTCACTCCAGTGCATGGGCTGCAGATGCACCACGCGGCCCAGGGCGCCCGCCCGCTGGAAATGGAAGAACCACCACCGGCCGTCCGGCGTGTCCACGATGGCACCCTGGTGCGGGCCGTTGACATCGGTGGAGCCGGTCTCCAGGACCACCTTCTTCTCATAGGGACCGTAAATGTTTTTCGAGCGCAGGACCGTCTGCCAGCCGCCCTCCACCCCGCCTTCCGGGATGGACAGGTAGTACCAGCCGTCGCGCTTGTGGATCTTCGTTCCCTCGGCCACGGGGCCGGTATAGACGGTCACGCCCTCGTCGAGCAGTTCCCGCCCGTCGGCGCTCATCTTGTGGATGATGATGGGCCCCGCGCCATGCCGGCTGCGGCCCAGGTAGGCCTGGCCGTCCTCGTCCCAGAAGGGGCAGGGATCTTCCCATCTGGGAACCGCCTTCACGCAGTGCAGCGGGCTCCAGGGGCCTTCCGGCCGTTCGGCCTGCGTCATGAAGAGCCCTTCGTCGGGCGTGCAGAAATAAATCCAGAACTTCCCGTCGTGCCAGCGGATGGCCGGCGCCCACGACCCGCCGGCATAATGGGCATTGGCGTCCCAGCCGGGCAGGTCGAAGCGGTCGTACACCTGCGTGACGATGCGCCAGTTCACCAGGTCCTCCGACTCCAGGATCTGCATCCCGAGGAAGTGGAAGTCGGAAGCCACCATATAATACTTTTCCCCCACCCGGATTACGTCCGGGTCGGACCAGTCCCCGTTCAGCACGGGGTTTACGTAGGTGCCGTTGCCCTGGTCTCCCCAGGACACGGGCCGCTCCTGCGCCCGGACGGACGCCAGGGGGGCCAGCAGGCACAATAGGACAGGCAATAGGCAGCGACGCATAGTATTCGCGGTTTTATTCCTCTCCCAGGAACATCGGATCCCAGGCGGGGAGCATGACGGGCTTCTGGTCCAGCATCTTCATCACGTCGGCGGGGACGAATTGTTTTTCCACCACGAGGCGGAACATATATTCGTCGAACCACTCGTCGGTCATGATGATGTTGCCCTGGAAACCGGAAGTCGCACCCCAGCTGTTCTCCACCATCCATTTCTGCGGGACGCCGTCCTTCAGGTCCACCGCGATGAGGGTCATCGCGTGCGAGGAACCGCTGGCGTGCGTCATCACGCGCTCCCGCTTGTCCATGGACAGGTCCACGCCCAGCAGGGATTCGTAGTCGAAGTTCTTCAGGTCCGCCACGCCTTTCGTGCGGTCGAGGAACTTGGCGACGTCGCAGGAAAAATACATCGCCTTGTTCGCCTTGATGGAAGCGATGGCCATCTCCTTGATGCGCTCGACCGGAAGGTTGACATAGAGCCAGTTCTGTCCGTCGTAGAGGTGGCGGTCATACTGGATCTCATACACCTTGCCGTACTCGCGGCAGGGGTCGTTCATCAGCATCACGTAGTCGTGCTCCAGGTCGTAGCCCAGCAGTTCCCGGTAGAAAGCCTGCGGGGTGTAGTTCTTCCCCTTCCAGGTAAACTCGGCCGGGGGGACGCCCAGGCACAGCGCGAGGACGTGATAGACGTCCGTGAGCATCTCGGTCTTCCGGGCCTGCAGCCAGGCCGGAAGGTCCTTCTCCTTCACGCCGGCGGGGGTCTCGCGCAGCTTCAGGCCGTCGCGGCGCAGCAGGGTCTTGAGCTGGGTCGCCATGGCGGAAGTATTGTTGGCCGAGAGCGTCTCGGGCATCACGTTCGCGGGCACCACACCGTATTTCATCACCAGATTGGCCACGCCCGTGAAGGTGCCGCCGTCGCTGATGGGATTGCTGAACAGCCAGTCCACCTCCCGGTCGTCGAACGGCTTGTCGCGGGTGTCGATGACGGCCTGCAGGAAGAGGTTCGCCTTCTCCAGCTGGTCGTAGAAGAAATTGTAGTTCTGCGAGAAGCGGAAGTCGCCCAGGCCGTGCTTGTCGGCGGCCGCGGCACGCAGCACGTTCAGGCCCGTGAAGAGCCAGCAGCGGCCGGAGGACTTCTGGTCGGTGATGCCCCAGGTCTTGACGCGGTCGGAGAACTCCGTGTCGATCATCGCGGCGTTCTCCGCGTTGGCGGACAGGACCGTGATGGCGGTGGTGTTGAGGGCGTTGCGGATGGCCTTGTCGGCCGGGGTCCCCTCGTAGCCCTTGCGGATCTCGGAGAGCATCTGCGGAGTGATGCTGCCCTTGGACTGGGCGGCGGCGCCGATGCCGAGGAGCGTCAGCGCAAGCAGGGTGAGCGTTTTCTTCATATCGGTTATTGATTATTTGCGGAGGATGATGCGTTCGATGCGGCGCGGCACCGACGTCAGGATCTCGTAGGGGATGGTTCCCAGCAGGCCGGCGAGTTCCTCCACGGTCGGATCCTCGCCGAAGATGGTCACGGTGTCGCCGGGGCGGACCGGAATGCCCGTGACGTCGATCATGCACATATCCATGCAGATGTTGCCGATCGTGGGGGCGCGGTGGCCGTTCACGCTGAAGGAGGCGGCCCCGCAGCCGAAATGGCGGTCCAGGCCGTCCGCATAGCCCACCGGGATGGTGGCGATGACGGTGCCGGTGGGGGCGACATGGCCGTGGCGGCCGTAGCCGATGGTGCCGTCTTCCGGGCCCAGCGTCTTGACCTGCAGCACCTTGACCTTGAGGGAGGCCACGGGGGCGAGCCGCACGCCGGGCAGGGCGCTGATCCCGTAGATGCCGATTCCCAGGCGCACCATGTCGTGCTGGAACTGCGGGAAGCGCTCGATACCGGCGGAATTCAGGATGTGCCACATTGGTTTGTAGCCGAGGGCGTCGGTGACGGCCTGCGCATTCGCCTCGAACATCGCGATCTGCCCCAGGGTAAAGGCGTCTTCCGCGGGGTCTTCGGCTGCGGCGAGGTGGGAATAGACGGACTTGACGCGCACCTCTTCGTGTTCCTTCAGGAAATCCAGCAGGGCGGGCAGTTCGGCGGTCATGAAGCCGAGCCGGTGCATGCCGGTGTCCAGCTTGATGTGGATGGGGAAATCCCGCAGGCCGCGGCTGCGCAGTTCCGCGCAGAGGGCCTCGAGGGTATAAAGGTTCGGGATGCCGGGTTCCAGGCGGTTGTCGATGATCTCGGGGAAAAAGTCCGTGCCGGCGGTAAGCACCAGGATGGGCAGGGAAATACCGCTGCGGCGCAGCTCCACGCCTTCGACCGGCAGGGCGACCGCCAGGTAGTCGGCTCCCTCCCGCTGCATCATCGAGGCGAACTCCACGGCGCCGTGGCCGTAGGCGTTGGCCTTCACGAGTACCAGCAGTTTCGTCGCGGGCTTCAGCAGGCCGCGGAAATAACGGTAATTGCTCCTGCAGGCCGGCAGGCGCAGTTCCAGGCGCGAAAAGTCATTTTCCCCTTTGGACATACAATTTACAAATATACGAAAAAAACAAAAACGCCGGCCTTGACAACCAGCGTTTTTGTCTCTGCGAGACCCGGATTACCAGCGGTCCTCGGAAGAAACGGTGAGCTTCTTGCGGCCGTGGGCGCGGCGGGACGCGAGGACCCGGCGGCCGTTCGGCGTGCTCATACGCTCGCGGAAGCCGTGCTTGTTGACACGCTTGCGATTGGAGGGTTGGAAAGTCCTTTTCATATCTTCTATTTTTTAGTTTTCAAAATTTGGGAGGGCAAAGGTAATCTTTTCCGATTTCAATTACAAATTTTTCTGCAAAATATTCATCTTTCAGCCATTCTGCGATCTTCCAGACGCGGATCCGGCCGGGCTCGACCCGGCATTTCCGGCTCAGTTCCGCAATCTCTGCGGCCACGTCTCCCCCCTTCAGGTACAGGATGCCGCGGCTGAATTTCCCCTTTACCCAGGGATAGAAATTGTCCAGCGAAGTGACGGCGCGGGAGACCACCCAGTCGAAGGGGCCGGGCAGCGATTCCGCCCGCGCGTTGACGCAGGTCACGTTCTGCAGCCCGAGTCCGTCCGCGACCGCCTGTGCCACCCGGACCTTCTTGCCGATGGAATCGCAGAGGGTGAAGTGCGCGCCCGGGAATTCCACCGCCAGCGGGATGCCGGGAAAGCCGCCCCCGGTGCCCAGGTCCAAGACCTGGGCACCGTCGAAGGCGCCGGGATAGAAGCGCCGGACGTATTCCGCGATGGCGAGCGAATGGAGGATGTGGTGTTCGTACAGGGCGTCGACGTCCTTGCGGGACACGACGTTGATCCGTCCGTTCCACTCCCGGTAGAGCGAAATCATCGCTGCGTATTCTTCTTTCGTCTTCATCTGGAGAGAGGCAAAGGTACGAAAAAAAAGCTTATCTTTGTGGTCTATGATGCACTTGATCCTTCAGAGCTCCCCCATCAAGGAAGAGCAAATCCTCAGCCGGGCCGACTCCGCCCGGGTGGCCTGGCAGCAGTTCACCGAGATGCTCGCCGCCGACCCCGGCACCACCTTGCAGCAACTGGGACAGAAGGCGGTCCAGTTCGGCCTCAGGATCCTGGCCGCCCTGCTCATCTACATCGTGGGAGCGTGGATCATCCGGCGCGTCAAGAAGGGCCTGCAGCGGGTCTTCGAGAAACGGAATACCGAACGGGCGATGGCCACGTTCATCTCCAGCGCCGTCTCCATCCTGCTGACCGTCCTGCTCATCGTCGTGGCCGTCAGCACTTTGGGCGTCAACACCACCTCGATCGCGGCCCTGCTGGCAGCGGGCGGCATGGCCATCGGCATGGCGCTCAGCGGCACCCTGCAGAACTTCGCCGGCGGGCTGATGATCATGGCGTTCAAGCCCTTCAAGGCCGGGGACTACATCGAGGCGCAGGGCTATGCGGGCACCGTCACCGACGTGACCATCGTGGGCACGCATCTGCTTACCTTCGACAACCGCAAGGTCATCCTGCCGAACGGCGCCCTGTCCAACGGCAACATCGTGAATTACAGCAGTTTCCCCACCCGGCGCATCGACATCACCGTGAACCTCGCCTACGGTACCGACGCCGCCGCCTGCATCGCGAAGCTTACCGAGATCGTCCGCGAGGACCCGCGTTTCCTGGACGAAACCACCCCCGGCGCCAAGGACCCGATTATCGCCGTCCAGAAGCTGGACAGCAGCTCGGTCGTCTTCCTGATCCGCGCCTGGGTGATGACGCCGGACTACTGGCCCGCCTGGTTCGACCTCAACGAACGCATCTACACCGAACTGCCCCTCGCGGGCTTCCATTTCCCGTTCCCGCAGCTCGACGTGCACCTGCACGGGAACCAGCAATAGGACTCCATGCAACGGCTCACCTCCCTCTACCGCGACCGGTCCGGCGAAATGCCGGAGCGGTGCGACCTGCTGCCCCTGTCCGGCAGCGCCCGGAAGTATTACCGCCTGTCCGGAAGCGGCGGCACCGTCATCGGCTGCATCGGCACCAATCCGGCCGAGAACCGCGCCTTCCTCGCCCTGGACGCGCAGTTCCGCGCAAACGGCCTGCACGCCCCCGAGGTGTACGGCGTGTCGGCGGACGGAATGGCGTATCTCCAGGAGGACCTGGGCGGCGGACAGCTCTTCGAGCTCCTGAAGCCCGCCGTCCCGGACGGAAGCTTTTCACCGGAGCAGCTGGACTGGCTGCACGACACGCTGAGCCTGCTGCCGGCGGTGCAGTTCAAGGTGGGCGCGGGCTTCGACTGGAGCGTCTGCTTCCCGGACCGGGAGTTCAACGCGCGGATGGTGGACTTCGACCTCAACTATTTCAAATACGATTTCCTCAAGCTCACCGGTCTGGAATTCAACGAGATCCGCCTGCAGGACGACTTCGACCGCCTGCGCGCGGACGCGCTCGATTTCGAAGGGGACACCTTCATGTACCGCGACTTCCAGGCGCGCAACGTGATGATCAAGGACAGCGAACCCTGCTTCATCGACTTCCAGGGCGGCCGGCGCGGACCGGTGGAATACGACCTCGCCTCCTTCCTGTGGAACGCCGGAACGCATTTCAGCGCCCCGTTGCGGCGGGAACTGGAGGCGGACTACCTGCGCGCGCTCGACGCCTTCCGCCCGGTGGACACGGAGGCCTTCTACCGCCGCTACCGCCTGATCACGCTGGTGCGCCTGCTCCAGGAAACGGGCGCCTACGGCTTCCGGGGCCTGGTGGAGCGCAAGCAGCTCTTCCTGGACTGCATTCCCACGGTGCTGGGCTGCTTCCGCGAACTGACCGCGGAGCCCTTCCCGCGCTATCCCTACCTGACGGAACTGCTGCGGCGGCTCGCGACGGAGTGGGACGGCCGTACGATCCTGCCCGGAATGGAGGTGGCCCTATGAAAGCGCTGATCTTCGCCGCCGGGCTGGGAACCCGGCTCCGGCCGATTACGGACACGATCCCCAAGGCACTGGTTCCCGTGGCGGACGTGCCAATGCTCTCCCGGGTGCTGTGCAAACTGCGCGACGCGGGCATCGGGTCGTTCGTCGTGAACGTCCACCACTTCGCGGACCAGATCGAGAAATACCTGGCAGACAACGACTTCGGCGTTCCGGTCGCCGTCTCGCGCGAGCCGGACGGGCCGTTGGAGACGGGCGGCGGCATCAAGCGGGCGGCCCCGCTGCTCGCCTCGCCGGAAGGCCGCTTCCTCGTGCACAACGTGGACATCCTCAGCGACCTGGACCTGCCGTCGTTCCTGCGGCAGGACGACCCGGAGAACCTCGCGACCCTGCTGCTGACCGACACCCCCGCCGACCGCTACCTGCTCTTCGACGAGGGGATGCGGCTCCGGGGCTGGACCAACGTGCGCACCGGCGAGGTCAAGAGCCCGTTCCTGCCGGATTTCGATCCGGCGGACTTCCGGCGCTACTCCTTCTGCGGCATCCACATCGTCTCGGAAGCCGTCTTCGAAAAGATGGCCGGCTGGCCGGACCGCTTCTCCATCATCGACTTCTACCTGAAAGAATGTGCCGCCGGCAGTATCCGGGGCGTGGTGGCGCAGGACCTGCACCTGATCGACATCGGCAGTCCGGAGAAACTCGCACAGGCCGACCGGGCCGTCCGGGAAGGGGCTTTTTGAGAATCTGCCAAAAGTGGTTACCTTTGTAGGTTGTGAATCTGCTGTCGCGCATAGCCTTCCCCGTTGCCGTGACGGCGCTCGCCGCCGCGGGAGCGCTTGATTTCGGCCGCAGCCCCTACACGGTCAGCGGGCCCGGCCGGGGCGTCGCCCCCGTGCAGGACACGGTGATCTACCCGGTGGCCGGCTACAAGCTGCGCCGGACCCTCTCGCTGGAGGAGATCACGGTGCGCGACACCACCTCCGGGGCGGACGAGCCCGCCGACACGATGGCGGTCGCCGCCGACACGGTGGTCCGCCTGAGTCCGCGCGACTCGTTCAAGGCCCAGCTGGACACCTCCCTGTGGGACAAGCTCGACTCCCTCTGGATCGTCGATTCCACCGCCCGGGCGAAGGCCGCGTTCGAGGCCTGGTACGCCGGATTGTCCCGCCAGGAAAGGCGGAAGTACGACCTGGAGCAGAAGACCAAACTGAAGATGGCGCAGGCCGATTCGCTGAAAAAGGTGCACGAGGAGCGGCAGAACGTGCGCGACAGCATCGCGGAGACGACGCCCCGCATCCTGGAGACCTACGCCCTGCCCGACTCGCTCCATTACAAGCGGATCGTCGCCTGGACGCTCGATCCCGACTTCGGCAAGCTCGAGCCCTACATCCCCGACACCACCTTCAACTACCGTTTCCACGACTATCCCTTCCTGCGGAATGACGTGAACGCCAGCTGGCTGGGCGTAGCCGGCTCGCCCGTGCAGTCCTACAACTGGTTCCTGCGCCGCAGCGACGAAGGGGTGGATTTCTATGAGGCCTACGCCCCCTGGTCCTATTCGCACCGCACGCTCCCGCACTACAACACCAAGACCCCCTACACCGAACTCGCCTACTTCGGCACCCTGTTCGCCGGCGACGAGAAGGAGTCCGACAACCTCCACCTGTTTACCTCGCAGAACATCACCCCGGCGCTGAACTTCAGCCTGCTGTACGACCGTTATGGCGGAGGCGGCATCCTGGAAAGCGAGGAGACGGCCAACAAGACCGCCGTGGCACAGGTGAACTACCTCGGCAAGCGCTACACGATGCACGCCGGCTATATCGGCAACACCGTCCGGCGGGAGGAGAACGGCGGCATCGCCGACATCAGCTGGATCCGCGACACCACCGTGGACGGCCGCGACATCCGCGTGAACCTGTCCGGCGCCAGTTCCAAGACGCAGAAGCGCACCTTCTTCCTGGACCAGCAGCTGCGCATCCCCTTCAACTTCATCAACAAGATGCGCGCCCGGCGCGACAGCACCTACCGCTTCAACGCGGACAGCCTGGACCGCGACATCACGACCGCGTTCATCGGCCACAGCACCGAGTGGTCCACCTGGACGCGCCGCTATACCGACGCCATCTCCGACGATGCCGGCGCCGCCTTCTACAACAACGTGTTCCGCTACGGCCCGGCCAGCATGGACTCCCTGCGCACGATGCGCCTGGACAACAAGGTGTACCTGCGGCTGCAGCCGTGGTCCAGCGAAGGGGTCGTCTCCAAGCTGGACGTGGGCATCGGCGACTACCTCGAGCACGACTTCGACAGCACCACCGTCCGGCCGACCACGAACGTGGAGAATTCCGTGTATCTGTACGCCGGTGCGGAAGGGCAGCTCCGGGGCAACGCCTTCTGGAACGCCAAGGCCCGTTTCGTGGTCCTGGGCGCCGACATCGGTGACCTGGAGGTGGAGGCGAACGCCGAGTTCCGCTTCTATCCTTTCCGGCGCGCCCGCAAGAGCCCGGTCAGCCTGTCGGCCAGCTTCGGCACCTCGCTGCTGGAGCCCGGCTGGTACCAGGAGCACCTCAACCTGAACCACTTCAGCTGGGACAACGATTTCAACAAGATTTCCACCACGACCGTCCGCGGGCGGCTCGACATCCCCTACTGGAACCTCTCCGCCGACGTGGGCTACGCCCTGCTCGGCAACACCGTCTATTACGACACGCAGGGCATCGCCCGGCAGCACGGTCCCGCGATGAGCATCCTGTCCGCCTCGCTCCGCAAGGAGTTCGTGCTGGGCCCCGTCCACCTGGACCACCGCGCGCTGCTGCAGTTGTCCTCCGAGCCCGAGATCGTCCCGCTGCCCACCCTGGCGCTGAACCTCCGGTATTACCTGCAGTTCGTCGTGCAGCGCGACGAACGGCGGCGCAACGTGATGGTAATGCAGATCGGCGCGGACGCCTACGCCAACACCCCCTGGTACGCCCCCGCCTGGAATCCGAACTTCGGCGTCTTCTACAACCAGGCCGAGCGCCAGTACACCAACGGCCCCTGGTTCGACATCTTCGTGAACGTGCAGTGGAAGCGCGCCTGCGTGTTCATCAAATACCAGAACGCCGGCGGCGGCTGGCCGCTGCTGCACCCCGACTATTTCAGCGCGGACCGCTACATCGTGACGAAGAGCGGCATGGAAGGCCTGAAGTTCGGCGTGTTCTGGCCGTTCTACATCCAGCCCGGCGGACGTTCCTCTTCCGGTACGGGCCGATGAAACGCTATGAACGCATCTGCCTGGGCCTGGCGGCGGTCCTGATCGCCGGCACCGGCCTTCTTTCCCTGCGGCACCGGGAACCGGAAGCCGTCCACGTCCGGCCCGAGCGCATCCGCGCCGTGCTGGAACTCGCCCCCCTCGCCGACACCTCCAAGGCCCTCGTCATCGGCTACAACTACGAACTGCTGCGGCGCTATGCGGCCTCCTACGGACAGCGTGCCGAAATCCGGCTCACGGACCGTGACAACTCGTTCCTGGATTCGCTTCGCGCCGGGACGGTGGACATCGTCGTGGTGCCCTTCGGGGACAGCCTGGCCGTGGACAGCGTGCTGGTGTCCGCCCCGCTGGACAGCCTGAGCATCTGGCTGATGCGTCACGACGAGCACGAAACGATGCGCGAGGCGAACGCCTGGATCGCCGCCTGGCACGCCTCGGCGGACTACCCCGCCGTGCGGAGCAGTTTCCTGGACCGCTTCAGTGCCTTCGGCAGCGGCCCCCGGGCGCAGATCTCCCCCTACGACAGCCTCATCCGTTCCCACGCCGATTCGCTCGGCTGGGACTGGCACCTGCTCGCCGCGGTCATCTACCAGGAATC
>JAEEGL015438008.1_pt1 | contig 13681 bp, 9 predicted proteins | sample 9134231 | NCBI WGS metagenome assembly JAEEGL01 (sample SAMN16246548, study PRJNA631951) | gut metagenome | biome: gut microbiome; feature: rumen; material: fiber-attached | host: Bos | place: Iran: Karaj | collected 2018-10
AGCAATCCCTCTAACCGGCGGGCCCCAATATGTGTGAGGTGGGTCGCGCTTCCGGGGTCTCCCCGGTGTCAAAAGAGATGCGTTAGAGGGCCAAATAGCCTCAGGTGATGCCCACCCTTACCTGAGGCTTTTTGGTGTCTTCGGGGGGTTGTAAAAAATCTAAAAATCCTTTACAAAGATATTAAAATAAAATTCAGCAACTCGCTTATGCTTGCGCGGGTATGCTATTATAATATATATGTCAAAAAACCTAGTCATCGTAGAGTCGCCTGCCAAGGCCCAAACTATCGAGAAATACCTCGGTGCTGATTTTCAAGTTTTGGCTTCGGTTGGCCATATCAGGAAAGATACTAAGGTCGATAAATCCACTTTTGACGTAACCTACGAAATCGATCCGGGACACACCAAAATCATTGCCGATATTAAAAAGGCCGTAAAAGAAGCCGACAAAATCTGGCTCGCAACCGATGAAGACCGCGAAGGGGAATCGATTTCTTGGCATCTACTCGAAGTTTTGAAGCTGCCAAAAGATACCGCGCGCATTACTTTTCACGAGATTACTAAGCCGGCACTTGAGGCCGCTATCAAAAACCCTCGCACCGTCGATATGAACATGGTAGCCTCACAACAGGCCCGCCAAACACTCGATATGCTAGTTGGTTATGATCTTTCTGATATTGTCCGTAAAAAAGTGCCAGGTGCCATTTCGGCCGGCCGCGTACAGAGCCCTGCGCTTCGTCTTGTAGTCGAACGCGAACGCGAAATCGAAAAATTCGAATCCAAATTCAGCTTTAAAGTTACTGGCGATTTTGGTTTCCAGGCCGCACTCGATCATTCATTTGACAACGAAGACGAAGCCAAGGCCTTCCTCGAAAAACTCATTGGCGCCAAATACACCGTGGCCGAAGTCGAAGAAACCGAAGGCGTTAAGGCTAATCCAACGCCGTTTACTACAGCCGCCCTACAAATTGAAGCCAACGCCAAGCTTGGCTTTTCGTCCAAAACCACCATGGCCGCCGCACAAGGACTCTATCAGGCCGGCCTTATTACTTATCACCGCACCGACTCCCTTAATCTCTCGTCTCAGGCCGTAGCTAACATCGCAAATTACATCGAAACTAACTTCGGCAAGGATTACCTAAAAGTCCGCCATTTCAAAACCAAAGATGCATCCGCCCAAGAAGCCCACGAAGCAATCCGCCCAACTCACATCGAAAACGTTGCGGCCGGCAAAAATGATTACGAAAAGAAACTTTATCATTTGATTTGGTCACGCACACTCGCAACCCAAATGGCCAACGCGAAAGTAGCAAAGACCGTTGTAAAAATTACAACACCTACCGAATATATGTTTGAAGGCAAAGGCGAAGTTGTAGTCTTTGACGGCTTCTTGAAGGTCTATGGTAAATCAAAAGATTTAGAGCTCCCCGCCATGAAAGTTGGTGACAACTTAGCGGCCAAGTCCATCACGGCCCGCCAAACTTTTGCCAAACCAAGCGCCCGTTACACCGAAGGCTCGCTCGTTAAGAAACTCGAAGAACTCGGCATCGGCCGCCCGTCCACATATGCGTCCATCATGACCGCCATCCAAGCCCGCGGCTACGTCGTGAGAGGCGAGTCCGAAGGGGAAGAACGTGAAGTTACCGAACTTACACTTACAAACGACAAAATCAGCCGCTCCGCCGTGACTGAAAAATTCGGTGCCAACAAAGGCAAATTAATACCAACTCCAATCGGCGAACTCGTAGCCGGCTTCCTAGTCGACAACTTTAAGAATATTGTTGACTATAAATTCACCGCTAATATTGAAAAGGATCTCGACCTTGTAGCCGAAGCTAAGCTTGAACGCGTCAAAATGCTGCGCGACTTTTACGGCCCATTCAGAAACACGGTCCTCGCATCAGAAGGGATCGAACGCTACAACAACGCCAAATTACTCGGGCACGACCCAGAAACCGGCAAGCCAATTTATGCCAAGGTCGGCAAAAACGGTGGTTTTATCCAGCTTGGCGATAATGAAAAAGAATCTGGCGAAAAGCCGCGCTTTGCGCCTTTGCCAAAACGGAAAACTGTCAAAACCGTCACCTTAGAGCTTGCCCTAAAACAGCTTGCCCTACCTTCTTTGCCACGCACACTTGGCACCACTAAGGATGGTGTTGAGCTTATTGCTGCCAGTGGCCCATTCGGCCCATATCTTAAGGGTGGAAAGTATAATATCCCGATCAAGGATTACGACCCATACACAATCTCATTCGACGACGCCTTACCGCTTTACGAAGCCAAAGTTAATTCCATTATTGCAGACTGGGGCGATATTATGATTATTAACGGCGCCTACGGCCCATATATTAAAGGTCCAGGCCGCCGCAATAACGTCAAAATCCCAAAAGACCAAGATCCAAAAACCATCACCAAAGAAGCAGCCGCTGAGCTATTGGCCAATAAGCCAAAATCTGCCCGCCACGCTAAGCGTTCCACGAAGGCTAAAAAGAAATAAATTATTATTAATTCCAACAAAAAATATACAGTAGCGCTATAGCTACTATATTTTTTTCGCGTATTGTAAAAAATATGCTACAATAATGTTATTGGAAGTCGATTTTCATAGTTGACGTAAGTGCACATTTATGATATTATAATATAAATTCTAATCATTAACAGAGGTGGGATAAGGAAATTTTTCATGGACAAAAATGCGGAAATCCTAAAAAATGCAATCGCGGGCAGTCTCAAAATCATTGAGCAAGATCGCGAAAAAGAAATTATCTCTCGACGCTTCGGCTTATCCGGAACTAAAGAAACGCTCGAGCAAATTGGCGAAATGCTGTCAATTACCCGTGAGCGCGTGCGTCAACTAGAGAAAGCTATTTTAATTCGTCTCCAAATTTCCGCTGAGGAGAACAAAATACCAGAACTTACCGCCGCTGAAAAAATCCTTATTCGCAATCTTACTGAAATGGGTCGTATCGCTAAAATCTCCGACCTCGCCGACAAAGTTTACGGCAAAACCACTACCAACAAAGAACGCACTGGCATCTACTTTATTGCCACTTTTTCAAACAATCTTACCGTTATTGAAGAAAACGACAAATACAATGCCGCTGTTGGTATTGCCGAATACGGCGATGAAAAAACCATTCGTGGCAAAGTAGATGAAATTGTCTCTATTGTCAAAGAGAACAAAAAGCCAATGACTATCGATGAGCTTGACAGCAAATTAAATTATGAACATCCTGACCATATTAAAGCCGTCGCGTCAATTTCAAAACTACTCGCTAATCTCAATGGTCTTTGGGGTCTTACTAAATGGCCTTCAGTTAATCCAAAGAATATTCGCGACAAAATCTTCGTTATTCTTGAAGCCAAAAAAGAGCCGATGCACTTTTCCGACATCGCAAAGGGAATCGCTGACTCTAAATTCAAACGCAAAAATGTCACCATTCAGGCAATTCATAACGAACTCATCAAAGATTCACGCTTTGTCTTGATTGGCCGCGGCATCTACGCTCTTAGTAGTTGGGGTTATTCAAAGGGAACTGTTTCAGACATCATCAAATCTATCCTCGAAAAATCCGAAAAACCATTAACTCGCGAAGAAATCGTGAAACAAGTTCTTAAAACTCGCAAAGTCAAAGAAACTACCATCTTGCTCAATCTTCAAAACAAAAAACTCTTTAAGAAGATCGACAAAAACTCTTATACTTTGGCCTAAATTTGTGCTAAAATTAATCTATGGACAGCGTCATACAATTTATTCTAATGCCGATATTTTGGATTCCGGTCGTACTTTTATTGGCGTTCTTAACTTACAGAAATTATAAAAAACTCAACAAGATCAAAGTCTTAAACGTTGATTCCGTGCTTTTGATGCTCGAAATTCCGCGCACCAACGACAAAAAAGAACTCGCGGCCGAGCAACTTTTCGCTTCGCTTCACGGTATCTTACGCGACAAAACCGAGCTTCGAAATTCTGGCGGCGTACAAGAGCATCTGTCTTTTGAAATCGTTTCTACTGCTGGCCAAATCCGCTTTTACGTATGGGTGCCAAAAGTTTTGCAAAACTTCGTTGAAGGCCAAATTTACTCTCAATATCCATCCGTCCAAATTTATCGCATGAACGAAGACTACGTCGACAATCGTTCCAAATATCCAGTAGTCTATTCTTCCGAAATTTCTTTAATTGACAACGAAGTTTTGCCAATTAAAACCTTTGATACCTTTGAGGTCGACCCGCTCGCCGGTATCACCGGCACGCTCGCCAAGCTCGACCCAGACAATTCTGAAGAGCTCTGGATTCAGATTTTGACTCGCCCAATTCCAGATGATTGGCACAAAGACACCACCGATAAATGGGTGAAAAAAGTCAAAGCCGGCGGCAAAAGTGGCTTCTTTACGGGCTCCGGTATCGACTGGACTTGGCTTGTCGAAGCGCTTGGCGCTCTCTTCCGCCCACCAGCTGGCGGTACCAACTCTGAAGTTAAAATCGAGCTCTCAGAACGCGACAAAACTCGTATCGAAAAAGCCGAAGAAAAGGCTACCAAGCTCGGCTATGAAGTCAAAATCCGCTTGGCCTACCTCGGCAAATCCGACGTGGATGCCAAGCTCAACATGCAGGCTCTCGTAGGTACGTTTAAACAATTTAACTCCACTAACTTAAACGGCTTCAAGATGAGCGGTGGCAGTTTCAATCCAAACGACCTTAACGCTTACAAGATGCGCCAATTCACCGACCGTGGCTTCATCCTTAACATTTCCGAGCTCGCTTCGGTTTATCACTTGCCGCACACCTCTGTGGAGACCCCTAATATCGTTTGGGCCAACTCCAAAACTGCCGAGCCACCAGCCAAGCTTCCGGTCCTCACCGGCACGCCAAGCATCGACGAGAACATCTCTGCTTTTGGTCTTACCAACTTCCGCGGCATTAATCACCAATTCGGTTTACTCCGCCGCGACCGTTCACGTCATTTATATATTATTGGCCAAACCGGAGCAGGGAAAAGCGGCCTATTGGAACTTCTTGCGCTCTCTGATACTTTCTACAATCACGGTTATTGTATTATTGATCCGCACGGCGATTTCGCTATCGACAACCTCCGCTTCGTGCCAGAATCTCGCATTAACGACGTCGTCTACTTCAACCCGGCCGATACCGCCTATCCAGTAGCCTTCAACCCGCTCGAAGTTACCGACCCAAGCCGCAAACCAAACATTTGTTCTGAAGTAATCGGCGTGCTTAAGCGTATGTTCGGCGATTCTTGGGGCCCACGTCTTCAGCCTACCTTACGTTATACTCTTCTCGCCCTTCTCGACCGCCCAGAAACTACCCTTCTTGATATTTCCCGCATGCTTACTGACAAAGATTTCCGCAAAGAAACTCTCGATTATTGTACGGATGTCACCGTGCTTCAATTCTGGAAACACGAGTTCGGCCAATGGAATGATAAACAAATCAACGAATCCATCGCTCCAGTTCTTAACAAGGTCGGTGCCTTTACTGCCAACCCTATCATTCGCAACATCGTCGGCCAACCAAAGTCATCATTTGATATCCGCAAGATCATGGATGAGGGCAAAATCCTCGTCGTGAACCTATCAAAAGGCCTCATCGGCGAAGATAACGCCGGTATTCTTGGCGCCTTCCTCGTTACCAAGGTGCAACTTGCTGCGATGTCGCGCTCTGATATTGCTAATATTGAAGATCGCCGCCCATTCTATCTTTATGTGGATGAGTTCCAAAACTTTGCAACCGATTCCTTTGCCGTGATTCTGTCTGAGGCCCGCAAATACGGTCTCAACCTCACCGTAGCCAACCAATACGTCGCTCAAATGACTGATTCTGTGCGCGATGCAGTATTCGGCAACGTCGGTACCACCATCTCGTTCCGCGTCTCCGCCGACGATGCACCAGTCCTCATCAAGCAGTTCGAACCAACCTTCGAAGAGTCTGATATCATCCAGCTCAACAACCGTCACTTCGTTATTTCAATGATTATTAACGGCGAAAAAGTCCCAGCCTTCTCGGCTACCACCCTATCGATTCCAAAGACCCCAAAGGATAATTTTGACGCCATCGTTGCCGCTTCACGCGCCAAATATGCCCGCTCGCGTGGCGTAGTTGAAGCCGAAATCCGTGAAACCATCGAGCAATCCGAAAAATACAAGAAAGAACTTTCAGACTCTGGTCGCCAACCAGAAAATTCTACCCCTGTTTTCACCCCTGTTAGAAACGAACAAAAACCGAACTTTGCCTACAAGCCAAAATTCCCAAAGACCGCCAAAGACGATTTTAAAAAGCAAAACCTTAGCCCAAACGCCGCTGAAGGCAAAGAAAGGCTAGGCTTAAAAGATCTTGCTAAGCTCGTTTCGGAAAAAGCCGAAGGGAATAACGACGAAAAACCAGCAGAGAAAAAAGAGAATCGTAAAAGATTTAAAAACAAAAAACCTAACAATTCCCCTAAGAACTAAAAGGGAATCGACAAATCTACCCCTGTTCCCTATCTGTTGACAGGGGATTTTTGACGGCCAAAACGATGGCACAGCAGCAATCATATCCTATGCTCCCCTGTTCTACCTCTGTTATATATCCATCATAACCCTATACCACCCCTGTTATACCTCTGTGAAACCCCTGACGGCCCCTGTAAAAGCCAAATTTGCACTAAATGCGAATAAAAGGGCCAGAAACGTAGAAGACCCACAAACGAAATGGGGAATTATTCACAAAAAACCATAAGCAGGATAAAAACCACGGCAAAAAGACGTAAAGTCAATCGGCTTTCATTTACAAGTCTAATGTCGTACAATACATATTTTAAGACATTAAAGAAGCAAGGCCGGGGATATATAAACATCCACCCGCTCCACCCACAATTCTCCCATAATAGGAGAGAATCACTCCAGGGTTCTGTGGTAAATGCCAAATGATGATCTTTTAAAACACAAATTAGTATTTAATTAAGACTAAAAGAACCCTCTTATATAACCGCTAACTAAAGCTGGCTCCATTGGGCATTTTAGAAGATGTCTTGTCTTAATAAAATACTAATTTGTGTTTTACGAGGTGCTTGTTTGACTTTTCCACAGGTTCATTGTGGGATTTACTTTTCACACCACTTTTCACGGCTCCAGATTTTCGGATTTGACTTTTCCCCATTTATGTTTCCCTATTATGTATTTTCCCCTGTTAATCCCCTATTTCAGCGCGTACGTTTTCGCCGAAAACCCATACCGAACAAAAACCGAACAATAGGGTAGAGAACCATCAGAAGAGTAGAATCACCCCTGTTCTACCTCTGTTACACCTCTGTTATTTCCAATACCCTTTTCCCTCTACTCGCACATCAACATACTCAAATTCAGTTACGCCTATTCCCTGTAAATAGCGTAACATTCTATCCGCATCCTCCACGGACACCGCCGTTTCGCGATCAATCGTCAACTTAATCCTGCCATTCCACCCAGAAAGATAAAAATCCACCTCACGAATTGCCCCCGCCGGAATTACTGCCCTAAGTGGCGTATAGCCTAAATCCCTAAAATCACTTTCGGCCTGCCCCACATATTCACGCATGCGACTCGAAATCTTATGGTTCCCAGCCGCCTCGTCTACCACCTCAATTGTAGGCTCGTATGGCAAAACAATTGTCTCAGTTAATCCACCGCTGACCTCGCCGCTAAAAATGTTTACACAAATAACAGCAATCGTACCAGAAATCAGGAAAAATCCAATAGTCACCGAAACAATCCTGATAATTCTCTGCCTCTTCCCTTTTTTGTGGGCTGCCGCACGTTCCGACGCCGTTTCCAGTCGTTCCCTTTTCTCGACAATCGCCCGCCCAATTCGCATCTTAGACTTACGATTGAGCGATCTCTTGGCAAGTCTCGGCGCCTGCTCTGGCTGATCCTTTTTACCTAGTTTTCCCACCTTAATTCCCTGCTTTTACCCCTAATACGATTTCTGCTAATTCCCTGGCTGCGTCCGCCTTCGCCTCTGCGTGAATCTTCTCAGCCATATCTAAACGTTTCTTCGGACTACGCACGAGAGTTTGAATCATCTCTAATAAGCGCTTCGGGTCTTTTGACATGTCAGAATCTTTTATCATCATTGCCGCGCCAGCCGCTTCTAGACGTTCAGCATTTTTAACCTGGTGCGCACCCGGCAAACGCTCAAAAGGCACTAAAACCGTCGCCTTACCAAGCGCTGCTAGTTCTGCAATTGTTGTAGCTCCGGCTCGCGACACTACAACATCGGCCGCACCCATCAATTCATCCATTACCGTGCTAAACTCAAACATTCTAAAATTTGATTCGAGGCTGGCCTTCTCCCAGTTTTCATAGCGTTTCAAATCCACCATATCTTCGTAATGTTTCCTACCAGCAACAAGCGCCACTGATGTAAAATTCAGAAGCTCCGGCAAAATCTCGCGTGTAGCCAAATTCAAATTCTCTGCCCCCTGGCTGCCACCAGTAATCACGACGAGCGGCTTAGCTACGGCAAACGAAAACGCTTTCTTAAGGGATGCTTGACGCTTTTCGTTGATACGTTTAAATTCCTTCCCCACTGGCACACCAGTCCAAATATAGTTTGGATGCTTTGCCATCACTTCGTCGCTAAGCGGCATGCCAAACGCCACTGTATGTGCCTTTTTCATTAGAATACGATTAGCTAACCCCGCCACCGTGTCGGATTCGTGAATCACGTAAGGAATTTTAAAAAGCCTCGCTATTAAGCCCACCGGCAAACACACAAACCCACCCTTTAAAAACATTACGTCTGGGCGTTTTTTCTTTGATAGAAGCCTAAAAAAACTTAAAATCAAACCACCAATAAAGCCAAAAAATCCCATCAGATTCCCAAAAATCAGGTCTTTAAGAGTAATATCGATATGCCTAAAGTAATCTGCAAACTTCCAGTTAGCATAACGGTGAAACTTGCCAGACAAAACCCGGCGCACCCGAATGTATGGTTCACGTTTTTTGAGCGTAGTTCTTTCTTCTTCACCCCAAGAAACACCAAGTTCAGTCGTTAGCTTAGTGACATTTTTGTAATACTTAAAATCTGTCCAAAATTCCACCCGCGTACGCGGTTTCAAATTCAAAATTTCACGAACGACGGCGACGGCTGGAGTGATATGCCCTCCGGACCCCCCGCCCACTACTAGTATCTTCATTATTTACCTCTCTTTCAGTATAACACGAAAACTGCCAAACGAGCCCCAAACCAAAAGCGACAAAGAGAATGCTTGTACCACCATAAGACAAAAGCGGCAAAGTAATTCCCGTCACCGGCATAAGGCCAGTCATCGCCATAATATTCACAATCGTATGCGTGGCAAGCCAAGCGAAAACTCCCGTCACCACTAATCGCCGTTCCAAATCGCCGGTATATTCAGCAATTTTCAAAGTTCTAAATAACATCATAGCAAACACCGCCACTACTAAAAATAATCCCACAAAGCCAAATGTTTCGCCCATCACAGCAAACACCGAGTCATTAATCGACTCTGGCAAATAACCCGTAGCCTGCACGCTATTGCCAATACCAACGCCAAACATTCCACCCGTACCAATCGCGAGCATAGCGTTTTCTACGTGATAACTAGCGTCCGAATCGCCACCGCCAAAGAAAGTTTGCAAACGTTCCATACGGTGCGCAGATAGTACAACCGAGCCCACACCAAGAACTACCACCGCCGCAATCATAATCAAGAACTGTTTCATCGAAACGCCTGAAATCAAAATCATACTCACGATAATTGCAAGTAGCGCTAGTCCTGTACCCAAATCTTTTTGTAAAACTACTACAAAGATTAGCGACAAACCACTCATCACGCCAACCGGCAGCCAAAATTCCTTCAAAGAGCCAATAGTTCCCTCTTCCTTTTTACGTCCAATTAAGTTCGCGAGATACAAAACCAAGCCTAATTTCAAAAACTCAGCCGGCTGAAAGCTTACACCGCCCACCGCAAACCAGCGACACGCACCAAGTTCACATTTTACCATTGAGCTATGAGCGAGTGATAACACCCACATCAAACCACACAAGAAAAGTCCCAAAATCATCAACCATTTAGAAACCACCCTTAATTTCTCATATGGAATTTTAAAAGCCGCAAAGAATGCCACTAGAGCAATTCCCACGCTCATAAGTTGATGAATAAAGAAATAACTCGAATCATAATCCGCCCCATATGCCGAATTTAAAACGTTCGCGCGCATCGGGCCAATCGCATAAATTACAATAAGACCGAGGCCCATCAAACCCAATGCTGAAAACAAAATTGTCAGATCGCTTTTGTGTTTCCTAGTTTTTGCCACCACTAAGAACTCCTACAAAACTCCGCCAATTGCGGCCAAAAAGACGCCTAAGATTGCACAAACGCCGGCAATGATCCAAAATCTCATCACGATTTTTGCTTCGCCCCACCCTTTTGCTTCAAGATGATGATGCAGCGGCGCCGAAATAAAGATCTTCCTTTTTAGGAATTTCTTGGACATTAGTTGAATCAAGCTTGAACCAGTTTCCACTACAAACATTAAACCAATTACCGGCAAAAGTAAGAACGAATTAGTCATCATTGCTACCACGCCAAGCCCAGCACCAAGCGCGAACGAACCAACGTCACCCATCATGAAACGGGCTGGCGGCACATTAAACCAAATATAGCTAAGCAACCAACCGACTACTGTCATACAAAAACCAAATAGCATCATCTTACCTTGAAGAAGCGCAATTGCACCGAATGCGCCATAAGCGAGCATAGCAAGACCGCCAGAGAGCCCGTCTAGACCATCGGTGATATTTACGGCATTTGATGTTGCAACGACCGCAAAGGCAAACACGATAATCATTCCTACTACGCCAATATTAATATCACCGATAAACGGAATATCGATTGCAGTCCAACCCAGCTTTACGGCGAAAAACCAGCCAAGCACTGCGCCAACCATCGTGATGAGGAAGAATTTAACTGGCCCACGCAACCCTGCCGCTCCCCTACCAGAGCCGAATACATTAATAAGATCATCAATTGCGCCAACCACGCTACCGCCCAAAAAACCAACGAGTGGCAACCAAGTTTGCCCACGATCAAGATTAAAAGCCCAAGTCACAATTGTTACGGCCACCACACCAATAATTCCAGCCATCGTCGGAAATGCACGCTTGAACTTGTGCTCATGAAGCTTAGTCATGATCGGCAAAGCCTGACCATCTACGGTTGTTTTCTTTTGTTTTTTCCAAAACTTATATTTATAAGCAAAGTGCGTATAAAATGGCGTCATCGCCATAGCCAGCAAAAAAGCCGCTACTGCAAGCAACAAACCGTAAAACATTTCATCGTTTATTTTCATAGATTCCCTGGTTTTATTTTTAAATAGTCAATTAGAAAGTTCGACACATCATCAAACGCCGCTGACCCATGAGCAGTGCCGTCCATATATTGTCCCTCCCCCCACATTTTAACCATAATTACATATTTTGGCAACTCCCCGGCCGTTCCACCAAAGCCGATATAAGAGGCGATCGTCTCCGACATCGTGTTGTCATAACTACCGTTTCTTACCACCTGCGCCGTACCAGATTTACCACCAATTTGGTAACCGTTTTTATCAATCCCCATCCTAACCTTATAACTACGGTTATTTGCCAGCATTTCGCGCATCATTATGCTTGTATTCTCCCCTAAAATCTGCTGAGTTTCATCCCCGCGCTCAGCTGGAATCAATTTGCCATCTTTATCCAGCGTCCCAGCGAAGAGGGTTGGTTTATGATAATAACCACCATTAACCACGGCCGAAAAAGCCGAAACCATCTGAATCATTGTTGTATAAATGTTTTGCCCAAAAGTCATGTTAGCATAAACCGAATCGCGCCCATACCCTTCGTTTGGATCCGCTACAACCCCCTCGGCCTCGTGTACCTCGATACCGGTTTTTTGGTCTAGGCGAAACTTATTATGTAAATAATCGTATAATCGTTCCCTACCAACCTGGGTAATTTCATCCGGATTGTCACCCAAAAACTTTAAGGCCTGAATACTACCAGTGTTAAGCGACCAATACAAAGCTGTGCGCATGTCGATCGTGCCATAGAGCGAGCTTCTTTGCTCTGCGTTTTTAATTGTCCAACCATCAATCACTACGTATCCCTGGTTAAAATAAGTTGAACTACTCGTCATTTTCCCTTCATTAATTGCCGCCGAAAAAGCAAAGGTCTTGCAGGTACTAGCCGGCTCATATGGAACTTCAGTTACGTAATTTATATAAGATGAAGCATCCTTAACGTTGCCGTAATCCGCCGGGTTGTAATTTGGTAAATTCACCATCGCAAGCACCTTACCAGTGTTAGGGTCAATTACGACCGCCGAAACATTCGTAGCTGGCGTCGATTCAAGATGTCTTGCCATTATTTCTTCTACGCCTTTTTGCATACCACGATCAATCGTAAGCACCACTGTTTCACCGTTTACCGCCGGAATTTTAACATTGTCGTTACCAATCGAAAGAGCAACATTATTGATATCAGAAATCGATTTTAAGAGCCCGTCCTTCCCCTTTAGTGTGTCATTCATGGCGCCTTCTACGCCATACTGGCCAATGCCGTCTGCATTCACAAAACCAAGCAACGCTGAGGCCATCTCACCTTCAGGATAAACGCGACGGTTGTTCTCCTGAAACCAAATACCGCCTACGCCTTCTTTTGCGATTTGGTCTGCTTTGTCACGCGTGATATTTCTAGCAATCACAAAATAACGCAATCCTTCAATATTATATATTTCATCAATGTCTGCCGTAATGTTTTCTTTAGCATATTTATCGAGCAATTCCTTTAGACGTTCTTTGTTGGTCACGGCTGGGTCAATAATAATTGAATATACGGTTTGATTAAGCACCACTGGAACTGGCGTTTCGCCATCCATCATATAGATCTCGCCCCGATCCGCCACGATCGTTTCGAGCATTGTATGCTGTTTCTCGGCCTGTTCCATCCACCTGCCATGCTCTACAATCTGAATAAAAAATAGCCGCACGACGATAATCGCAAGGGCAGCTAATACTACAAATTTAAGAGCTTTTATTCTCGACATACCAAATAAATTATATCATTTATTCAGTAGCATAACCAGTTACAACTGCATTCTCCATTGATGCTGCCACCGCACTATTTTTTGCCGCAGCAACAGAAGTTAAACGTGCTTTTTCAACTGCCAAGTCTTCTTTCTTCGCTGTCATTTCAGCAATTTCAGTTTCTACTTCCGAAATCTTATAATCATAACCCGTGGCTTTAGTTCCCTCAGCCACATAAATCAAGCCAAATACTAAAGTAATCATACCAACGATCACGATTTGAGAAATCGAGCCAAGTCCACGTACGGAATGACGTACGATATTGCGATTACGCGCAAAACTGACACTGGATACCGCGCGCCTCGTTGTATAAATTTGACTTCTCATTAATTTTTTCCTCGCTGATGATTTTTATTTTGATGTTTTAGTTCCATAGACCGGAGGCGATATAAAGCAGAGCTATAAGTAACTTTATATCGCGGTTCCGGGAAGGTCATACACTTCACACTCTCTGTGAAACTCTAAATTGGTGAGCCTTATCGGCCCATGTCGATCGCCCGCCCTTAAATCCTGGGAGTGATCGCTCACTCCCAGGAGGTCAAAGGACTTTAGC
>JAEEGL016864067.1_pt1 | contig 13681 bp, 12 predicted proteins | sample 9134231 | NCBI WGS metagenome assembly JAEEGL01 (sample SAMN16246548, study PRJNA631951) | gut metagenome | biome: gut microbiome; feature: rumen; material: fiber-attached | host: Bos | place: Iran: Karaj | collected 2018-10
ATCAGCGTTTTCAGCTGTTGATAGTCAGACATGGAAACCTCAACCTTTCGTCCTTTTCTTCAATCTATCTCTGCGGCCGCCGAAACGGCAGCCCTCAGCTCTGGCCGAGTTCTCCTTTGGAAAGACTGATGACGCCGTTGAGCGCCAGCAGCACCAGCCCGGAGAACAGGAACAGCAGAATAAACGGCACAAGAAAGCTCGCCGACATCGGATCAAAAACGTTGCGTCCGATAATCGTGTAGGAAAAGAGCTTATAGGCAAAGCCGATCAGCGACACGATCAGATATTTGGGATACCCCATGTCGCTTGTGCCGTAAAGCTGGCTGACCGAATTGATCGGGATGCACGGGAACAGCCGCAAAAAGAACAGAACCACAGCCGAACCGAGCTGGTCGCGTTCCACCAGCTGCACGGCCTTTTCGTTTTTGCTGAGCAGCTTTTCGGCGTTGCCGCCGCCGTAGCGCTTGCCCCAGAAGTATTTGATGGTGAACAGCAACGCGGCGCCCATCGCGTTGATCGGGATGGACAGCCAGGCCGGAAACAGCATGCCGCAGCCGACGCAGATGCATGAGATGGGGAACCAGGGAAGCACCGCCTTGAGCATGAAGTTGGCCAGAATGATCAGAACGGAATACCAGGTGGCGCCGTTTTGCTGAATCCAATGCTCAAACGAGCTCAGCGCTTCGGTGTATTTCCCGTACCATTCCAACGCACGCGGCATCTGGGAGAGCCGCAGAATGATGATCATCGACAGCGAAAGCAGGAAGCAGACGAACGCGGCAAAATTCATAACGCTGCTTCGGCTTATTCTCCTGTTCAAACGCCACCCTCCCGTTTATATACAATGATACATATTATTATTCTACTATGAACCCCGCAATCGGTCAACGGTTTTTCTTAAAATTTCAAAATGTTTTCACAGAATTTTTTTCCTCGCCAAAAGTTTGGCAAAATTCAAAACCTGTGCTATAATGGAGAAAAAGACCGAAAGGATGAGACGGATGAAACTTGTGATCCTGGACGGCTATGCCGAAAACCCGGGCGATCTGTCGTGGAACTGGCTGAAGGATCTTGTGGATGATTATGAGATCCATGATTATACCCCGCCCGAACTGACGCTGCAGCGCAGCCGGGGCGCGGATCTGCTGGTCACCAACAAGACCGTTTTGCCCGCCGAAATCACCAATGCGCTGCCCGACCTCAAATGCATCTTTGTGCTGGCCACGGGCTTCAACGTGGTGGACGGCAAGGCGGCGCGGGCGCGCGGCATTCCGCTTTGCAACATTCCGGCCTATTCCACCGACGGCGTGGCGCAGCTGGTGTTCGCTCTGCTGCTGGAATTGACGACCCACGCCGGGCTGCACAACGACAGCGTCAAGGCCGGCGACTGGACGCGCTCAAAGCATTTCTGCTATTGGAAGACCCCGCTGTGCGAGCTGCACGGCAAAACCTTCGGCATCTTCGGCTTCGGCCGGATCGGCAAAGCCGTGGCGCAGATCGCCAACGCGATGGGCATGCGGACGCTGGCCGTTTCGCCCCGCACCCGGTTTTATGACGGGTTCGGCAGCGTGACCTTCACCGATCTCGACACCATGCTGCGGGAAAGCGACGTTGTGTCGCTCCATTGCCCGCTGACGCCGGAGACGACCGGCCTTGTGAACGAAGCATTCCTCAAAAAGATGAAGCCGACCGCCTTTCTGATCAACACCTCGCGCGGCCCTGTGATCGACGAAGCGGCACTGGCTGCGGCGCTCAAAAGCGGACGGATTGCCGGCGCAGGTGTGGACGTGCTTTCCACCGAACCGCCAAAGGCCGACAACCCCCTGCTTGGGTGTGAGAATTGCGTGATCACGCCGCATATCGCCTGGGCCAGCTTTGAAGCGCGCACAAGGCTGATGAACATCTTCCGCGGCAACGTGGCGGCGTTTTTGCGCGGCGCGCCGACCAACGTGGTGAACTGAGGCGCCTGCGGCGCCGGTGGTCAGTGGTTAGTGGCCGAAAAAAAGAAGCAGACGGCCGTCTGCTTCTTTTTGCATCCTTCTCAGCTGTTCACCAGGCGCCAGCCACTGCAAAAAAAGCGCCCTGCCGGGGCGCATTTTTTACTTGATCCAGTCGATCATCTTTTCGGGATAGTTGCCGATCAGCGCGTCCACGCCCCAGGCGGCAAGCTGTTTGGCGTCCTCTTCGGTGTTGACCGTCCAGGTGTTGATCTCGCAGCCGGCGTCGTGCATTTCTTTCACGGTTTTTTCGGTCAGCATGCGCAGCGGCGGGTGGCAGCATTCAATGCCGTGTGCGGCGGTGTAGGCGCCGTAGCCCCAAGGCCAGTTTTCGGTCAGGAAGCCGCACTTGATGTCGGGCGCCAGCTTCTTGCAGCGCTCCACCGTGGTGTGGTTGAAGGAGGAGAAGATGATGCGGTCTTCCAGATGATAGGCGCGGACCAGGTCGATCGCCGCCTGCTCAATGCCGGGGTATTCCCACACGCCGGTCTTCAGCTCGATGTTGGTGATCAGCGGCAGATCCTTGACCAGGTCGAAGTATTCTTCCAGTGTCGGGATGGGGCAAAAGCCGTATTTGCCGGCGAACGAAGCCGAAAAGTCATATTGGCGCAGCTCTTCCAGCGTCATGTCGCGGACCGTGCCGCTGCCGTTTGACGTGCGGTCAATGGTTTCGTCGTGGATAATGACCATGCGGTTGTCCTTTGTCAGGTGCAGATCGAACTCCATACCGTCCACGCCGGCTTCCACCGCCTTGCGGAACGAAAGCATGGTGTTTTCCGGATAGGTGCCGCTGCAGCCTCTGTGGCCGAACACTTTAGACATAGCAATGCCCTTCTTTCTTTCGGTTTTCATCTGTGGATTATACTCCGTTTTTTGCAGGAATCAAGCCTTTTTTCAAAATTCGGCGTTTTTTTCAGAAGACAACGCGTTTCCCCTCTTTTTTTGTGGAAGACGCAAAGAGGAGCCGCCCCGCGGGACAGCTCCTCTTTTTTTGAATCAATCTTCGTCATAGCCGGCGGCAGTCGCCTTGTCAAAAACGGCGACAACCTCTTCGCCGGGCGCCTTGTCAAGCGCGGAGACCAGCAGGCAGCACACAAGGCCGCAAAGGAAGCCGGGCACGATCTCATAAACGCCGGTGGAATCGGTCAGGAAGATCCGCCACAGAACGTCGACCAGCGCGCCGCCGACCACGCCGGCAATGGTGCCCTTATAAGTCATGCGCCGCCAGAACAGCGAAAGCAGAATCACCGGGCCGAATGCCGCGCCGAAGCCGCCCCAGGCGTTGTCGACCATCGACATGATGGCGGAGGCGCCGGAGCCGCGGCTGCTTGCAATGAAATAGGCCACGACCGCGACGGCAACGACGATCAGACGGCCAACCCAGATCACCTCTTTGTCGGAGGCATTCTTGCGGAACACGGGCTTATAGATGTCGCTCGTGAACGAGGACGACGCCACCAGCAGCTGGGAATCCGCGGTGCTCATGGCGGCGGCCACAATGGCCGAAAGCAGGATGCCGGCCACGAACGGCGGGAACAGGTCGGTAGCAAAGCGGATGAAGATGCGCTCCTGCATACCCGCTTCGATCAGCTCGGCGCCATAGAACGGACGGCCGAGGATGGCGATCGCGATGGCTGCGCCCAGCGACAGGATGACCCAGACGATGGCAACCGTTGCGCTCTTTTTGACCATGGAGGGCTTTCTGATCGACATGAAGCGCACCAGAATGTGCGGCATGCCGAAGTAGCCGAGGCCCCAGCCGAGGCCGGAAACGATGTCCTGCCACGAAACGGTGAACGGGTTGGGGTTGAAGGTGTTGACCGTGCCGTCCGAGAGGGCAAAGCTGAGCTTCGCCATGTCGGGATCCTTGACCAGCAGCACGATGATGGGGATGGCCAGCAGGGCCAGCAGCATCATGATGCCCTGGAAGAAGTCGGTCCAGCAAACGGCCTTGAAGCCGCCCGTGAAGGTATAGGCGATGATGATGAGCGCGAAGATCAGCAGCGCGAGCGATTCCTTGCCCTCCAGCTGCGGGATCACGGTGAGCAGCACGGTCTTGCCCGCCACAAAAGACGAGGCCACATAGACCGTGAAGAACACAAGGAACACCACGGCACAGATGATCTGCAACGCAGGGTTCCTGGCCGCAAAGCGGTTTTTGAGGTATTGCGGCAGAGTGATGGAATCGTTGGCCGCGTGCGAAAAGTTGCGCAGCCGCCTTGCCACCAGCAGCCAGTTGAGAATGGTGCCGATCATCAGACCGATGCCGATCCAGACCTTACCCATGCCGAACGCAAGGATGGAGCCGGGAAAACCCATCAGCAGCCAGCCGCTCATGTCGGAGGCCTGCGCGCTCATGGCGGCGACCCAGGGGCCCATGGCCCGCCCGCCGAGGAAATAATCCTTTTCGCCGGCGCTGCGGTCGCGGATGAAGAAGAACAGGCCGATGCCGATCACCAGCACAAAATAGAGGATGAATGCCAGAAGTTGTGCAGAGAACATAGGGAATCCTTCCTTTCCAAACAACAATACCGCAGCAGTATAGCACACTTTTTTGCAAAACGCAATAGAGAACAAAGTTTGGAAATAAAAACCAGACTCCTTCTTAATATATTATTATTTCAGCCTGTAATATGTTGAAAATATAAATAGACTATAGTCTATACTAAAATGCATACATAAAAAATAATCATTTGCAGCAGTAAGGCGCAGCGGCCTGCCTTCTTTTTTCCGTAGTTGTGTCCGCGGCACGACGCTGCCTTTTCCCCTCTTCCTGCGGGAAGGGCAAGCCGGACGCACAAAAGCCGCCCAAGGCTAACGCTTTGAGCGGCTGTGAACCGTTTTTCAGAAGCGGGCAGCGCCCCCGTTTTACTTCCGCAGCGCAGACAAAAACATCGGCAGCACCTCGGCCGCATAGGCCTGCAGCGAATAGTTGCCGGCGCAAAGGCACCAGTCATACAGCAGTGCCCGTTCCGCCATGGCATAGAGCCGCACAATGTCGTTGACGCTTTTTTCCGTTGTAATCTCGCCCCTCGCCTGTCCCTGCAGAACGATTCTGCGCAGCAGCTTGTAATACACGCGGTTCTGATCCAGCAGGTGCTTTTCGCCGCGGGTGGTCAGTTGGGTGGAATACAGCCTTGTGAGCAGATCGATGTCGATTTTGTTTTCGATCATGCCGAACAGCTCGCGGTTAAGATAGCACAGTGTGTCAATGCAGGGCATTGTGTCGTCCAGCGACTGCGCCAGCGTTTCATAGGCTTCGTCAAACAGATAGGCCAGCGACCCCAGAAGCGCGTCCTTACCGTCGAAATAATGATAGAACGACCCCTTGGACGTGCCCGAGGCGGCAATGATCTCGTCCACCGTGGTATTGTCATAGCCCTGCTCATAAAACAGCTGCCATGCCGCCGAGACGATTTTGCTTTTGGTCTGCCTGCTTGCTTTTCTTGCCATTGTGATCCCTACCCTATATAGGTCATCGGATTGACTTTTTCGCCGTTCTTCATCACTTCAAAATGCAGATGCGGCCCGGTCACGTTGCCTGTGGAGCCGATGCGCCCGAGCTGCTGCCCCTGCGTCACCTTCTGGCCCACCTTCACGGTGATGGAGCCGGGCTGCATGTGGGCATAGCGGGTGGAAAGGCCGTTTCCGTGGTCGATCACCACGGTGTGGCCGTAGCCGCGGTAACCGCTGTGGGCTTCCACCACGCGGCCGGCCGCCGCCGCGATCACCGGCGCGCCCGTGGAATGACCGCCGGGCTTCACAATGTCCACGCCGCCGTGGAAGCTGTGGCCGGAAATGCGTCTGCTGCGATAGCCGAAGCCGGACGACATGGCATAGGCGCCCACTGCGGGCCAGAGCCAGCCGGTGCGGCTGGATCCGCCGCCCATGTCGCCGAAGGTCTGATAGGGCGAGCCCGTGCCGACCAGCAGGATCTGCTGCACCGGCGCTTTGGTCTGCTGCACTGAAACAACGGCCGTGCCGATCTGTTTGCCGTCCATATAGGTGATCGCCGCCGTGGTCAGCTTACGGCCGTTTTGGCCCTGCTGCACCAGCTTTGTGGTGCCTGCGCGCAGCGTTTCGCTTTCGCGGCGGATGGTTTCAAACGGCACCACGCCGCCGTAGGTATAGTATTCCAGTTCTTTGATATGCACGTAGTCTGCCCTTGCCGCCGTCAGCAGCGTCTGCCCGGCGGTCAGCTTCGCCGTGTCTGCACCGGGGTTCAGCGCGCGCAGCGTGGCTTTGTCGATCTTTTCCCGTTTGCAGATCTTGTTCACCGTGTCGCCCTTTTGCACGGTATAGTGCCGCGCTTCGCGCTTGGGCGTGCGCAAAACGCGCTTGAGCTCCACAGGGTCCCAAAGCGTTGCGGGGTCGTCGGGATAAAGCCCCTGCACATAGGTGATTTCTTCCACAAAGGCAACAGTGCGCCCCTTGGCCGCCTTTTCGCGCACGGGGGCGATCAGCCCGGCAAAGGCAGCCACGGCGTCGCTTTCGTTGCGCACCGCACAAAGGAAGCTGCCGTCGATGAAGATGCCGCAGGCACGGACCAGCGGCGACGCGGCACGCGCCAGCAGCGCTTCGCAAAGCCGGGCGCTGCCCGAAACGGCCGACAGCGGCACCCGCTTGACCCGATAGGTCAGGCTGCCGCCCAAAACGGCAGCCGGCGCCCCGCGGTTCTGAGGCAGAACGTCGCGCAGCTCTTCCATGGCCAGCCGGGCCGTCCGTTCGTCGGCGGCATAGCCGACCACTTCACCCTGCAGCCGCACTTCCAGCGCGGGAGTCGTGGTGTGCAGCCGTGCGCCCAGCACCGCCAGCACAATCACCGCCAGCAGCGGCAGCGCCGCGTTGAAAAGGCCACGCCAGAACCGCTCCTTTTCGCGCAGGGAACGCAGAAAATAGGTGCGGCAGGCGCGGCGCAGCGCTTTGCCGCGGTTTTGTTCGTTGAGCTTTGCCCCGGCGCGCAGCATGGAAAGGTCGCGCCGGATATCCCGCACGTCGGAACCGAGCGCGCGCAACGCGTTCCCGGCCGCGCCGCTCAGCCGCCGCAGCAGATAGCGCGCCGCCTTGAAAGCGACAACGGCGCCGGCAAAGCCATAGCGCCAGATCAGGGAAGCGGCCCAAAGCGCCGCCGTGACGACCCGGTCGCCCAGCCATTCCGCAAAAAAGAAAGGAGACCGCCGCCGGGCATGCGGCACAACGACTGCGCCGGAATCTTTGGGCTGCAGCACGTTGAGAGCTTCTCCGCCGTCAAAGGCGGCGTAGCGCTCGTTTGCCATCGGGGTCCCTCCTTTCTTCGTTTTGCTTTTTTATTTTCTGATAAACTGCTCGTCACCGCGTTCCGCTTCGGCGGAAACAAACCGTTCGACCTTCATGTGCAGGTCATATCGTTCGCGCAGCGCAGAGATTTCCGCCATCATGGGAGAGGCATGGTGCAGATCCAGCGCCGCCTGATCCCGCCAGCTATCGATCAGCAAAACGGTTGACGAATCGCGCAGCGGGGAAAAATAGGCATATTGCAGGTTCCCCGGCTCCTGCCGGATGCGGTCGGCAATTCCCTGCCGTTCCATTTCCGCGGCAAACGCAGCTGCCGCACCGGGTTCGTCCCCCGTGTAATAAATGTGGATGGTGATGCTCATTGCTTTCCTCTTTCAGGTTTCGTTGAAGTTTGGCAGGCGCAGCGACGCGAGGTCGGGGCACAGATATTCATACAGGGTGTCAACAGCGCAAAAGCCCAGCTTTTCATACATCTGCCGCGGCGTGTCGTCCGCATCGGCGTGCAGGAAAAGCAGCTTGCCTTCGTTCTGTCCGGCGATCTGCCCGAGCAGCGTTGTGGCAACGCCCTGCCCGCGGCACGCTTCGTCGGTCAGCAGTCCGTCGAGACAGACGCAGCCGCCGGATTCAAACGTATAGCACATGCAGGCAAGCGCGCCGTTCAGAAAGGCGCCGTGATAATGCAGAGTTCGGTACATCCGCCGGATGTTGCGGCGGGTGAAGTCTTCGCCATAGACCGCGCCGTAATGCCGGACGTCCAGTTCTTCCGCTTGTGCAAGCGTCGGCGTGCCGAACGTGACAAACGGATTGCGTTTCCAGCTGTTGCAGGGCGAAAGCAGCGCCATGGTCAGGGTGACGCTCTGTTCCAGTCCGAAGCTGTTTTGCAGCGGAGCGTCGCTTTCCAATTTGAGAAAGGTCGCGCCGGTTTCCTTTTGATACCGCAGCGCGGCGGCAAGCTCTTCCGTCTCCGGCTGCCCAGTGCAGAAAAAGCAGTTGAAGTCATACTTGTCCGGCAGCAGCGGATCCTCCCATTTGATCAGATGGGCGGAAAACGGACGTTCTGAAGAGAACATCCGCGCCATCCGGTGTTCGGCTTCGCGCGTGCGGGTCTTGATCGCCTGCACCGTCATTTTGTCGGATAAACGAGATCGTCCGGCATCCAGCTTTTCAGCACGTCGCACATGGCGGCGGCTTCTTTCTTTGCGCCTTGCAAATCGTGGTCGCGCCAGTTGCCGCATTCCTTTTCGCTCACGCCGGGCACGTCGCCCCCGAACGAAGCGCAGAACGCCAGGGCATCGCGCACCAGGTCAATGGCCTGCTGCGGCGTCACGGTGTCGCGCACGATGAAATAAAAGCCCGTGCGGCAGCCCATGGGACCGAAATAGACCACGCTGTCGGAAAAGGCGCTGTTGCGTGCATAGGTGGCGAACAGGTGCTCAATGGTGTGGATGGCGCCGGTTTCCATGACCGGCTCCTTGTTCGGCAGACGCATGCGGATGTCATAGGTCACGCAGTCGCCGTCGATCCGCGAGGTATAAAGGCCCCTGGGCAAAATGGTGTGGTCAATGGTAAAGGAGGCAATCTTTTTCATGGGGAATCACACTTTCCTGAAGATAATCAGTTGAGCGACGCCGCGCCGGTCTGACGGAACAGGCGCGCAATGGCGTCTTTGAGGTCGCGGTTTTGTTCTTTGCGCAGCAGCGGATCTTCCGCGATCACGCGCTGCGAGGCTTCTTTTGCTTCACGCAGGGTATCCATATTCTGCAAAAGGTCGGCAATGTGCAGCTGCGGCAAACCGTGCTGCCGCGCGCCGAAGAAATCGCCCGGGCCGCGCAAACGCAGGTCGGCGTCGGCCACGGCAAAGCCGTCGGTGGTTTTGCAAAGCGCTTCCAGCCGCTGCTTTGCGTTGTCGCTTTCGGCGTCGCTGAGCAGCACGCAATATGACTTTGCGCTGCCGCGCCCCACCCTGCCGCGCAACTGGTGCAGCTGCGAAAGGCCGAAGCGTTCGGCGTTTTCCACCACCATCAGCGTGGCGTTGGGCACGTCGATACCCACTTCGATCACCGTGGTGGCAACAAGCAGCCGGATCTCGCCCGACGCGAAATCGGCCATGATCTTCTGCTTTTCTTTGGGCTTCATCTTGCCGTGCAGCAAGCCCACGCGGTAAGCGGAAAACTCTTTTTCAGACAGCTCCTTTGCCCGGGTCACGGCGGCGGCCAGCTCGGTTTCTCCCTCTTCCACGGCAGGGCAAACCAGATAGGCCTGATGGCCGGCGTTGAGCTCTTTTTTTATGAAAGCCCAGATCCGTTCGCGATAGCTGCCGTCCACGGCGTAGGTGGCGATCTTTTGCCGCCCGGCGGGCAGCTCGTCAATGATTGAAACATCCAGATCGCCATAAATGATCAGCGAAAGCGTGCGCGGGATCGGCGTGGCAGACATGACCAGCACGTGGGGCGCTTCGCCTTTTTCGCCCAGGGTGCTGCGCTGGCGCACACCGAACCGGTGCTGCTCATCGGTGACCACAAGGCCGAGCTTGTGAAATGCAACGTCTTCGGTCAAAAGCGCATGGGTGCCGACCACGATCTGCGCCGTGCCGTCGGCAATATGTGCTTTTGCGATCCGCTTTTGTTTGGCGGTCAGACCGCCGGTGAGCAGCGTCACCTGCAAAGCGCCGCCGAACAGCTCCTGCAGCGTTTGCGCGTGCTGCTTGGCCAGAATCTCGGTGGGCGCCATCATCGCGCCCTGAAAGCCGCTTTGCGCCGTGACCCAAAGCGCCGCCGCGGCAACGGCGGTCTTGCCCGAGCCGACGTCGCCCTGCACCAGTCGGTTCATCGCTTCGCCCGAACGCAGGTCATGCATGCAGTCGTCAATCGCGCGGCGCTGGGCGTTCGTCGGGGTGAACGGCAGCGAATCCAGAAATGCATCCAGCGTACCGACGTTGACGCGAACCTGCGTCTTCAGCCGGTTCTGGCGGTTCAGCAAGGCCATGCCGCACTGCAGCACGAACAGTTCTTCAAAGATCAGGCGGCGTTTGGCCGTTTCCATGTCATGCGCGCTTTCGGGCGCATGGATGTTTTTGAGCGCAAACAGCGCGTGCGCAAGCCGAAAGTCGCGGCGGATCTCGGCGGGGATCAGGTCGCCCGTCTCCTCCTTGGCCCAAAGGGTCAGCGCGTTTTGAATGATCGCCGAAAGCTGGCGTCCCGTCAGTCCCGCGGTCAGCGGATAGACCGGCAGAAATGCGCCGGCACTTTCGGGCTCCACCAGCGGATTGCTCATTTCAAAGGTGCCGAACGCCCGTGTCACTTTGCCGTAAAACAGAAAGGTTTTCCCCTCCTGCAGACGATCGGCCAGATATTTGTTATTGAAGATCGTCAGGTGCATCACGTCGCTGCCGTCGGTCACCACGGTCTTATAGATCGTCATTTCCCGGCGGATTCGGGCGCCCGAAACCGGACAGCCCACCACGCCGCGCACACAGGCCGTTTCGCCCGGCTGCAGCTTTGCAATGGGAGTGCAGACCGAAAGGTCCAGATAGGCGCGCGGATAATAGTGCACCGCATCCCAGACCGTTTCGATTCCGAGCTTTTGCAGCAAAAGCGCGCGCTTTTCGCCCACGCCCTTGATATACTGCGCGTTCATGTCGCGCGTTCGCATCCGGCACCCCTCCCTTCAGGCCGTTGTTTGCCGGTTAAGATTCGTTATAGGACCATGCGTAAAGATTCGCATACAGGTCGTTTTCGTTCACGTCGCCTTCAATCTGCAGTTCCTTGGCGCAATAGAGCCGCCCGCTGCGGAAGCACAGCGGCACCAGCGGCTGTTCCTGCAAAAAGACCTGGGCAAAGGTGGAAGTATCCACCGTGCCGGCGCGCCACGAAAAGAACGTCTGGGCGGCGGCCGAAGCCGGGTCGAGTCCATAGCCGGCCGCACCTTCGGGGCTGAAGAACAAAGAAAGGTCCATGTCTGCGGTCAGCTTCACTTCGCCGACATAAAGATCCCAAAGACCGGATTCCAGCCGGATCAGATAGCTGTCGTAATCAAGCACCGAAAGGTTGACCGCAAAGCCGCAGTCGCGCAGCTGCTGGGCAATCAGCTTGGCGCAGCTCAGGCGCATGGGATTTTCGCTGTTGCAGACCAATTCCAGCTTGACGCTTTGGCCGCCCTTGGCGCGTCTGGCCGAAGACGACATCGCATAGCCCAGCAGGTCAAATGCCCGCGGGGCCGCCAGCGGGTCATAGGCGACCGTTTCTTCCGGCGCTTCTTCCCAAAGCGGGTGGAACGGCAGATCGCTCGCCGCCGCATGCGCGTCATAGGCGGCAGCGCAGATTGTCGGCTTGTCGATTGCGGCAGCCAGTGCGCGGCGGAACGCGGGGTCGCTCAGGTGTTCGCGGCCGCTGTTGAGCCCCAGATAGACAAAGTTGAGCAGCGGCACGGGCTGTTCGTTGGCAAAAATCTTTTGCGTCGGCGCGGCGCCGTCCACATAGAAAGCGCTCAGTTCGCCGATCTGCAGCAGCTGCAGTTCATTTTCACGCGTGCTGATGTCAAGCAGCTTGATGGTCTGCAGTTCCATTTCTTCCATGGCGCTGCTTTCTTCGTTGGCTTTGAGATAAAGGTCGCCGCTGCGCCGCACGGGGCGATAGCGGCCGCAGCCGACGGGAAAGGCTTTTTCGCCCGTGCCGAAGCGCACCACCGGAAAGTCAAGGCAGCTTGCCGCGCGCGCATTCTCTTCCAGCAGCGTAAAAGCCACGGCGGTCTCCCCTTCCTGGCTGCAGGAAAAGAAGTTTTGCAGCCGCGCTTCAAAGCAAGGGCTATCCTTGGCGCACTGGAACGAATAGACCACGTCGCGCGGGTGCAGCAGTTCGCCCGAGGTGAAGCGGACGTCGCTGCGCAAGGTCACGGTGACCGTCTGACCGCTTTGCGTCACGTCGGCCGCCAGCGACGGCACCGGCGCAAAGTTTTCGTCCAGCCGCACCAGCGAATCATAAAGCAACGTGTCAACGTCGCGGTTCATTGTGCTTTTGGTTTCAAACGGGTTGAGCGAATCCGCCGCCGAAAAAGGCAGCGTGATCATGCGCTTTGAGGCTTTGTCGGCCGAAACCGGCTCGGTGGTTTCGCCGGTCGTTTCGGTCGGCGCAGCCGGGTCGTCTTCGGGCTGTTCGCCGCAGGCGGCAAGAGAGCAAACCAGCAGCAGACAAAGCAAAAGCGAAAGCAATCGTTTCATGTCGTTCTCCTTCAGGTCAGTCGCAGGCGCTGCACACAGCGGCAGCGGCCGGTTGTTTCGTCAATGTCAAACAGGCAGCCTTCCAGCGCGCAGGGGCCTTCTTCTGCGGTGTCGAACCGAACGGGCAGGGCTGTGCGGAATTTTTCGATCACGATCTCTTTTTGCACGCCGAGCACGCTGTCAACAACGCCGCACATGCCGAGATCGGTGATATAGCCCGTGCCGCCGGGCAGCACGGTCTCGTCGCTGGTCTGCACGTGGGTGTGGGTGCCGCAGACGGCGGACACGCGCCCGTCGAGGAAGAAGCCCAGCGCCTTTTTTTCGCTCGTGGCTTCGGCGTGAAAATCCACCAGCACCACCCGGCAGTCGCCCAGCTCGCGCAGCGCCTGCTCCGCGGCGTCAAAGGGGTTCCCCAGCGGTTCCAGAAACATGGTTCCCATCAGATTGATCACACCAACGCGCACGCGGCCCAGATCGAGCACGCACACACCGCGCCCGGGTGCGCCCGCCGGGTAGTTGAAAGGGCGGATGAGAAACGGGTTTTCATCAAAGCAGTCATAGCATTCGCGGCGGCGAAAGGCGTGGTTGCCGGTTGTGAGACAATCAACGCCGCTGGAAAGCAAAAACTCCGCCGACCGGGGCGTAACGCCGTTGCCTCTGGCGCTGTTTTCCGCGTTGCACACGCACAGATCAACGCCGGCAAAGCGCTTATATGCAGGCAGCTTTTTGCGCAGAAAATCGCAGCCGGCCTGCGAAACCACGTCGCCGAGCATGAGGATGTTCAAAGTCAGCACCTTCTTTGGTTTATGATGGAAAATACGTATATTTGTCACCGGAACGGTACATCGAGGCAAGGCGGCCTCTCCCGCCGTCGCGTTTTTATGTTGTTGCCATACCACTGTATTCGCGGCGCGACGGCACCCTCCCAAAAAGAGGAGGGCAGGGGCGCTTCAGGCTTGCCGCAAGGTTGGCGTGATCTGCGGTGCCTTGCCGTAGTGTTGTGCCGACTTCGCCGCAGCGCCCGACGTGTTCTGCGCACTGTGCAATTCTAACTACTAACTACTGTTCTCTGACTCACACGTATTCCGACACATCGAAGTCATCGTCGTCGGGGTAGTAGTCCCAGCCCTCATAATAGCGGTCGGCCTGCTCCTGCCCGGTCAGGGGGATCTCTTCGATCACCTCTGCCTTCTGG
>JAEEGL010627539.1_pt1 | contig 13680 bp, 13 predicted proteins | sample 9134231 | NCBI WGS metagenome assembly JAEEGL01 (sample SAMN16246548, study PRJNA631951) | gut metagenome | biome: gut microbiome; feature: rumen; material: fiber-attached | host: Bos | place: Iran: Karaj | collected 2018-10
TTTAGGATTAAAGGAAGCTAAGGATTTAGTTGACAACGCTCCTAAGGCTGTTAAGGAAAAGGTTTCTAAGGCTGAAGCTGATGAATTAAAGGCTAAGTTAGAAGAAGCTGGCGCAACTGTTGAAGTTAAGTAATTAACAAAATAGTATATTAGAAAAACATCTGCTATATCTTTTGGTATAGCAGTTTTTTCTTCTTTTTTGTTATAAATCAGGCAAAAACGAACCATAGTATGTTAAATATACTTTTCATTTATGTTTTATGTGATATAATTACATTGTTTGGTTTGGAGGTGTTTTAATGGCAGATCATTATTATTCAAAAACTACAGATACTCCATCTGAACCGAAGGATTTTGTTTTCAATTTTAAAGGCGAAAGCTTTACATTTAAAACAGATAATGGTGTTTTTTCTAAAGATTATATAGATTATGGCTCATTTGCTATGCTAAACGCATTTAAGCCTAATGATATTGCTTTACCTATCTTAGATATGGGATCAGGCTATGGTCCTATAGGTATTGTTGTATCAAAACTATATAATAAGAAAACTATTATGTGTGAAATAAATGAGAGAGCTTATAATTTATCACTTGAAAATATAAAGAAGAATAATGCTAATTCAGAAGCTTATAATTCAAATCTATATGAAAAGGTAGAAGGATTAGAATTTGCATCAATTATTACTAATCCGCCTATTAGAGCAGGTAAAGAAACTGTCTTTAGTATTTATGATGGTGCTTATAAGCATTTAGCATTAGGTGGTGAGCTTTGGGTTGTTATTCAAAAGAAACAAGGCGCTCCAAGCTCAAAAACGCATTTATTTGAGCTTTTTGGTAATTGTGAAATAATTAACCGTGATCATGGTTATTACATTCTAAAATCGGTAAAAAAGTAGGAAATATGAGGGTTTAGGAGGTTGTATGTCAGAATTAAATAATAATACTGAAGAATTAGTTGAAACTGAAGATGTACAAACTCTAACTTCTGAGGTTGAGTCACCTTTAGATGAGACTAAAAAGAAGAAAAAACCTTATTTTAAATATATATTAAGTATTGGCTTTATGGTAATATTGATTGCTGTTACAGCAATTATATTATTTAATAAATATTCATTTAGTGATTTGATGGATTTAATTGGTCAGGTTAACTACTGGTGGATAGTACTTGGTATATTGATGATATTTATTTATATATTCTTTGAAGGATATGCAATGAAGATTATATTTAGATCTATGGGACAAAAGGTTTCATTTGGTAAAAATATAATGTATTCATCAATAGATTATTACTATTGTGCTATTACTCCATCAGCATCTGGTGGACAACCAATGGTTGCTTATTACATGGCAAAAGATGGTGTATCACTATCTTATGTATCAATTTGTTTATTAATTAATACAGCATTATTTAAGATAGTACTTGTAGCATTAGGCTTAGTAGGATTAATAATGTATCCTAATTTAGTTGTTGGAAGCGGATTAATGCTAGGTTTATTTATCTTTGGATTTACATTTAATATCTTTATGATTGTAATGTGCTTCTTAGGTGCATTTAAAACAAATTGGGTTAGAGCTTTTGGTTTAAGATTAATATTATTCTTACATAAGATTCATATCGTTAAAAGACCTATTAAGTGGGTTAGAACATTATATAAGAAGATGGATGAATATGAGGTTGGTGCTAAATTAATTAAATCTCATAAGCTAGATTTTACAAAAGCTTTATTATGTAATTTCATTCAAAGAATTGCATTATTCTCAGTAACATTTATTATCTTCTATGCATTTAGAAGAGGTGCTATGGGTGATTCCATTGATTATCATTCATATTGGGAATTAATGGGTATTCAAGTATTAATAGCACTTGCGGTAGATAGCTTACCTTTACCTGGTGGTGTAGGTATTAGTGAATATTTATATTTATTATTATTTGGATTTGTTTATAGTGGAGAGGAAATGATAGCTAGTGCGATGTTATTAACTCGTGCCGTATCATTCTATATTCCTGTTATAGTCTGTGCCCTAATATCCATCTTAGAGCATGTTTTAGTGATTAGAAATGATATAAAGAAACAGAACCTACAGCCGTAGAGTTCTGTTTTTCTTTGACTTTAAATCATCTTTTATGTATCATTATTAGTGAGGTTTAATATGAAAAATTATGTTGTTTATGCCGATAGATCTGGCAATCGTTTTAATTCAACTGAATACGAGACTGGCTTTTTAAAGTTTTTGTATCATACATTCATTGGTAGATTATTTTTAAAATTCTTTGCCTCTAAACTTGTCGCTAATGCGAGTCACTGGTATATGAATAGAAGGATGTCTAAGAAGAAGGTTAAAAAGACAATTGAGAAGCATAATATTGATATGTCTTTATATGATTGCAAGAATCCTAAGTGCTATAATGATTTCTTCTTAAGAAATTTAAATGAATTAAAATATGATAAAGATCCTAATTCTTTTATTTCGCCATGTGATTCTAAGCTTATGGTTAGAACAATAAGTGATGATTTAATATTTAGTGTTAAAAAGAGTGAATATAGTGTGGCAGAAATATTAAAGAATCAGGATTTAGCAAATGAATATAAGGATGGTTTAATTTTAATATTTAGATTAACAGTAGATGATTATCATCATTATATTTATATTGATGATGGTACTAAGACAAATAATATTAAAATTAAGGGTGTACTTCATACAACACAGCCAATAGCTATTCATTCTAGAAAGGTATATCATCAAAATTCTAGAGAATATACTATATTAAATACCAATAATTTTGGTGAGATAGTTTTTATGGAAGTTGGCGCTATGTGTGTTGGTAAAATTGAAAATCTTCATCAGGAACATACATTTAGGCGAGGAGAAGAAAAAGGTAAATTCCAATTTGGTGGTTCAACTATTATCTTAATGGTAAAAAAGGATAAGGTTATTATTGATGAAGATATTATAAAAAACTCTAATGATGGTATTGAAACTGTTGTTAAGGTTGGAATGAAAATTGGTCAGAAAGTGATAGATTAAGCTATCACTTTTTTACTTCCGTGTGGATTATTTGACTAACAGTGTTAGATATGTTATAATAAGTTGATTTTTTTCGCGTAGGTGGTGAAATTATGGATAAGAATCAACTTTCTATTATAGAAAAAACAATTCAATATAAGTTCAATAATGATGCATTATTAGTTCAAGCATTCGATTTCGAACCAGGTAATGGAAATGATCCTAGATCAAATGGAATTTTAAGAATTGTTGGTAAAAGAGCTATTAACTATGCATTAACAGTAGTATTAACAAGCTATTATGGAAAGAATGTAACTGGTAAGCCTTATAAGACGACAATTGAAAACACTGTTATATATGATTTATTAGATAATTTAACATCGCAAGACTTATATAAAGTATCCGTTAATGTCTTAGGCTTAACTGAATATGTTGGTTCATATTCTGGTGGAGAATTAGTAGATATGGATAGAAAACTATTTGAGGCGATTGTTGGCGCTGTAGCCTTAGACTCGAATTGGAATATATCTATAATCGCAAATGTTGTATCATTTATGCTAGACGTCGATTATTGGTTAAATTATGGTTTTGCCAATATCGATTCACATCCAACTATTCTTTTATTTAATTATTGCGTTGAAACTGGTCAAAACATGCCAAGCTATGTATATAAGAGAGTGAAAGACGCAAACGGAAACATCTTCATTAAATGCGAATTAACATTAGGTAATTTAGAGTTTATCGGAATGGGTGGAAACCATTCTGAGGCTAGACTTTTAGCAGCACAAGAAGCTTATAAGTATCTAACAGAAAATAATATGACTTCACAAATCGTTAAAGACGCTGGTGATTATAGTGAGGCAAATGCTATGGATACTTTAGATAATCTTACATTAAAGGGTTATTTTTCATTCCCAGATTATCATACAGATGAAATCAATGGTGGTTATGTTTCTACATGTATGATTGATGAGATTGATAAGAAGTTTAAAGCATTCGATAAAGAGAAAAAGAATGCTAAAAATAAGGCTGCGTACAGAATGTTACTTTATGTACTTGGCAAAGAAGTGCCAGCTGATGAAGCTGATAATATAGAAGACTAATGGGAATTGGAAAATTCCCTTTCTTTTTGATATAATTTACATATGAGGAAGTGATTTTATGGCTAAAATAATAATGCTAGGCGATTCAACAGTATCAAAATTTAATGATGTAAGCTATTATTATCCAAGATATGGATATGGTGTATTATTGACTGAATATGTGAATAATATAGAGGTTTTAAACTTAGCATTATCAGGTAGAAGCTCTAAATCATTTCTAGTAGAGAATAATTATCAAGAATTCTTAGATAAGGTAGAAATGGGCGATTTTGTCATTATTGGATTTGGTCATAATGATGAAAAGGGTGATGATTTTGCAAGATTTACATCTGCAAAATTAGGTATTAATGACGAAGGAAGCTATCAAAAATCTTTATATGATAATTATATAAAGAAGGCATTAGAGAAGAAGGCTTTCCCTATTGTTTGTAGTCCTATTCCAAGACTTGATTTTTCTTTTAAGTATGAAGGTAATTTTATTCACATTAATGAATATGGAGATTATAGAAAAAGCGCATTAGATTTAGCAAATCAATTAAATATTGCTGGTATTGATTTAACTATTCCAGTAGTTGAATTATCTAAAAAATTGGGGGACAAGCAATTATTATTACATGCGATATCTAAAGGTAAAAAGGTAGATGGAAATATCACTTATGATGAAAAAAGTGTTGATAAAACACATCTTAATTATTTAGGTGCTAAGTGGGTAGCATATTTTTTAGCATCTAAATTAAAGGAGATTAATCATCCTATTTCTAAATATATTTCTAATTTAGAAGAACCTAAAATTAGTGATTTAAAGGTTAATCCAGAATATGAATATAAGGAATATAAAACTCCTGATTTTGATTCATATAATCCACCTTTAAATTTTAAATGTGATAAACCTTTTTATGGTACTGCCTTTGGTGCATTAGACAAATTAGATTCTTTAGTAGCTAAAAGTGATAATGATTCATTTTTAGTAGGAACTTCTGAAAAAAGAGGTAAATTTAATGCCTCATCAGAAGGCTTTGCCTATGCTTTTACTAAGGTAGATAAGAATTATAATTTTAAATTTAGTGCTCATTTAAAGATTGAATCATATAAAGGAATAAGACAATCTGCCTTTGGCTTAATGCTAAGAGGAGATGTCTATTTTAATCAGGAAAATCCTAGTGAAAATTATACTACTAATTATATAGCTGGTGGTTTAGTTACTACTGATGCGATTACATATGTGAATTTTTCAAGATCAAATCCAACTGAGCTTGATAAAGAACTAAATGTAATCAATGAATTCTATAAAGAAAATGAAGAATTAGATATATCTATCGAGAGATTAGGACAGGTAGTTTTTGTAGATACAATTTATCGCGGAAAAAAATATAGTTCAAAATATATCGATTTTGACTACTTATCATTAGATGATAAATATGTATTTGTTGGTATGTTTGCCAACAATCAAACAATTGTCAGATTTACTAATGTTAAATTAGAAATTAAGACATTGGCAAAGGAAGCATAGGAGGCTTTACTATGTTAAAAAAAATCAGTGGTGGTTTATACGAAGGTGAAAGAGCATTATATAACATTCATAATGCTTCATTAGAAAATGTAACATTTGATAATGGTGAATCACCTCTTAAGGAATGTTCAAATTTAGAATTAAATGCTTGTATATTTAAGTGGAAATATCCACTTTGGTATTGCAAGGATGTTAAGGTTAATGAAACTACATTCATAGATCTAGCTAGATCTGGAATTTGGTATACAAATAATATTACTATCAATAAATCATTAATTGCAGTTCCTAAGTTATTTAGACGTTGTAAGGGTGTTTATTTAAATAATGTAAATATTACTAACGCTCAAGAAACATTTTGGAATTGTGAGGATATTGAATTAAATGATGTAAATGCTAAAGGTGATTATTTTGGTATGAATTCAAAAAATATCAAAATTAAGAATTTTAATTTAGATGGTAATTACGCATTTGATGGTGGAAGTAATATTGAAATAAGAAATGCTGTTTTAAATTCAAAGGATTCATTTTGGAATTGTGAAAATGTAGTAGTTTATGATTCTATTATTATTGGTGAATACTTAGGATGGAATAGTAAGAATTTAAAATTTATCAATTGTACTATCAATAGTGAGCAAGGTATGTGCTATATCGATAATATTGAAATGATTAATTGTAAGCTTTTAAATACTAATTTAGCATTTGAAAGATGTAATAATATAAATGCTGAAATAAAAACAAAAATAGATTCTATTAAGAATCCATATTCTGGTAAGATTAAGGCATTAAGTGTTGGTGAAATAATTTTAGATGAAGATATAGTTAATCCTAAATTAACGTCTATTGAGGTAAAAGAATAATAATGTATAATTTTGATGATGTTGCCAAAAGAAGAAATACATATTCATATAAATGGGATGTTAGGGATAATGAGCTTCCAATGTGGGTAGCTGATATGGATTTTAATTGCTTACCTGAGATAAGCTTAGCAATTAAAAAAAGATTAGAGATTAATGCCTTTGGCTATTCATATACACCAGAGGAATATTATGAAGCCTTTATTTCATTTTGGAAAAGAAGACATAATGTTTCATTTAAAAGAGATGAAATGGTCTTTTCGACTGGTGTTGTTCCATCTCTTTCATCTAGTGTAAGAGCATTAACTAAGGAAGGTGATGGTGTAATTATTTTTACACCAGTTTACAATATATTCTTTAATTCTATTAGAAATAATAAAAGAAGAATTATTGAGTGTCCTTTAATATATAAAAATGATACATATGAAATAGATTATGATTTATTTAATAAAATTGCTAAAGATGAAAAGAATACAATGCTAATATTTTGTAATCCAGGAAATCCAGTTGGAAGAATTTGGACTAAGGATGAAATGGATAAGGTTGCTAAAATAGCAAATGAAAATAATATAATTATTGTATCTGATGAAATACATGCAGATATTGTAAAAAGTGGTAAATCATATATTCCTTTTTATTCAGTATCTGATATTGCAAGAAACATCTCATTATCATTAATATCTGCCACTAAATGCTTTAATATGGCAGGTATTCAAGCATCTGTAGCTTTATCTTCTAATAAAGAAATATTAAAGAAATTTGATAGAGATTTAAATACTTCTGAATGTGCAGAAGGAAATTTCTTTTGTTTTGAAGCAACTATTAGTGCTTTAAATAATGGAGATAGATGGTTAGATGAATTAAATTTATATATCGATAATAATTTTAATTATTTAGAAGATTATTTAAAAAAGAATTTACCTAATCTTAAATTAGTAAAAAGAGAAGCTACTTACCTAGCTTGGATTAATATTAGTTATTATTCTAATGATTCAGTTAAATTTAGAGATTATATTAGAGAAAAAACTGGTCTTTATGTATCTGATGGAGCTGAATATGGAGAGGCTGGAGAAGGCTTTTTAAGAATTAATTTAGCGACATCTAAGGCAAATGTCATTGATGGTTTAAATAGATTAAGTACTGGAATTAAATTATGGGAAGATAAAAAATAGGGAAACTATGATATAATTTCTTTGTATTTTTAATTTTGAGGTGTTTTTTATGAAAAATTTATTATTTTTTGAAAAACAAAATAGCTTAAAACAGTCTGGTATTGGACGTGCTATGACTCATCAAATGAAGGCATTAGAGCTTAATAATGTTGAATTTACATTAGATCCTAATGATACTTATGATTTTGCTCATATCAATACTTTATTTTTTGAATCATATAGATTATTAAAAAAACTACATAAAAAGGGCAAGAAAGTAATAGTTCATGGTCATTCAACAGTAGAAGATTTTAGATATTCTTTTAAATGTTGGAGATTAATTGCCCCTATTTTTAATCACTTAATTTTAAGAATGTATAGACACGCAGATGTTATTATTACACCTACAAATTATTCTAAAGGATTAATTGAGAATTATAAGGGTGTTAAATGTCCTGTATATGCTGTATCAAATGGTATTAAGCTTGAGGATTATAAATATAATGAAGATGATGTTAAAGCATTTGATGAATTCTTTAACATTAAAGATAAAAAAATAGTTATTTGTGCTGGTTTATATTTTGAAAGAAAAGGTATTAGAGATTTCTTTAAGATTGCAGAGGAAATGCCTCAAGTTGAATTTATTTGGTTTGGTCATTTAGCTCCTGCTTTAACAGAAGGAAAGATTAAAAGAGCAATAAAGAAAAGACCAAAGAATGTAATAATGCCTGGATATGTAGATATTAAGGTATTAAGAGGAGCATTCCATAAAGCTGATTGTTTCTTATTCTTATCTCATGAAGAAAATGAAGGTATTGCAGTATTAGAGGCTTTAGCATCAAGACTTCCTGTAATAGTAAGAGATATCCCTGTATTTAGTGATTGGCTTACTGATGGTAAGGATGTATTAAAGGGTAAGACAAATGATGAATTCATCGAAAAATTAAATTATGTATTTAATAATGATATGACATCTTTTAAGGATAATGCTTATAAGGTAGTAGAAGAGAGAACCTTAGAAAAGGTTGGTAAGCAATTAAAAGATATATATGAAAAGGTTTATAATGAAAAAAAGGCTTAATTGATTTAAGCCTTTTTTTTCATATATGCCTCATATGCTAGAATAGATGCGGCAACACTAACATTAAGTGAATTTTGTGAGCCTTCCATTGGAATAAATACTTTAGTTGATTTATGGTTATACCAATCATTATTTATTCCAAATCTTTCATTTCCTACAACTATTGCGATTTTACCTTTATAATTATATTCTTGATAATTTAAGCCAAGCTTTGGCTCTCCTAAGAATATTTCATAATCATTATCTAAAAGGTATTTTGATACATTTTGATATGTATCAGATATTGTTGGAATTATTAGATTACATCCACGAGAAGAGGATGTAATTTTTCCATTATTTATTTTAGAAATAGAATCTACTAATAATACACCATCACAATTAATAGAATCTAATGTTCTATAAATAGTTCCTATATTACCTGGTATTTCTAAATGATCTAATACCATAAGGAATTCTTTATCTTTAAAATCATTATAACCATATTCTTTTAATTGAATAGCACCGATTATTCCGGCATGATTTTCTTTAAGCTTTATTGAATCATAGCTAGATTTAGATATTTCATAAACTTCTTTAGAATTCTTTATTAATTCATTTAATAGCTTTTTAGTTTCATCTTGGTATTCTAGATCAAAAGAATAGAATAATAATTCAATTTTTAAATTATTATTTACTGCAATCTTTAATACCTCTAAATCATCTGTGACTGTTAGATTTGGATAATGATTTGTTTTAATCATATCCTTCATTAATTTAAATTTATCATGTGACCTAGATATTCTTTCCATATTACCACCATTTTTTATTATAGCATAATAAAATCCTGTTTTAAATCGTTCATAATGTTGTATAATATTTAATGTATATGAGGAGAATTGGATTATATGAAAAAGTTTGGTTTGATTGCGGCCTTAGGTGCAGGCCTTATTTTTACACTAACTGCCTGTGGAGAGGAAGAATATAAATTATCTGTTGTTGCCCCACAAGGAGCACCAGCAGCATCTTTAGCTTTTATTGCAAAAGAGAAAAATGAAAATTATTCATTTATTAGCGCTAATAATATTTCAGAACAATTTACATCAAAAGAAAATGATTTTATCGTAGCTCCAGTAAATGCTGGTGCTATGCTATATAAGAATGGTAAATCAAATTATAAATTAGCCGCAGTAGTAACTTGGGGTAATTTATATTTTGCTACTCAAAGAGCAGATATTTCATCTATTAATGATTTAGCAGGAAAGAATGTTGTATTATTTGGTGAAACTACAATTAATTCATCTTTAGCTAAATATGTATTAGCTGAAAATCAAATTGTACCAACATATGAATATAAGGCAACTGCTGAGGAAACTAAGAATTTATTAAGTGAAGATGCTAATGCAATTGTTATGACTGCAGAACCTGCATTAACTGCTATATCAGCTAAGTTAAAGCAAGAAGGTAAGAATGTTACTTCATTTTCTATTTCAGAAATGTATAAAGAAATTTCTGATGCTGAATACACTCAAGCAGGTTTATTTGTTAAGCAAGATACAATTGATAGTCATAAAGCTTTAGTTGATAATTTTATCAATAATGTAAGTAATTCGTGTGATGCTATAAGAGATGACTTAGAAGGCGTTGCTAATACAATTATTGAATTAAATAATACAGGATTACCTACAGCTTTACCTGTATTAAAGCAAGCATTACCTAAGTGTAATATTAAATTTAAGAGTGCAGCTGATTCTAAATCAGCAGTTGAAAAGACTGCAAATATTGATTTAAGTAAATTTGGAGGTGCAGTACCTTCTGATGATTTCTACTACAACAAGTAAAAAGATTAAAAACTTAATATTATTTGTTGCAGGAATATTAATATTTGTAATAATAATTTCCTTAATTGGTATTATTAAAGATAATTCTATTGTATTCCCTTCTGTATTTGAAATAACTGATACTTTTTTCAGTTTGCTTGCAAAAGGTAGTACATATAAATATATCGGTATAACATTATTGGATTTTATTATCGCATTATTGTTATCATCTATTTTGGGATTAGGCTTTGGAATATTAAGTGGATTTAATGATGTTTCTAAAGGATTATTAAAACCTTTCATGATTATTTTTAGAAGTATGCCAATGGTTATTATTATCGTAATAATCATGTTGACTGTTCCAAATGATAATTATAGATATGTTCCAGTTGTATCCACAACTATTGCTTTAATTCCGATTTTATATGAGGCAGTAAGTGAAGGCATAAGAAGAATAGAAGCTCCATATAATGATGTTTGGAGATTAAACAGTAAATTAAATTTAAAGGTAATATTCAATGTACACCTACCTTTAATATCAGGATATTTAAAGCAAGCATTAGTTACAGCTATTGGACTTGGAATTAAGATGATTGTTACTACTGAATTTATTTCAGGTGTAAGAAATACAATGGGTACAGCTATTTTTAATTCAAAGACATTAGTTGAATATCAAGAGATTTATGCTTATGCTCTAATTTTGATATTTTTAGTTGTCATTGTTGAATTAGTACCTGATTTTATAATTTTTATCATAAAAAAAATCAAAGAAAAGCAGCAAAAAACTGTACATTTATCTTAAATTTGTTATAAAATTCATTGAAAAAATTGCATAGCATGTGCTATAATCTAATAAAGCAGTTCGCTATATAAAAATTTAACCTAATAGTAGTAGGAGGAATTTATATGAAAAATTATGTAACTCTAGTTTATTTACCAGATGATGAAGAAAATGCAAATTACGTCGCAGAAGTATTAGACCAAAAGCATGTTGAAGTTCATCTATTTGAAAAGACAGAAGGAAAGAATAAAGAAATTCTTAGCGATATTAAGAATTCTGCAGGTTTAATCATTCTTCATATTTCAGAAGCATTCGATTATAGAGATTACTTACATGAAATTGTAAAGGCTAATAATCGTTGCCAAATCATTGCATGTTATTCTGCAAAGGAAACTTACCAAAGCAAGTATCCAATCAATGAAATTGAATTAGTTGAAGGATATCCAATTGAAGCATTAGCTAACGACGTATGTTCAATCATCGTTGGTGGTTATATGAAGGTTAAGGTAAATGCATTTAATAGAAAGAAGTATAGAAAGATTGCATTCCAATTATTCCAGAATGAAGAATATGTATGGTCTCTATGCTTATTATTAAAAGTATTTAGAATTCATGATACAGAAGTTAAGGAAAGAATTGCTGATGCATATCAAACAATCATGGATTGTGATAAGGCAATTAACTATTATTCAATTTGTTTACCTATTTCTGAACAGAATAACAAGGGTGAAGTTAAGATTTTCGGATCTACAGATGAAGATTCTCAAGGCTTAATTTGTAACAACTTAGGTTACTTATATACTCAAACTAAGAACCTTGAATTCGCAGAAAGATATTTAAAGCAAGCAATCGCATTAAGAAATCCAGATGCATTATATAATCTAGGTTACTTATATGAATCTTCTTGGGCATATGATTCTAAGATGAGAAAGACAAAAGAAGGATATGACATTTATTGTAAGGTATTAAGTGAAAGATATACTTCTGATGCATCTAAGGAAAGAGCAAGAGAAAAGTTAAAAATCGCAGCTGATAGATTATTAAAGAGAAAGAACTATGCAGCAGCACTTCAATATTATAAGGCAATCGGTGATGGTCCAAGAGCAGCTGAATGTATTAGAAACATTAAGCGTATTCGTCAATTATATGAAGAAAGAAAGAGCCGTCAAGGTGGTACTCAAATTAAGAAGCCAACTACAACAGTTGCTAAGCCTGTAGCAAAGCCAGCAGCTCCAGTTGCTGAACCTGCTGAAGAAAAGGCAGAATAATGATTATTAAAGGGGAATATTGTCATTCCCCTTTTTAGTTTGTTCAATTGTGAACCAAGGAATTTGTGTCGCAGGCTGCGACATAATTTCATCTGACATATTTTAGTGATTTGGTTTGGAAGTTGCAACCTAATTTTAGTTGATTCAAACAAAGTTATTTGGGCACCAGGTTGGTGCCTAATTTCAACAAGGGTGTACCAGGGCATTTCCGAAACAAGTTGTTTCGCAAATACATCAATACCGAATTCTCTAGCAATTTTAACTTGGATTACTATTAATATAACCTAAGGATTTCTCTCACTAGTTGCGAGAACATTTGTTATTTACATTATTTCTCGCTTTCTTTTAATCTCTTTTCTAAGTATTCAGGCAATTCCTCAATAATCTTATATTTAGATATACCTAGTTTCATCATTGAATTTTTTAGTGTTGTTTCAGCTACGAACTTGTCAGCATCTTTACATAAAAGAATTCCAATAGTAGGATCATCTCTATCAGTTCTTTCTAAATCATCTACTGCATTAACATAAAATATTAATTGTCCTAAATCCCTAGGATCAAAATCCCCTATTTTTACTTCAATTACAACATAGGCATGTATCTTAGTATGATACATTAATAAATCAATATAAAATTCTTTTCCTGTAGGTGTTTCTAATTTATATTCCTTACCTACTAAAGAAAATCCTGGTCCTAATTCATTTAAGAATCTTATGATATTATTTATCAATTGATTCTTTAAATCTTTTTCGGTTTTTAAATTGTTCTTATCTACGAAATTAAATACAAGAGTATCTTTAAATATCTCATTTATTGAATCATCTAATTTTACAGCATTTGTTGTTTCAGGTTCTATTAGTGAGCGTTCATACGCCTTCATTTCAATTTGGTTTAATACCATAGCTCTAGACCATCCATTTTTATGAGTAGCATTGATATACCATAACATCTCTTCGTGTGATTTAGACTTTTGCATAATTGTAATGATGGTACCCCAAGGTATTTCCGAAACAGGTTGTTTCGTAAATTCATCAATAACAATATTCGAGGCAAATTGACTAATAAATTCTAAGTTTCTAGTGGAGTAGCTATTCCAATATTCCTTTAAATAATTTTTGAGGTTTTTAAAA
>JAEEGL011754262.1_pt1 | contig 13680 bp, 6 predicted proteins | sample 9134231 | NCBI WGS metagenome assembly JAEEGL01 (sample SAMN16246548, study PRJNA631951) | gut metagenome | biome: gut microbiome; feature: rumen; material: fiber-attached | host: Bos | place: Iran: Karaj | collected 2018-10
GAATCGTATTTCTTTGGGATCCACCGGATAACGCGCACCAGGTATGCTGTGCACTTTGGGTTTCCTGCCCCCGAACGAGCAGTCCTCGAAGAGAATGTCCCGTATGCCGAACTCGAGATGGTCGCCGCCATTGGAACGGACGCCCGCCCCCGAACGGCAATTCGTGAAGTGGCAATTCCTGAACACGACCTTCTCGATATCCGTACCGCCTTTCTTCGCATCGCCGTAGAGCGTCGAGATGTTGACGGCCGATCCGCCCCGATCGCATGTAACGTTATCGAAGGACACATCGCGTATCGTACCCTCTCCAACCCCGATGCGGATCACGGATGACGTGGAGCGCAGATGGCAGTCGCGGATGCGGATGTTTTCGGTGACTGCCGGCATCCCGAGCCGCCCCTTGCCTTCAGCCGCGAAAGAACGCGCCGAGGCACGAACGGCGATCGCATCGTCGCCTGCGGTGATGTCGGCACGTTCAAGGACCACATCGCGCGAACAATCGAAGTCAATGCCATCGGAGTTTCCGTCGTTTTCGCCGTTGCGCACGGTGTAGTCGCTCACGCGCACGCGTTCGCAACCCCAGAACCAGAGCGACCAGCACGGCGAGTTTACGATCGTGATGCCGCGCACGGAAACATCCTTGCACTTGACGAACACGACCAGCTGCCCGGGGCGCAGGTTCTTCTTGTCCTTCGCCCACCGGATTCCGTTCCACCAGGCTCCGGCGCCGGGTTTCATCCATTCATAGTAGGCATGCGGCTTTTCGTCGAAAAACATGTCTCCGTTGCCGTGTATGACACCCTTCCCCGTGATGGACGCGCCATCAGCATGGCGGGCGATGATGAAATGGCGTCCGTTCCAGTATTCGGAGGGGCATCCCCAGTTCTCCGGATAGGCGTCAACGCTGTTGTAGTCCGCCTGGTCGCCGCTGGCCTTCAGCACGCACCCTTCGGCAAGATAAAGCTCAATGTTCCGCTTGAGCCAGATCGTCCCGCTCTGAAACTCGCCAGCCGGCACGACAACCGTTCCGCCGCCGGCAGTCTCTGCATTGTCTATGGCCTTCTGGATCGCCGCCGCATTGACCGCGGGCTTGGCATCCACGGCCGCACCGAAATCGCGGACGTTGAAATTCGCCGCCACCGCCGAAACGGTCGCGAACGCGGAAAACATGAACATTATGTTCTGTATCATGCCTTTATGTCCTTTCATGTTCGCCATTATATCAGTTATTCACGCGTCATTCCTTCTTGGGGATGATGCGGATGCGATCTATGCCAAGTTCGGCGCCAGTCATGATGTTCACCTCGAGATCGAGACGTCCATCGAGGAAATCTTCGCGTATGACCGGCAGGGTCACATGTACCTTGGCACCGGTCTTCTCGGTGAAAGGCACTTCGAAGACGCGTCCCTCCAGAAGGCCGCGCCCCGAAGTAAGGCCGGGCTTTGGCTGATGGAAGTCGATACGCACATCGCCCGTCGTCGGCGGTACTCCATTTATCGCCATCTTGAAGACGCGCCCGGTCCAGTTGGTCGAGACGTCGTAGACGGCGCCGGAAAGATCGGGCTGTTTCACGGCGTCGAACTCCAGGGCAAGCCAGCTTTCCGGCACCCGTGCCGTGCCAGGCGCGGGCGGTCTTGACAGGTAGGCGCAGATGCTGGCCCTGAGCCGCTTCGCCTCGGGCGTATCCTTTGAAAGGTCATACCCGCAGACGAACAACCGCCCCTTCCCGGCAAGTACCTCGAACATCGTGGAGGTGAAGTCGGAAAAATGGAAATCGTTCACCGAAAGCGCTATCGGACGATAGCCTTCGGGCATGCCCCTGAGAGCATGTATCGTCGCCCCCTGCGCAAGGGAATACCACTGCCAATCCGTGAAATCGTCCGTGACGAAACCTGCAAGCGCCGGATGCTTCACGTCAAACCACGTTCCAAGCGCGGCGGCGGTCGTGTTGGCGACCGGGAACCACCGTGCGCTCCAATACACGGACTTGAACCGCCCCTTCGCCGACTTGAAGCTCGGCCCCGAATACAGCACCGTCAATCCCTTTGCAAGCGCGGACTTCATCGTAGCCAGGTCGGCCGTCTCCACGACACCTTCAGGCGCCGCGCAACGCCCTTCGCGCGGATATACCCAGAAATTCCATTCGTTTCCGCCGAACCGCAAAGATTGACGGACTCGCGTCATGGCATCCGTCAACTCGCATTCGACTTCTCCGACCGTCTTGACCTCGCCTGGCATGATGTTTTCCGCAAGCCTTATTTCACCTCTACTGCCGGCAACCTCATAAGGGAACGCCGTTCCTGCGGCAAGCGGCTTTTCCGTCAGGTTGCGGAGCTGAAGCCTGGCGCGGTACGTCTCGCCTGCGACATAAGTGAAACGCGGGAAACGCGCCAACGCGCAGACCGGCCCCCATACGGTCGAGAAAGGGGGCAGCGTCTTGAAACCGGTCTTGAGCGCGTAGAACGGATCACGCCATCCCACGAGCGCCTCGGCCTGTCCCGTATAGTCCTGGACTTCGAGCAGCTGGAGCCCCGCGCAGGAAGGCGTCCTGAGGAAACTTTCGACCTCCTCCTTGTAGATAAGCCTGTTGAGTCTGGCCGAAGCGGTGTGGTACTCCTTCTGGAAACGCAGGGCGCCTTTCTTTGCCGCAGTGTCATGGTGGCGCGTGAGGTTCCATGGACGCATCGTGCCGGTGAAAGGCGCGAACAGTTCGTCCCAGATGGGATATACCGGCCACTGCCCGATTTCATGCGCCACCGTGGGGATCTTGGCGGTGGAATAGATGTCCTCGTAGTCCCAATCGGTATGCGGCATGAGCTTTTCCCGGGCAAGACCCTTGCCGGGCACGACGTGCGAGAGCGAGAAGTCGTCGGCATCGGTTATCTTTCGCGCGGACGAGGCGTAGCAAAGGTGGCGCGGATCGTACTTCTTGTGCTCCGCGACCCATCCGCCCATCGTCTCGAAGTTGGAGTTCCCGAGCTCGTTGCCGATGGAGAGAGAAAAGAACGACGGCGAATTCCCGTACGCATCGGCGATGGCTTTCATCTCGCGCCGCACAAACGCGTCCACCGGCTTGCCGTTGCCGACCTCGTCGCCCTCGCTCATCCATTTGTCGGTCCATATCCCCGCTTCCGGCTGGAGAATGATCCCCAGCTCGTCCGCAGCCTCGAACGCCGCCGCAGGCGGACACCACGTGTGGAAGCGGACGGCGTTGACGCCATCTTCCTCCTTCAGCATCCTGAACATGCGCAGCCATTCCTCCTTCGCCATCCACGGGATGCCGTCCTTAGCGAAGTTGGCGTTTTCGACGTTGCCGCGCGTAAATGTCTTTTTGCCGTTAAGCGTCAAAAGACGGCCTTCCGTGCCAACCGTCCGGAAACCGAAACGGATGCCATGCGAAAAACCGTCTCTCGCCGTCAGACGCACGGTGTAGAGCGCCGGGTGGAACTCGTTCCACCATGTCGGCTCTTCGGCAAGCGACACCACAATGCGTCCGCCTTCCGTCTTCCAGCCAGATGTCTTCAGTCCCTCGACTTCCACGGCCGCCACCTCGCATGGCGCTTCGACCACGAGACGGCCTTCCGACGGCGCGGAAGCGAAAACGCGTGCATTGCGCAACGGATGCGCACGGCGCAGTTCGACGCGGCCCAAAACGCCGTTCCACACGGCCTGCATGTTGGGTCCGTAGGCGTGGGACTGGCGCGAAAAGTTGTATCTGCACGAGTTGTCGATGACGAGGCGCAGCTCGTGCCTGCCTGGCTTGAGCATGTTCTGCGGAATTGCATGGATGTGAGGCGTCGCGAGCGAATCGCACGAACCGAGTCTCACCCCGTCCCAGAACGCCTCGCTCGCCCACATGACGCGTTCGAGGAAGATTTCCATCGGATGGGAGCAGTCGCCGTCTGACAGCTCTATGGTGCGCGTCCATTCGGCCCGGCCGGCATATTGCCACTCCTGCACAAGCGCCTCTGACTGCGGCAAGTCCATGGTCGTCTGGAAATCCTGTTCCGTCCAACGTTTGCCAAGCCGTGCCGCCGCAAGCGTGCCGGGCAGCGTCGCCTCGCCGGTGAATCCCTCGCCTTTGACTTTCCATTCTCCCGCCAGCGAGATATCCGTTCCCGCATTGGCGAGAAACGCCAACGCAACGGCGGCGATCGTCAAGGTCGTCCGCACCATAAGTCATCCCTCCACTTGATCGCGCCTGAAGAAGAACGCCCGGGCGATGAATATCGCCAATGCGCCGAGCGCATACGTGCCGCCGAAGATGGCCATTCCCGCCTGCAGAGAATAATGGTGCCCTACCCAACCCAGGACCGCCGTGGCCGGGCAGCCGATGAAGAACGCGCCGCTCAGATAGAATCCCATCGCCGCAGAACGGTAGCGCGGCGCGACGACGTCGAAAAGCCCGGCGTAGAGGTTGCAGTCGAAGAAGCCGCCGCCGAGGCCGAACAGGAACATCATCACGCAGCTGAGCCAGAGATTCGGCACCAGCACCATGCCGGCCATCGTCGGCGCGGAAAGCGCAAGCCCGATCGCCATGATCGTAAGGCGTATGCCGCGACGCTTCGACGAGAGCATGTCTGATGTGCGCGCGCCTACGGCTATGCCGATGAAACTGCCGAGATAGAACCAGAACACGGCGTGGAACGCCGCCGAACCCGGCGTCAGGTTCCATGCCTTCTGCTGCTGCAGGAACGCTGGCATCCATGTACGGAAGCAGTTGGACCCGAACACGAGCATCCCGAACGCAAAAGTCAAGAGCCACGCGGAAGGTTTCGCGCAGAACGCCTTCAAGGCGTCGGAAAATCTCGGCTTCACTTCCTCGTCATGGACCTTCAGCGCCGGCGTGTCGCGCAAAAACACGAGTAGCGCGACCATCCACAGCACCGCGATGCCGCCAAATGCCCAGAACGATATGCGCCACCCTCCTGTAGACGAGCCGCCCAGCCAGCCTGCCGCCACGGAAGAGACCAGAACGCCCACATACAGCGCGGACTGGTATATCGAAAGAGCCGTGGACCTGGTTTCGTTGTGGTACTGGGCGATAAGGGAACTCGCCGCCCCCGGGATCATGCACTGGCCAATCCCGTTCATGAAGCCGTACATGATGAAAAGCATCAACATCGAGTCCGCGAAGCCCGTGAAGAAGACGCTCGTAGAGAAAAACAGCGTGCCGATCACGATCACCCACTTGCGCCTGAAGAAATCCGCCGCCATCCCCGCGAACGGCACCATGCAGCCGTAGGCGAAAAGGAAGATGGTGCGCGAAAGGCCAAGCTGCGCATCGGTCGCCCCATGGCCGGCAAGGTCCACTTTTATCTGCGGCAGCGAAGCGTTGAACACCTGCCTGGAGCCGTGCATGAGGAAGTAGGTGACCGCCAGCAACGCCAGCATGATCCACTTGTAGCGCCTGTCATTCGTCTGCTCTGCCATCTTCATTCTCTCGCTTTAAGGAAATCCTCGACCTCCTGGCGCGTCGGCGCGCTTGGCGGACGCCCGGAGAGTCCACGGCACTTGATCGCCGACACGGCCGCCGCGAACCGCTGGCATTCCATGAGATCATGCGTCTCCAGCCAGCGCACGGCAAAGCCCGTATGGAAGAGATCGCCGCAGCCCGTCGTATCCACGACCTTCTCGACCTTGAACGCCGGACACTTCACGAAATCCTTTCCGTCGAAGCACATCGATCCGCGCACGCCCATCGTCGCGCCACAGACCGTCGGACGGTACTTCGCCCACACCTGGCGCACGGCTTGCTCCGCGTCCTTCAGCCCAGTGAGTTTCAGGATGAACTCCTCGGAGCAGATGAGGATATCCGCAATCGGCAGAAGCTCGTTCATTCCGTCACGATGGGTGCCGGCATCGTAGTTGACGAGAACGCCCGCCTCGCGCGCGACCTTCGCCGCCGCGATCGCGCCGGCGGCGTTGTGCCCGTCGAGATGCAGGACCTTGGCCTTGGCAATCGTCTCTGGATCGATCTCTTCCGCCGTCAGCTCATCCAGCCCCTCCCGCGTCCAGGCACACGACCGGTTGCCCGTCTTCTCCTCGATCCAGAGATACGCGATGGCGCTCGTCGCGCCGGGACGTACCTTTACCATGGAGGTGTCCACTCCCTGCTTGGCGAAGTCCGCAAGGATCATACGCCCGTCGGCATCGTCGCCGACCGTTCCCGCGAACGCCGCCGACATTCCTAGCGCCGCCGCGGCCGCCGTGGAGTTCCCGGCGGGGCCTCCGCCGAGAATGGCATGCGAAAGCATCTTCACCTTCGTATCCATGGGAATGAACGGCAGCACGGCCAGATGGTCGTTGGAGCAGAAACCTAAACCGATATAGTCAAACTGGTGCATCAGCTGAAATTATACCAAATAGGCAGTGAGAATAGGTGGAGAAAACGCGGGGGCAAATGAGAAAAAATGAGACGCCGCCGATGCAGACATTTGCCGTCACTCGGCGATTTCCAGCCGTGCGAAGTTGTCACCGGTAAGGCGCGACTGGATCAGACGGGGCTCGGGGAACTCCGGTCGCTTCGGCCATATCCACCTTGTGCCGCCGTTATTGTAGTCGTGCCCGTACCTGACGACAATCCATGCCGGACGAAGCCGCACGTCATCCTCGCAAGGCAACTCGACGCGGAAGCGTCTCTCGGAGTCGGGCGTCACCGACACAACCGTGGCCGTCCGCGTGCCGCAGAGATCGTATGTACGCACCTCGACGGCATCGACCTCGCCGTTGCCCGTCCCACCGGCTACGGGGACTGTCCCCTCTATTACAATGGCGCCGGCGGGGCTACGCTTGGCCTTCCACACCTCCCCTTCCGTTTCGCGCGGCGACTTCGGCCACGGACGCCCCGCGGCGAGTTCCGCCTCTATCTCCGCAAGGCGCGCACGCGAAGCGGCGAGCAGTCCCAGGCGACGCTCAAGCGTCTCTGGCGTGAACTGGCGTCGCTCCGCCTCCGGATGGTAGCCGATGCGCTCGTCGTCACGGCAGAGCCCGATCATCTCCTTCGTCAGCGATTCCGAACGGTCGATCACCGCGCGCATCTTCGCGGTTTCGAGTAGCGCCCGCGCGTTGTCCTTGCCGACTCGGCTCGCGAAAAGACCGTCGCGGCGCGCACGGTAGAACGCAAGGGCGTCGCGACCGCCGATGAACAGGTTTCGCATCGCCACCATTATGCCGATATCGCGCATGCGCGCCGGAGACTTGACGTACTTCCCCGACAGATAGCCTAACGACTCATTCACCTCCTGACGCTCGAGATGCTCGCACATCCGCCCGGCCTGCACGCAGATGTCGTCAAGCGAGAAGTCCGCCAGCGCCTCACCGACGAGGTCGCCGCTCGGTTCCGTGTCGGGACGCCACGTACGGGCGAGCGAACGCATCGTCACGTCAGGAAGAAGGTTCCAGCTGCATGACGCGTGGAACGGCCCGTAGTACTGCACGGGGTTGGAAAGCGGATATTCCGCGTATGCGTCGGAAAACGACCGCCAAAGCCCCATGACGACTCGCGCGTCGTCTCCCCAGTCCCGGCGCGCGAGCCGAAGCAGGAACTCGTCCTCGCTTTCGGAGAAGTCGCTGCGGGAGAGTTCGCCCGCCGCGCGGTTCATCAGGCCCGGCGTGCCGCCAAAGAACCAGCACTGCAAGACGCTCGACACGCCCTCGGCATGCATCGCCTTGTACTTGCGGTAAAGGAGACCGGGCACCGGCACATACGGCAACGTCGCGATTTCGTGGGAACATGAAACCTGTATTTTCGCACCGACATGGCGGCCGGCCGCGCGCCCCACCGCCGCCACACCCTTGAACGGCGCGGCAGGCCCCGGCACCGAAAGCCAGTAGTCTCCCCCACGACGGACGCGCCCGCACTGCACCCTTTCGAAGCCGGACTCGAAGTTGTACACGAGCATGGCGCCGTCGGGAATCTTCCGTGCGCATTCAGCCACCCACGAAGCGCGTGCCGGAGAATTATGCGGGTGGTAGAACCATGTGATGAACTTGGCCTCAGGGTTCGCCGAGCGCATTCCGTCAACGATCGTCTTGGCGATCGATGCGTGGAGTTCGCCCGGGGAGCCGGAGCATCGCCCACAACGCGATACGCCATCCCGACATGGATCGAACAGGCTGAAGCAAGTGGTCGGCCTTTCGCCGCTTGTTATGCAGATGAGTCCGCCAAGACCCGGAACGCGGGAGAAAATGCTCCTCGTCGCAAGAGCGAGGTAATTTGTCGTAACTGGCGATGACAGGCACGACACGCGGTTTCCGTCCCAGACGCGGGGTCCCACGGCGTCAGGATACTTGGCGACGATAGGGTCGTCGTCGGGCATAGACCGTGGCTCGATGGCGAACAGCCATATCTTTACGCCGAATCGCGCGCACTGCGAAACGATCCTGCGCAGCCGGGCTACACGCCGTTCCGCCAGCAGATCTTCGGGATAGTACGGCGTCTGCGCAAGCTCGCGGAAGCGTACCGGTATCCACAGCCCGTTGACGCCCTCGTCCGCAACCTGCGAGAGAAACGCATCGGTATAGTGCTCAATCGGCTCCAGAAGCTCGTCACGGTTGTCCGGCGGTCGTTTTATTGGCGCCGTCGGGCAACGCGAGATGCGATCTTGCACCCAGAAACCATCGTTCTGCGCGGCGTCCGCCGCCGCATGCATGCACACCATGCCTGCCAACGCAACCAATCGTAGGGACCTTTTCATCTTATTTTCCGTTAGGTGTTATCGCGAATATGGCGAGATCGCCTGCCGCTATACGATGGCTGAAGGCGCCGTCCGCGACTGCGACCGGCTTTCCGGAGAGCAATTCACGAACGGACCCAAACGCCACCTTGGCCGGGGACACCGAGATTTCCACATCGTACCCGTGATCGACACTCGCCATCTTGTCCGCGAACTTCGTGATCCCCTTGTTGTTGAAGACCCACAGCCACCAGCCGTCCTTGGTGCGGTTTGCCCCATAGAGACAGTCGCCCTTCACCTTGAACGGGAAGTACGCGGCCTGGAGAGCGTCGAACATCCCTGCAACCTTCGGGTATTTCGCGCGGCCCGACTTGATATCGCCGATGGTCTTGGACGCGTTCTCCGGTTCCGGCACCGCATCCGCGCCGAATCTCACGACACGGCCACCCGCCGCCCTGTATGCGGCAAGCCGTCTTTCAAGGAGGGCGCTGTCGGCGTAGTCGCCCACAACAACGAGCGCCTTGTAGCTTTTCATCGCACCGATGGCCTCGGCGTCGGATTGCCCGGGCGAGTCTGGACACAACACGTCGTACATATGCGCATATGGCGTGTTGTGGAGATTGGTCTCGATCCCGGCCTTCATGGCCTTCGCCCGCTCGAATCCAGGCACCAGCGTGAAGAACACGGCGTCCACCTCATGGTCGCCGCGCGAGTATCCGAAGGCTCCCTCGCACCACGGCCTGCCGCCGTACGCGCTATATCCCTGCGATATCGGCACGCATATCGCGACCGGGGTGAACGGAGTGCCGCGCCCGGGATTCGCGCGGGTGAAGTCATGGAAACGCACATAGTCGCGTCCGAACGGGGTAAGTACCGTCCTGCCGGCCTTCGCGTCCCAAGTCTGGAACTGCGAGGACCATTCCTCCATCTGCGTGAAGTTCGCTCCGTTCAGGTAGGCGAAATAGAACACGCGCCTGAGAAGATTGGCGGACACGCCGAATTCCGGACCTTTGGACGGCGGCGGACGTCCATTGACCTGCGGCAATCCCGCTGCAGTTGCAGGATGGGCGCATATCGAATTGTTGAGCCATTCGCCGTTCTCGCGGAATCCGTTCATGTAGCCGGCGACGTACCATTCCCACGGCACGCTGAACTGGCGCGAGGCTCCGCGCGCGAACATGGCCGCCGTGTTCCAGCGATACTCCGAGTCGTCCGTCTTGCCGCCGGAAGTATTCGTCGTCTCGATGCAGATGTACTTTGCGCCGCAGTCGCCGGCGAGATGCAGATTATAGATGTGCGCCACGAACGCGCCCATGTCGCCGCCGTACGACGCGTTACGCCGGTTGGCGAGGTGCTTGCGCATCATCTGGAGCCTGGAATGGCGATCCGCCGGCCTATCGCCGAGAAACCTTTTCACCTGTGCGCGGCGCACGGGGTCTTCGATGCGGTCGATCCGGGAATAGCCCATCATGAGGTCGTTGTCCCACTCCACCACGATACCGTCGAACATCACGTTCGGATGAGCGGCTTTCCAGGCGGCATATTCCGCCATGTCAAGATCGACCTTTCCGCCGAGCGTGACGACGTTGCGCTTGCTCGTCGTCCAGAGGATGAGCGGCCTGTCGGGGAAAGGATTGGAGGAAAGTATCTCCTTGTCGCGTTCGTCATCGCTGAAATTGTCCTTGAAGCTGCCCCATACGGCCATGCCGCTTTCGGGCGGCGGCGGTGGACGGCGGCCGTGGTAGACGGGCGTCGCGTCGCGGAAGGCGGGAAGGTTGTTGATCTCGGGGTTGTCGAAGCGGACGGCGCGCTCCGCAAGCGGACGCACCCAGTCTCCATACCGGTAGAGCGCGGGCCAGTAGTCGCGCCACATGACGGTCCTTGGCACATGGCGCGGCGGCACGTCGCCTGGACGGGCGGCGTCCGACGCCTCGATCATGTCGCCCAACACGGCACGGGCCCGCGCAAGGATGGCGGGATTGCGCCCCGTGTCGGCGAGAGAACGGACCACGCTTCGCGAGACGGCATCCACCGCGGTGCGGCCGTAGCGGCGTTCGGCAAGTACAAGCCATTCGTAGTCCTGTACACCGTCACGCAGCTGCGCCAGGCGTATGGACGGAAACACGCGGATCTTTCCCGGATACAGCAGCACGCCATCTCCCGGAACATGCGACTGGCCGTCGGCGATCCATTTCGGGAAGAAGACGTCGGCGTCGTCCATCACCATGCGGCCGCTGGCGCTCCAGCGGTTCATCTCCTTGAACAGGAAACCATCGGCACGGAAGAGATGCGTCTGGAAGCCAAGCAGCAATCGCCCTTCCATCGGCGGACGGCGGCAGTCGGCGAAGTTGGCGTACGGTCCGCCGACCTCGCCGTTGACATGCCAATATACGCGTTTACCCTGCGTGCGCAGGTAGTCCGATATCTCCGTGCTCCATCTGTCGGGCGTGGTGCTGAAATCGCCGGCCGTTTTCAGAAGGTCGTCGAGCGACGCATCCCCGGAAAGGAACTTTCTCCAGCGCTCGACGACGCCTGCATAGACATCCGCGTTGTCGAGGATCTGCAGCGAAGGCGAATTGCCTTTCGGCGCGTCGTCATCGCCGCTCGATGCTGCGTCAAGTGTCAACCGATAGTCGCGCATCAGGTCCTGCACCTGGGGACGGATGCTTTTCCAGCTCTCGGGATAGGCTACGCGAAGAGGTCCGTCGGCAAATCCCATGGCAGTTTCGAGGGCGGGCGTTTCCGGGATCGAGAAATTCCTGACCCTCGCGGATATCGTCACGCGGGCATATACGCGCCCCCCCTGCAGTACCTCGATCTCGCCCGTATAGACGCCTGGCGCCGCGCTGGCGGCGGCGGCGACCGTAATCCACAACGCCTGCGTCATTCCCCTGCGTACCCTGAACTGCGCGGCGGGAAGAAGCGGATCGGGGATCCAGCCGGACGAACCATCGGCATTCCGTACGGGGATGTAGCCCACACGCCCCCATTCCACGCGCCCCCAGAGGTTGCGTCCATTATTGTCACGCATGGGGGATATGGACAGTATCGTTTCGCGCCATTCGGTATCGCCTGAAGTGGAGATCAGCAGCTGTGCACTTGCGGAACCTCTCTTGGCCACATCGAGAAAGATACGCGGAGGCGACGCCAGATCTGCCGGCGACGGCATGTCGGCAGGCCCGACACGCCGCATCGAATTCGCCGTCCACACGGCGAAGTCACGTCCCTTCATCGCCGCGGCGGCATCACCCCCAAGGCATGCCGATGCGGCAAGTGCCGTGCAGAAGAACATCTCAATAAAATGCGTCCGGTTTTTCATTGTCGTTTTCGTCCTTTTTGGTTTTCGATACCATCCTCTGATTCCTCCCGACGCGCCTATTATAGCATTATTCAGTCCCAAAATGTGACCCATTTCAAACAATCTACCTCTTTTGCCCGCAGCGCCGATATGGTACAATAGCGCGTATGGACAACATACGCATACGCCAGATACTCGCATACCTGAAGGCGAGGAAATCATGCACCCTCAAGGAACTGATGGACCATTTCGGTGTAAGTTCGGCCACAATCCACCGGGATGTGGAGACGCTCGCGAAACGTGACGCCGTCGAGCGCGTAAGAGGCGGACTCGTATACAACGACGCGCCCACGGCGAACGGCAGTTCGTCCGCATACCAGGAGCGCGTGGTGGCCCATCGTCCCGAGAAGATAGCGGTGGCGGAAAAGGCGCTGCGCATCATCGAGGAAGGCGACATCATATTCCTCGATTCCTCCACTACCGTCTACGAACTCGCCCTTCTCCTGAGCCACGGCGAATTCGACCACCTGACCGTCATAACGAACTCGATACCGGTGATGCATCTTTTCAGGAAGATGCCGCCGCACTGGGCGATGATAGGCCTGGGCGGCAACTACGATCCGCAGCTGAACTCGATACTGGGAGTGTCCGCGCTCGAACAGCTGGCCGCATACAATGTCACGAAGGCGTTCGTCTCGGCGTTCGGACTCGACGACAAGACCGCCACCACGAACCACGAGCATCAGGCCGAGATACTGCGCAAGGTGCTGGACGCCGCCGACATGCGGTACCTTCTCGTGGACCACACGAAATTCGGACGCAAGGGACTGTACCGCATCGCCGCCAAGGGCGGATTCGACGCGATCCTTTCCGACCGCGACATGCGCTTCACAAGCGCGTGCCGCATGGCGTCAAAGTGACCTGTCGCCGAAATCCAACCGCCAAGCGCCCTTCGCACCCGGATCGGCGACTCCGCGGCGACGGCATCAGCCGCCATCTTTCGTCTGGACGGGGCGTTTGCTCCACCAGTTCGCAAGGACTGAGCCGGAGAAATTCATCCATACCGAGAACACGTTCGCGGGAAGCGCCGCGACGGCGCTATGCAAGACGCCCACTGCAAGCGCAGATGCCATGCCGCTGTTCTGCATGCCGACCTCGATCGCGACCGTACGGGCCTCCTTCTCGCCAAGGCGCGCCTTGCGGCCGACGATCCGGGTGAGGAAGTATCCGCTCGCATACCCGACAACGTTGTGCACGACCGCCGCCACGATTATCAGCGGTCCGGCGGATGCGAAAACGGCGCGGCTTGGCGCGATCAGCGCGAGGATCGTGAAGCATATCCCGCACATCGACATGAACGAAAGGATGCGGTCGCATGCGACCTTGTGCACGGCGAACTGGCTGCGGAAGATACGGTGCACCACGCCACCCGCGATCACGGGCACGACGACGACCTTGAGTATCTCGATCATCATCTTGTACGTGTCGATCTCCACGAAACAGCCGGCCAGCACTTTCATCGCGACCGGCGTAACGACCGGCGAGAGCAATGTGGAGCAGCACGTCATCGTGACGGAAAGGGCGACATCCGCCTTCGCCAGAAACGCGACGACGTTCGACGCGGTACCGCCCGCGACGGAACCGACAAGAACGCAGCCGGCCGCGAGTTCACCGGAAAGGCCAAGCCCCTTCGCGAGGAGGAA
>JAEEGL011861211.1_pt1 | contig 13680 bp, 7 predicted proteins | sample 9134231 | NCBI WGS metagenome assembly JAEEGL01 (sample SAMN16246548, study PRJNA631951) | gut metagenome | biome: gut microbiome; feature: rumen; material: fiber-attached | host: Bos | place: Iran: Karaj | collected 2018-10
CTGTGAGAATATTGCGAGAATATGAGGCTTATTGAGAGACAGCAAGGGAAGGAGCAAGGATCGGATGAGCAGCTTCGAAGCGGACCGGCAAATCACGGGCAACGGGATCCGTCTGAGTTATGCCGATATCGGGTCGGGACCGGCGGTCGTGCTCGTACACGGCAACGGGGAGGACCATCATCTTTTCTTGAGAGAGATCCCCAGACTCCTTGAAATGGGATACCGGGTCATCGCGCCGGATTCTAGGGGTCACGGGACGAGCGGTCCGGTCAGCGAGTGTCACTATGCCGATATGGCGGAAGACATCCGCGCACTGATCGTGGCGCTGGGCCTTGAGAAACCCTATTACTACGGACACAGCGACGGGGGGATCATCGGGCTTCTTCTGGAGATGACGCATCCCGGGACGCTCGGCAAAATGGCCGTCAGCGGTGCGAACCTGTCTCCGGCGGGGCTTACGCCCGAGTGCTTTGCCGAGATATCGGCGGAGAACGAACGGGAACCGAGCCCGCTTCTCGAACTGATGCTGACGGAACCGGATATCGATCCGGCAGCTCTGGCCGCGATCCGGATCCCCGTTCTGGTCACGGTCGGCGAATTCGATGTGATCCTGCCGGAAGAGACGCGCCGGATCGTCGATCATCTGCCGAACGGGCAGCTTGTGGTCGTACCCGGAGAGGACCACGGGAGTTATGTGGCTGACAAGGAGATCATGAACGATCTGCTCGCATCTTTTTTCGGGAAGGCGAGCGAATCGCTACGGGAGGAGAAGAAAAGGGAACTCTTCGCCAGGCAGAAGGCTACGCTGGACTTGTTTCTCGAGAAGGGGGCGCTGTCATCCGAACAGTATGAAAAGAGCCTTCGCGGATTGACGGAGAAAATGGGCCTGGAAATGGACAAGCCGGCAGAATGAGGAGAGTCATGGCGGATTTTGAAGTGGTCACAGGGGATCAGTCCTCGAACGAACAGCTGGTCTATTTCACTTCCAGCAGTCTGGACGCAAAAGACAGGACGCTGTTCTATATCAGCGACCGGGGCGGTTCTCCTAACCTATATTCGATGGATCTTGAAAGCGGCAGGGCCGAACGGCTCTCGGACAACGGGGAGGGACCGCTCAAATCCTATGTGTATTTCCGCGGGAATCCGTATCACGGTTTCGGCAAGGCAAGCGTCGCGGTGGACTCCCCCCGGGGGATCGTCTACTGGATCGAAGGACAAACGGTTTTCTGTTCGGATAGAAGCAGAGGAAAACGATCGGTGGCAAAGCTGCCGGAAGGACGGATGACCGGTTTCACCCACGTCAGCGTGGACGGACGGCTGATCTGCATCCCCACCGTGGACGAGCGTGCTCTGGAGGACGATCCGAAGCTGCCGCTCACCCGTGATGGGTGCGGGAAGCCTTCCTTCGATGTGGATCGCAGAATTCAGGATGGACGCCTTTCATCTTATTTGCATATTTATAACACTGAAACGGGGAGAGAGGAGGAGCGGATACCCGTCCCATCCGCCTGGGTCACCCATGTGCAGTTTTCTCCGCTGGATAACGGGACGATCCTCTATAACCATGAATGGCCCTGCTTTGGCCGCGGCAGCCGGCGGTTGTGGCTGTACCGAAACGGCGCTCATCTGCGCCTTCGTCCGGACGACGGTATCCACAATCCGCTTGACTGGACCTATCATGAGATGTGGGAACCGTCCGGCCGGAGGATCGTCTACCATGGCAGCTACTTCCCGACAGGGCGTGGATATATCGGTCTGGTAAGAGATGATCTCTCCCTGACGGAACTGCCGCTTCCTCTGGAATTCACTCACTACGGTCACTTTACCATGGGCAACCTGCATCCGGAGCTGTTGGTGACCGATGGCTATTACCGCGATGAAGAGGGCCATGATGACTGGATCTCGCTTCTCAAGGTGGATTGGGAAGCGGGAAGCCTAAGTTATGTTCCGCTGTGCCGACACGGTTCTCCCTGGACGACCCAGGACACCCACCCCCACCCGATCTTCGATCACCGGGACCGGTATGTATATTTTACCGGGATGGTGGGCAATGTTCTAAAGGTTTGCCGTGTTTCGACCGGGTTGTGAACCGCCCTTCCTTATTGCTCGGCGATCGTTCCGTGCCGGGCGGATCACGGCATGAAAAGGCTCTTTACGGACGGGTCTGGGAATGACCGGTTCCGGTCTGGGGCCTGCTTTTTCAGGCCCTTCGTATGACATCTCACGAAAGACACGTGAACGTTCTCCGCAGTCCCCGATCCGGGAGATTGCGGTGAACGTTTTTTCCTTTTGGCACATTCCCGTGATTTTGACGAAAGACGGCGCTGAAAATTGTCACTTGTTCCAAATAATATAGGAAAAGAAATGCTTGCAAACGGCTAGAAATAAGAGTATAATGTATGTACGTATAGGTATGCCCATGCGAAATGCGGATTATGCGTAGGATCGCGGACCGGAACCGGACGGACCGGCCGGTCTGAATTCGAAAAAACTTATGGTCATTAGGAGAAACTTGTGAAGAGAAAGAGGATCACCACGGCAGCGGTTGTACTGTCGCTTCTCCTCTCCCTGTTCCCGGTCGGGGCCGGCGCCGCGGGACTGTCGATCATCGTCGACGCACCCGAAACGCTCCCGGCGGCAGACGAAACGTTCACGGTGACCGTTTCGCTGGAAGGGAACACGGGGATCGGAGTGGCGGAATACACGCTGACCTATAACGAAGCGGTCGTGGCCTGCGAAGACCTAGTGCTCGGGCCCGTGCTCCAGAGCATGATGGCCGCCACCAATCCTGCGGGGAAGGGCGGCGCGACCGTCGCCTGTGCTTCCACGAAGAACAGCCGTTCGGACGGCGTCATGAGCGAGTATACGTTCCGGGTGCTGAAAAACGGCGATCCGGGTTTCGGCTTGACCAGCGTTCTGATGGCTGATGCCGAGGAACACAGACTCGATTTCACGGTGACCGTCCACGGCACCGCCCCGGCGGATGCGGCTCCGGACGAAACGGGAGGAGAGACCCCCGCGGAGCCGGAAAAACCGGAGACCGACAAAACGCCGGAAACGGACGAACCGGCCGTTCCCATCGAGGATGCGGAAACGCCGTCGGACGAAACGGAGCCGGGGGACGGACAGTCTGAAACAGGAACGGAAGCATTGGTCTTCCAGGATGTCCCGGAAGGCTACTGGGCGTACCCCTACATCATGCGGGCGACCGAGATGGGGCTCCTGGCCGGCGTGGGAGGAGGTCTCTTCTCGCCGGAGCGGGCCATGACCCGGGCGGAGTTCACCACGGTGCTGTACCGTTTGGCCGGCTCGCCAGCCGTCACGCAGTATCCGCTCTTCACGGACGTGTCCGAGAGCGATTGGTTCTTCCAGGCGGTCAGCTGGGCTGCTGAGGCGGGATATGTGAAGGGGAGCGACGGGCGGTTCAAGCCGGGCGATCCGATCACCCGCCAGGACGTCGTGACGATCCTCTTCCGCTACAGCGGCAGTCAGAGCGGGATGGAAGCCCTGCTGGGCAGTGTGTACGACAACCTGTTCGAAGACAGCGCAGAAATCAGTGACTATGCGAAACCTGCGATCCACTGGGCGATCTACAATGGAATCATCACCGGGGTGACGGAGACGACCATCGCCCCGAAGAACACCGCCAAGAGAGCTCAAATCGCTGCGATATTCCTAAGATACATCGACCAAATCTCATCATCAGGAGGAACGGAATGAAAAGAACCATCAGCTTGATCCTGTCCGTCATCTTTATTTGCGGGGTGACCTGCATCCCGCTTTCAGCGGGGTCTAACGAGGCGGACGTCTACGCCGTATCGACTACAGGCGGGTACACGCTGACGCCGCTCGACGATGACGGAAACGCGATCGTCAGTGTCCTCCAGGAGATTGACGATGTGATGGAGACTGTGTACCAGAAAACCGAGAAGTTCGCCTTCAGCTACACCGCGACGAACGCCAGCGATTTCCAGCTGGTGCTCATGCTGAGCGGCAGCAGCGCGGTCCCCACGAAGGACAACATCGTATACATCGACCAAACGATGCCCGGCGCCGCGAACGCGGTGGCCTTCACCCTGTATCCCAGCAGCCTGAACCAGAGCGAGTACCACGTGTTCGTTTCCACGAGCGGAGGCACCGGCCTGTCGGAGGTTGCGGATTTCAAGGTCTACCGGGAATATATCCTGGGTGACGCAAACGACGACGGTGTGGTCGACTCTCTGGACGCGCTCCGCATTCTGCGTTACGCGGCCTCTCTCGCCGACCTGTCCCCGACCGGTCTCAAGGCGGCGGACGCCAACGGTGACGGAGCCGTCGACTCCCTGGATGCCTTAAGAATCCTCCGCTACAAAGCGGGTCTCATTCTGAGTCTGAACTGAAAGAACGAGGTTGACTAAGATGAAAATGCTGAAAAAGGGAATGTCCCTGCTCCTGACCGTGGCCATGCTTCTCGGCTGCATGACCTTCACTGCAACTGCGGCCGGTGAGGATTACACGTTCGGCGTAAAAGTGCAGCTGTACGACGAAGCGAACCATGAGATCCTCGAGGATCCCATCACGGAAGCGTCCGCAGGGGACGTGATCGTTGTGACGTTCTTCGTCAGGAACAATACCGGATCGAACGTCATGGCAGGCGCCTACGACGCGTACTTGCTGTGCGATCAGAATGTTTTCGACACGTATGTGGATGTGGACGACCTCGACTGGGACGGGCCCTTCTATGAAGGCTATTCCAGCGATCTGTCCGCTTCCTCCTTCACGGCCGGTCTGAGCGCCGGGGTGCTTTCCATGCACGGTGCCACCTCCGGCGGTTTCCGCATCAACAAGAACGATCTGAAGGATGTCGGCTGCGTCGCCCTCAAGGTGGCGGACGATGCGGAGGCTACGACCGTAGACTTCGCCTTCGACTCCACCGCGGCGAACAAACTTGCCGACAAGAACGAGAACGTGCTGACGGTCGGGATCGACGAAGTGACCTCGATCGACATCCTCGGCGTCCTGCCGACGCTCCAGTCTGTCGAACCTGCTGTCAACAGCGTGACGGTCGAGGGCGGTTCGGCGGCCGATCAGACCGTGCAAGCCAGCGCTCTTTCCGCAAAGGGCACGAACATCACGTCCAGTGTGACCTGGACGCTCGAGCCTGCCGATCAGGGTGTGAGCATCGACGAAACCGGTCTGATCACCATCGCGGCGGATGCTGCCGCGGCCGACTACGCCGTGACGGCTACGCCGATCAGCGAAAAGGCGCTGGGTGATTCCGCCACTTCCTACTTCACCGTTTACCACGCTGCCTCCGTTCTGACTACCCTCACGGTTTCCGGTCCGGAGAGCACGACGGTTCCCGCGACCGAGGCCAGCCCCAAGAACGAGAACTACAGCCTCACCGGTGCCGACCAGTTCGGCGAGGAATATGACCTTACCTCTGCGTCTCCCGTCTGGTCCGTCGAGAGCGATACGGACGGCTTCGGGATCACGATCGCAGACGGCGTGATGACCCTGACCAACAATTCGAAGGCCTGCACCGTGACGGTGAAAGCCGCGATCGATACGGTGGAGGGCACGCTGGATGTCACGGTCACCAAGCCGGACGAAGACCTCGTTACGGATATCACGGCGAACCACACCGGCGAGTCGCCCATCATCATCGTGCCGGCTGCCGGCGGTTCCGACAACACCTGGGAGGGACCGATCGCGGTCGAAGCGACGAACTGCTACGGCGAACGTGTCGACGTTTCCGAATTCGAATGGTCGATCACGGACGGAAGTTCTGCCGTGAACGGTGTGACGGTCGAGCAGACCGGTGCCCCGTATATCAACGGCGGAGATGTGTATGTGCCCGTCCGGATCACCGTGACCGAATCGGCTGCGGACTGGGTGCCTGACACGACGGGTGTGGTCACCTATGTCTCCGCCAGATATTCCGATACGACGAGCAATACGGTCCTGGCGACCATCGCCCGCGATGCCGCCGTTGCCACTTCCATCGTCATCAGCAAGAACGGCGTGGAACTGACCGGCGATTCCGATATCGTGATCATCCCCCGGAATGACACGCCCAATACCTATCAGTATACGGCTGCCGTCTACGACCAGTACGGCGATCCCTTTGACACCGCGGATCTCGCGTTCGCGACCGCCAACGAGAAGGTCGCCTACGACGCCGGCACGGTGACCGTGTCCATCGGAGCCGTGCAGGACAGCACATACACGCTGACCGCCACTTATTCGACCCTGGAAACGGTGGTCAACATCACGGCGAAGGACCTCGAAATCACCTGGCCGACTACGCTTCAGAGCAGCGGCGACTACGGCAGCACATGGAATGATATCGTCGCATTCGAAGGCGGTTCCGTTGAACTGGCCGGCGAGAACATCCCCGGTACCTTCTCCGTCCTAGACGGTGATACCTGCCCGAACGTTGGCGACAAGTTCCATTACCGCTTCGTTTCCGACGACGGGAACTATGATGTGACGAGCGGCGAGTTCTCCGCAGAAGTGAATCCGGTCACCCTTAATGTGGTTCCCAACGAGGGCAGTTCGATCACCTACGGCGACGCGCCCGCCGCCAACGGTGTCACCTACGAAGGCTTTGTGAACGGTGACGACGAAACCGTCCTCGGCGGTACGCTCGGATATGATTTCGAGTATAACCTGTACGACGACGTCGGGACTTACCTCTTCACGCCGGACGGACTGACTTCCACCAATTATACGATCAATTATAGCGACGGCAACCTGATCGTCATCCCGAAAGATCTGACCGTGACGGCCGGCGATCTTGCCGTTTCGAAGACCTATGACGGTACGACCGATCCCGGTACGGCATCCGGCGGTGCACTCGGACTGGACGGCGTTGTGAACGCCGACGACGTTTCCGTGACCTATGAGACGATCGGGGATTACGCCACTGCCAACGTTGGCACCGGCCTTGCCGTGACCGTTTCCGGCCTTGCCCTGACCGGCGCGAAGAGCGGCAACTATACGATCGACCAGGATTCGATCGAGATCACCGCCGGTGAGATCACGAAAGCCGTTCTCACCGCTGACATGGTCTCCTTCGAGCCTTCGAGCGCGACCTACGACGGAACCGCGCAGGGCGTCGTGGTCACGCTGAACGATCCTTACACGGGACTTGGCGCCATGACCGTCTATTATGATGGAAGTGGCACTGAACCCACTGAGGCCGCTACCTACGCGATCACCATTTCGGCGGACGAAGGGGAGAACTTCAATGCCGTCGCGCCGCTCGCCATCGGTTCGTTCGAAATCACCCCGAAAGATATCTCCAGCGCTGAGATCGATGGCATCGATCCGAACGGATATCCCTACACGGGCGCGGCGATCGAGCCTTCCTTCACCGTGGTCGACGGGGGAACCGATCTTGTCCTTACTCAGGATTATACCGTGGCGATCACGGACAACGTGAATTACGGCGAAGCGACGATCACCGTTACCGGTCAGGGCAACTACACCGGCGAACTGATCGGAAACTTCATGATCACGAAGGTCCAGCCCATTCTGGGAACGGATTACACGGTCACTCTTCCGGCCGGGACCGTCACCTATGACGGCGATGCGCATCCGGCGACCGTCGAAGTGCTGAACAGCGAGATCGGCCAGATTACCCTGAAGTACAACGGCGAGACCGACGAGCCCGTCGGTGCGGGCACCTATGATGTCACGGCCGACATTGCCGAGAGCGACAATTACGCGGCCATGACCAATGTGACGGTCGGCACCATCAACATCGATCCGAGAAGTCTCACCGACGCCGATGTGACGGTCGAACTCGAATCTGATTCCTTCACCTATACAGGCGATGAGATCCAGCCCGCTGTCACGGTCACATACGGAACGACGGAACTGGATCCCGATACCGACTACACGGTCGACTACGCGTCCAACGTGGAGGTCAGCGACGATACCGCTACGGTCACCGTTAACGGTACCGGTAACTTTACCGACTCCGTCTTGAAGACCTTCGATATCACGAAGGCGGATCCTGAACAGGACGTCGACTTCACCGCAACGATCGAAGACAAGGTCTACAGCGGAACGGCCCAGACGGTGACCGTCGAGCCGATCACCGGACGCGGGATCGGAGCTATCACGATTCACTACTACGCTGCAAGCGATCCTGCAACTGAAATAGATCCTATAGACGCAGGAGACTATGTCGTCAAGATCGATATCGCTGAAAGCGACAACTTCAACGGGGTCACCGGCCTCGAAGTGGGTACGTTCACGATCGATCCGAAACCGATTGATGAAGACTACGCGGTGGATGGCATCGATCCGAACGGATATCCCTACACGGGAGCCGCAATCGAGCCTGCGTTCACATTCACTGTCGGCGGCAACACGATGACAAAGGATACCGATTATTCGGTAGCATACGGTGAAAACGTGAACGCCGGCGACACGTCGTTCACCCTGACCGGTCAGGGCAACTACACGGGTGAACTGGAAGTTTCCTTTACGATCAATCCGATCGACGCTGTGGCCGACACGGACTACAGCGTGATCATCTACGGTACCGTAGACCCGGCTGCCGCATATGACGCGACGGCCAACCCGATCACCTACGACGGACTGGAGCACGGTCTTACCATCCTCAGCTGGAACGACGGCATCGGCGAATATTCAGTGACGTACAACGACGAGGATGATGTGCCTGTAAACGCGGGCACGTACACCGCCGTCCTTCATTCCACCGGTTCTCAAAACTATAACGCGTTCGACGCGGAGATCGGCACGTACGAGATCGGCAAGGCCGGACTTGTGATTGCCTCCGTTGAGACCGAAGACCGCGAATATGATACCACGACCGACGTGACGATCACGGGCTTCGAATACGCGTCCGGAAGCGAGCCGGTGAACGGTGAAGAACTTGAGCTCGGGACGGACATCCTGATGACCGGTACGGCTGAGGCGGCGTTCGCCGGAGAACAGCGTGTCCGGGTCGCGGTCAGACTGGCCGACACGGAGCTCGCGAACAACTACACGGTCTCCCCGGCGTCGTTCGAATACAGTGACGGGGTCACCGTGACGATCAGCAGGGCTGTGCCGGACGTCTCGCTGACGGCAGCGGGCGCGGAATATACCGGTCTCGAGTACGACTACGATCAGTTGCTCACGCCGGACTATGGTCCCGCAGACGAACTGGCTGCCGAAAACAAGGAAGACGACTATACAGTAACCTTCGAGAGCTGGGACGGCGAGCTGGAACAGTATGTCTCGATGGCTGGTGTTCCAGTCGACGCCGGTCTCTACAGAGCGACCTACACATGGCCGGAACTCAGCAACTATGAGTCCGCCTCTGCGAGTGCCGAATTCGAGATCACGAAGGCGGCGCTGACCGTCACTGCCGCTGACAACGAAATCGTATACGGCGATGAACCTGCCGGCAACGGCGTCACCTACGACGGCTTCGTGAACAACGAAGACGAGTCCGTGCTGGGCGGCGAGCTCGATTATGATTTCGATTACGCTCAGTATGATGACACGGGCAGCTACTCGATCACCCCGAAGGGGCTGACCTCCGGCAACTATGAGATCACCTTCGAGGATGGCGCCCTTACCGTGGGAGCGCTCGGCATCGGCGTGACATGGCCGGATGACACGGTGGTCTACTACGACGGCACGGAGCATACGCCCGAAGCGACCTCGTCCGACCTGCTCAACGATGATGATGTCACCGTGACGGTCGAAGGATCCGGTACCGAGGTCGGCGAATACGCTTCCACCGCTACCGGTCTGACCGGTGATAAGGCAGGGAACTACTACCTGACCGGCGAGCTCGGCTATGAATGGGAGATTGCGTACGCTATCACGGATGCGCTGCCCAACAGTGAAACCCTGACTGCCGAGATCGATCAGGACAACCTTACGATCACGGTCACCGGCCGCGCTGCCGAGGACCACGATCTGACCATCACGGACGAGAATCAGAACGAATACCCGGTAGTGGACGGACAGGTCGAGATCAACGGTGTCACCTATACCGTCGATACTTCCGGAGTGACCGAGACGCCTGCCGGCGTTGACCCGGCGCTGTCGAGTACTGATGTCGAAGCCGCACCTGGCTCGAATATTCCGGCTGACGTGATTGACACGGTGCAGAACGGTGCGACCGTCGAAGGGCTCGAGGATGCTCTTGAAGGCGCGTACGAAGCCGCTGCCGAAGGCGACAAGCCCGCTGGTACCGACCGCGTTACGGTCGAATTCCAGCTGCGCATGACGCTCCTCTCCTACGAGGATCTTGGCGACGGCAACAAGTCCCTGAAGTTCGATATCCAGCCGTACATCATCACGTACTATTATGATGTGAACGGCGATGAGATCGACCGGACCGAGGTTCCCGCCGCAAATGAGGACATCGCCTCTCCGATCAAGGTGACGACGGCCCTGCCAGATGACATGAGTGCGGAGAACGTCTTCGTGAAGCATACCACCGGCGATTTCGATCCTGAAGGCAAGACCATCGTCGTGCCCGAAGAGATCGCCGTCGGCGACAAGGTCCCGGCTGAGTACGAAGAGGAAATGGAAGGCTGCCAGGAGATCATGGCGGCTGAGATGTCGAACGACGGCGGAGTCAACTACGCTTCCGTCGAACTGGATCACTTCTCCACCACGGAGTTCTACAACGATCCCAGAACCGCGACGATCAATCTCCACTTCTCCGACGGTACGACCGAAACGATCGATGTCGGACCGGAAGACCTGAACAACTACCTGCCTACCAACGCAAAGAACGGCTATACCTACCAGGGCTGGCTGTACAACGGCGTAACGTATCTGGCCATTACGGATGAACTTCTGGATGCCATCAACGGACAGATTGTCGATCTCAACGCTTCCATGAAGTCCAATCAGTCCGGCGAACCCGATTACCCGATTCTGCCGTACACGTACACAATTACCGCGTACAACACGCCCGGCGGTCTGATCTTCCCGAACGGTGACGTCCATGTGGTCCGCAACGGAGCCAAGACCTTCACCATGACGGCTGAAGAAGGCTACCATCTGGTGGCGCTGATCGTGGACGGCCATGAGATCGCACCGTACGCGACCTACTCCTTCGACCGCGTGAACCGCAACCACTCCATTTTCGCGGTCTTTGAAAAGGATTCGGCGCAGGCTCCTGAGACGGAACCCGACGAACCCGCCATCATCGACGAATCCGTCGAAGATGTGAACCCGTTCACGGACGTGGCGGACGACGCGTACTACTATGAGCCCGTGCTGTGGGCCGTCGAGAATGAGCTGACTCTCGGCACGACGCCGACCACCTTCTCGCCTGACGGATCCTGCACGAGAGCGCAGATGGTCACGTTCCTCTGGAGAGCGTCCGGTTGTCCCGAACCGACAATCGCAGACAACCCGTTCGAGGATGTGACGGAAGGCGATTACTTCTACAAAGCGGTTCTGTGGGCTGTTGAGGAAGGAATCACGAAGGGCACGAGCGCGACGACCTTCACGCCGTACAAGCCGGTCACCCGTGCGCAGGCGGTCACGTTCCTGTACCGGCTCGCTGACGGCAAAGCTTCCGGCGACGGGAACGCCTTCACGGACGTCCTGCCCGATGCGTACTACGCGGAAGCTGTCCAGTGGGCGGTCGACAATGGCATCACGAAAGGCACGACTCTCACGACCTTCTCGCCTGACCAGGATTGCACGAGAGCGCAGATCGTGACCTTCATGTACCGCTACTTCGCGTAAGAAAAACCACCAATCAAACGCGTCATCGGACGCTGAACAACTGCGGAGCCGAACGGCTCCGCAGTTGTTATGTCAGGATATACTGCAAGGAAAGAAACCGTGAAAAAAAAGAAAGAAACCTCCGTTACCGGGATACGTGATCTGGCGAAGGTCGCACTGTGCGCCGCGCTCATCGCCGTATCCGCATGGATCGTCATACCGTTCCCGGCCATTCCGTTTACCATGCAGATCTTTGCCATCGCCCTGACGCTCTTCCTGCTGGGCGGCAAGCGGGGAACGGTCGCGATCCTGGTATATCTCGCACTCGGCGCCGTCGGTATGCCGGTTTATTCGTCGTTCGGCTCCGGTTTCGGCGTTCTTGCCGGCGCGACGGGCGGTTTCCTGTGGGGATTTATCCCGATGGGACTCCTGTTCTGGCTGATGGAACGGGTCGCCGGAGGCGGCCACGAGCGTGTTCCGCCCGTCTGGACGGTCCTGCCGGGACTGGCTGCGTGTTATGCGTCCGGAACGGCCCAGTTCGCGATTTTGGCTGCTCAGAACGATACGGGAAGAGGGATCTGGCAGATCCTTCTGATCTGCGTCGTTCCATACCTGATTCCGGACGCGGTCAAGATTCTTCTGGCGTACGGAGCCGCCAGGCTGATCCGTAAAGGCGGGATTGTCTGACGGGCCCGACCTTGACACCGGGCCGTATGTATGATATGATGAAGCGAAACGTATCAATGTAACAGAAGGGCAGGAGTCATATGCTTCCAAGCAACGTGGATCTCACCGGAAAGGCGGTACTGGTCACAGGTGCCGCCGGCTTTATCGGTTCGGCCTGCGTGGAATCGCTTCTCCGAAAGGGGGAGAACATCCGGATCGTAGGGCTGGACAACGTGAACGACTATTACGACGTCTCGATCAAGGAATACCGGTTGAAAAAGATCGGAGATCTGGCGGCTGAGCTGAACGGCGACTGGACCTTCGTCCGGGGAGATCTTTCCGACCGGGCGCTCATCGGATCCCTGTTTGAGAAATATCCTTTCGCGGTCGTGATCAATCTGGCCGCCCAGGCGGGCGTCCGCTATTCCATCACCAATCCGGATGCCTACATCCGTTCGAACCTGCTCGGGTTCTATGAGATCCTGGAAGCCTGCCGCCGCCATCCGGTGGAGCATCTGGTGTATGCCTCCTCTTCCTCCGTCTACGGTTCCAACACGAAGATCCCGTATTCCGTAGACGACAAGACGGACCATCCGGTGAGCCTGTACGCCGCGACGAAGAAGAGCAACGAACTCCTGGCGGACGCCTATTCCAAACTGTATGACGTTCCCTCGACCGGCCTCCGGTTCTTCACGGTATACGGGCCTGCGGGCCGGCCGGACATGGCCTATTTCGGATTCACGGATAAACTCCGCCGGGGCGAGAACATCCGCCTGTTCAATTACGGTCACTGCAAACGGGACTTTACCTATGTCGACGACGTGGTGGAAGGAGTCCTTCGTGTCGCGGTCAGGGCGCCTGAGAGGGCGAGAGGAGAAGACGGCCTTCCGATCCCGCCTCACCGGGTCTACAACATCGGGAACAGTTCTCCGGAGGATCTGATGGTGTTCGTGACAACCCTTGGGGAGGAACTGATCCGCGCCGGGATCCTCCCGGAGGATTTCGATCTTTCCGCTCATATGGAGCTCGTGCCGATGCAGCCGGGCGACGTGCCGGTGACCTATTCGGACACGAGCGCGCTGGAACGCGATACCGGCTTCCGGCCGGCCACTCCCCTCAGAGACGGACTCAAACGTTTCATCGAATGGTATAAAGCTTTCTATAACCTGTGAATGACAAGGTTTCATGAGAAAAAGACCGTTCCGGACGGGTTGTGAACCTCTTCGGAGCGGTTTTTGCGAAAAAAATATGGTAAATATGCTCCCATTCTGTCTAAAATGGAGGGAAATAACCGCTTTTTCTCAACAAAATTGA
>JAEEGL013558912.1_pt1 | contig 13680 bp, 8 predicted proteins | sample 9134231 | NCBI WGS metagenome assembly JAEEGL01 (sample SAMN16246548, study PRJNA631951) | gut metagenome | biome: gut microbiome; feature: rumen; material: fiber-attached | host: Bos | place: Iran: Karaj | collected 2018-10
ATACCAAGTATGATTGGTTGGGATAGTGAAAGAGTTATTAACTTTGTTCATGATAATTATTTAAGTAATGTAGAAGTAGAATTTGTATTATCAGAAAAACAAGAAGATACTGTAATAGAACAAAATATAACTGGTAATGCTAAAAGAAATGATAATATTAAATTAACTTTCTCTATTGGTGAAGAATATAATGATAGTGAAATTAAACTAATAGATTTTACTAATAAAAGTAAATTTGAAGTAGATTTATATATGAAAAAGAATAGACTTAATTATAATACTGTTTATGACTTTTCTAATAAGATAAAAAGAGATTATGCTTTTAAACAAAGTCTTGATGCAGGTACTATGATAAGTCCTAATAACGAAGAAGCAATTACTATTACATTAAGTAAAGGTAAAAAAGTAAAAGTACCTAATCTTACTAAGATGAGTATGACAGAAATAACTAATTGGGTAATTAAGAATAGATTGAAAGTAGAATTTAATGATAAGTATGATGATAGTGTTAAAGAAAATGATGTTATAAGTGCTGATAAGAGTGCTGGTGATATTATTGAACAAGGTACTGTTATTAAAGTAGTTATATCTAAAGGTAGTTTAAGGATGCCTAAGTTTAAATCATTTAATGATTTTAGAGATTGGGCTGATAAATATGGCATTAGATATGAAATAAAAAATGAATTTAGTAGTAGTGTTAAAGATGGTGAAGTAATCAATTATTCTTATAAGACTGGTGAAGTTATTAAGAATGATGATACTATTATCGTTACATTAAGTAGTGGAGAAAAAGTAACTATGCCTAAAGTAGTAGGTTTAACTAAGAGTCAAGCTACTTCTAGATTAAATGATAATAATATTAATTATAGTTTTGTATACTCACCAAGTGATGAGAAGAAAGATATAGTTATTAATCAATCTATTAGAGCTGGAAGTGAAATTAGTAAAAATACTACTGTTACAGTAACATTAAGTAATGGAAAAAAAGCTACTCAAGAAAGACAAAGTAATAGTAATAATAAACCAAATAGTAATAGTAATAATAGTAGTAATAACAATAATAATGGTGGTGGTAATACTACTCCATCATGTGTTAAAAAGACTTGTACAGTTCCAGGAACAATAAAGTCACAAGTATTAAATGATCCAAGTTATAATAAAACAGTTAATTGGATTAATAATTGGGCTAGTTCTTGTAGTGGATTAAAATATACTATTAGAGCTATTAGTGGGGATACACCTGGTTTCCCACATGGTATATATGCATATATGCAAGTAGAAACTTGTGGACAAACTTATGTATTTGAAGTAGAAAAATAAAAACTGCCTTTTGGCAGTTTTTTTATTTAATTTCGATTTGTTTTTTCTCTGGTACAGTTTCTTCTTCTTCCTTTTTAGGAATATCTATTTTTAAAATACCATCAGTAAATTCAGCAGAAATTTCTTCTTCTTTTATATCTTCTCCTACATAGAAGCTTCTTGTACATTCTCCATAGTATCTTTCTTTATGTAGATAATTAGATTCTTCATCATCTTTTTTCTCTTCTACTTTTGCTGATATTCTTAAATATCCCTCTTCTAATTCAATATTAATATTTTCTTTTTTATAACCTGGTAGATCTACTTCTAATTGATACTTATCCTTTAATTCTTTAATATCAGTCTTCATTAAAGTAGGCATCTTCTTATCAAAGAAATCATCTCTAAATAGATCATCGAATAAACTGTAGTTTTTTCTTGGCATTAACATCATAATATCAACTTCCTTTCATAACTGTGTTATCTTTTGGTAGCACATATTTATTAATACCGTAGTTCTTTTTTACTACAATTTAATATTAACACTAAAATTAGCACTTGTCAAGGCCAAGTGCTAATTTTTTAAATATTTATTGTAAATTCATTGTTATTTTTATCTACTGTTCCAGATATTGTTTCACAGTTAAATACTTTGTGTAGTATGTCTTCTAATTCTTTTTTAGCCTCTTCTACTCTTTCTTCATTAATTCCTATAAAACCATCTATTGGGAAGAATACATAATTAGTTTTTTCATCTATTTTTCCTTCATTAGATTGTCTCCAAGCCCAACGTCTAGTTCTTACTTGATTTCCTACTGCATAGACTACTTCATTTTCTTCTATCTTCTCTTCTTCTTCAGTACCCATTGTTATGAAGTGATCTCCTTCTTTAGAATATCTTAATTCAGTATCTTCACTACTTAAACCTAAATTATGAGTACCCATTGGTAGTGTATACTTTAAGCTTATGGCATTGTTTAAATCTACTAATGGATTAATATGAGGTAGTCCTTTACCTTTAGATATTCTATTAAACATTGCTTCTACTGAGCATTGGAATTTATTAGGATTAATACCTAGTTTTTCAAATGCTTCTCGATATGGAATAATATCTTTTTCTTCTTTTACTTTTTTATCTAAGAATCTAGATTCAGCTAATTTTATAGATTCATCTAACATTTTATCTATTTCTTTATACTCTTTAGAATTATCTATTCCTTTAGCAACAACAACACCTACAACTAAATTATCTAATTTATCAAATATTTCTTTTTGTATTATAAATTTCATATTACTCTCCTTCTCTATTATATTTATACTAAATACAATAGGCAGAACAAGTAACTAAATTACTTATAAATCTCTCATAAATAGTATAACCAAGTAAGATTATACCAATCATTATTATTAATAATATACTAGTCATACTACTCCTCCTTAATTTGTAATATTATATCTTATTTTTTAATAAAATGACAAGAAAAAAAGAAATAGTTAAATAAATGTAACTGTTTCTTCTATATTCTTTCTTTGATTATGTAGTGGACTTGGTCCTATATTATCTCTATATCCTAATGGCATCATAGCAACTGGTTTAATATTACTTGGTAGATTTAATACTTCTTTTATTTTTATATGATCAAATAAATCTATCCAGATATTATCTACTCCTTGATTAGTTGCTTCTAACATCATATGAGTTGTTACTATTGACGCATCTATATCAGCTGTATCTCCTCCAGCTTCATCAAAATATACTTCATTTAAGTCAGAACATATTATTAATACTGTAGGAGCATGATATCTACATTTAGATATTTCATCTATTTTATTTAGTCCTTCTTCACTTTGAACAACATATATTCTTTGGGGTTGATTATTTTTAGCTGTTGGAGCTAAATTACCAGCTTCTAATATTTTATCTAATTTTTCTTTTTCTACTTGTCTATCAGTAAATCTTCTAATAGAACATCTTTCTCTTATTACTTTATCAAATTCCATTAGTCATCCTCCTCATATACTCTTGGTACTCTTTTAGATATAGTACATATTATTTCATATGGAATAGTATCTAAATATTTAGATATTTCTAAGATATGATTATTATCTTTTATTACTTGTACTCTATCATGTATTTTTACTGAATCATCTACTTTAACAAATAACATATCCATACATATATTACCTACTATAGGATATCTTTTATTATTTATAAAGACATCTCTTCCAGTATTTTTTCTTATTATTCCATCAGCATAACCTATAGGTACTACTGCTATTCTTTCTTTTCCATTTACTTTATAACTTCCATTATAGCCAACTGTATCATTTTCATTTAATTCATGTATTTCTATTACTCTAGATCCTACACTAAATGTATCTTCTAGATTTAAATCATTTGGTACTAGATTATACATTATAATACCTAGTCTTGTTGTATTTACATAGTCTTTTTTAGGATAATTTAGACTATATTCAGATGCTCCTAGATGAACCATTGGTATAATACTTAAATCTATATTTTTAGTTATTTCTTCAAATTTATCTTCTTGTTTTTTTGTTAATTCTATATTATCTGGTTCATACATATGAGTAAATATTCCTTGAAGAGTTAAATTAGAATCATTAATAGTATTTATACATTTTTCTATATCATTACTATTATTCATACCTAATCTATTCATTCCAGAATTTACTTTTAGGTGTACTTTTAAATTTTTATCTTTAATACTATTTAGATAATTATAATTACTTATAGTTATATCAATATTGTTTTCAGTACAAAAATGTAGATAATTAGTTGGTATTACTCCTAGACATAAAATGCCAATATCTTTAATATCTTTTCTTATTTCTAACGCTTCATCTAAAGTGGCAACAGCTAGATAGTTGCAGCCTCCTTCGACGATTGCTTTTACTACTTTATTATCATAATGACCATAAGAGTCAGCTTTTACTACTCCCATATAATACTCATAATTATCTAATTTATTAATTATCTTTTTTACATTATTTCTTATATGTTTTAAATTAATATAACAAAATGTGTTTCTATACATCGTCATCATCTTCTTTCCATTTACCTTTTGTTAGAGCATATGATGTAAGTAGTGCTGTTACTGGTATTACTATTATACAACCTATTCCACTAAATAATATTCTTATTAATTCAGAGATAAATGTTTTTGAATTTACTATATCAATTAAATGATAATTAGCACTATTAAACCATATTAATAAAGTCATAAAGTCTCCTAAAAAAGCAAAGAATAAAGTATTAGTTGTTGTACATAATATATCTTTTCCTATATTCATACCTGATTTAAATAATTCTTTTAGTTTTAATTTTTTATTATGTTCATGTACTTCATATAGTGCTGAAGATATAGCAATAGATGAATCTACTGTTGCGCCTATTAAACTAATTAGTATCATACTAATAGCAATATCTGTATAATCTATTCTTATGTCATATGAGAACATATTAATTTCTTCAAAAGACTCATAACCAAATCCTGCTATTCTACTTAGATGTGTCATTGTAATTATTAATATAGCTAATATTAATAATACTATTATAATTGATCTAAATGATGATCTTGTCTTTTGATTAGATCCATTTACAAAATATAATATTACTAAACTTACTAGTAAACAGCCTATTAGGGAACAGACTATTGGATTAAAACCTAAAGCTGTAAAATAAAAAATTATTATTAATATTCCAAAATTAATTATAAGTGAGAAAAATAATTTTAATCCTCTTACTCTATCTATATACATCATTAGTATTAATAAAATAATTAATAATATACTATTCATTTGTATCACCTCGCATTAGTTTAATACAAATGAAAGTAGTTATTGGAATAGTCATTATAATACCTATACTTCCTGTTAAAAATCTAGTTAATTCTAATGATAAGTTGTTAGTAATATAATGGTATATTGAATAACCATTTCTTAGAGCTAATACAAAGAATGGTAATCCTCCACATAGATAAGTAAAAAATAATACATTAGTCATTGTGCTCATTATATCTTTACCTATTTCTTTTGATGATGTTATTAATTCTTTATTAGTTATTTCTTTCTTTTTCTCAATTAATTCAGATATGGATGAAGATATAGTAATTGCTACATCCATTATAGCACCTAATGCTCCTAATAATAATTCTGGTATTATTATATCTTCTGGTGGTACTGTTAAGAATTTTAATTCATTAAATGTAATACCTTTATAATTAGTTATTTTTATTATTATGTATGAGCCTACTAATAATATTAGTGTTGATGTTATAGTAGATATTATGGCAGACTTAGTTTTATTATTTAATCCATTAGATATTATAAGAGATAATACTGAGAATAATGTAGCTTCTATAATACATATAAATAATAAATTAATTCCTTTAAAATATAGATTTAAACCAATATAGAATATTACTATATTTAGTATTAAGCTTAGAATTGATAACAATCCTTTAGAGGCTCCTACTATATAGATTAATACTATGAATAAAGTAATCATTATTGATAGATAGAAATCTCTTTTTAGATTGTCTAATTCTCCTTTTTTTATAAATACTTTATCTCCTACTTGGTATTTATCAGTTACTACACTAGAATATGTTTCTTCATATTCTACTGTTTCTTCTTTTCCTTTATTCTTGGTATTAGTTAATATACCTTTTATTTCTTTTGTATAATATTTTTCTTCTATACCTAAGGTATTATAATTACTTTCTTCTTTAATAGTTTCTATACTTGTTATTTTCATAATAGGTGTTTTATATAAGAAATCATTATTATAGATAAATATATTTATAAGTATTGAGATAATTATTAGAATTGTTGTAATTATTATTCTTCTTTTCATATACTCACCTTTATAAATTATATCAAAAAAAAGATAGTTATTCACTATCTTTTATAATACTTTGAATCTTCTTAATATTTAAATTTTTATGTTTATACTTATATAGGTTACCATATTGTCTTCCAATATTATAATCTCCTATATAATAAATATCTTCTTTATATTCATAATATTCTTTTACATTTTTAGCAATTAACTTAGCTTTATTACCTGATGATGAATATAAACTATTAACATCTTTTTCTGGTACTAAGAATAATATTTTATCATTAATAATAGCAATTGATTCTGGTATTACGTCTTCTTGTATTAATTTATCATTTAGATACAATTTTTTATTTTTTAATAATAATATTTTATCTTTATAAATATCTACTATATTAGTTACTTCATACGTAATATTTTTTTTACTCTTACCATTTGTTTTTACTTCTTTTAGATTACCACCTATTACATAATATATTTTATTTCCTACTAATTTTATATTAGTTATAGGTAGTTTACTTGAATCTAATTCTATGCTTTTATTATTACCTTTTTTATAGTATAAATTATATTTATTATTAATATATTTAGTATAGATTAATATATTTGAATCATAGTATTCTAAAGAGGTAATATCTTCTTTTATTTTTTTATTATTAGTACTATAAATAGTATTAAGTTTCTGATAATAAAATTCGTTACAGGAATCATTTATACAATAATATTTATTAATATCTTGTTGTTTTTTAATTATTTTATTACTATCTAGATTATATATTTTTATATTTTTATCTAGTAGTAGTAAATTATTATTATCTTTAGATATATCTACATTAGTATTTTTAGTTATATAAGTATTTTTATTCTTACTTATATTATATGAATATATTTTATTATTTTTCATATATACAATATACTTATTTGTTTTATATAAAATATTATTTATTTTTTTAGATATTAATATTTTTTTATTTTTATAGATATAGAGATTATTATTTATATCTATATATACTGCATCATTATTAATAAAACTATAATTTAATACTTGATTAGCTATTTTTTTATTTTTTTTATCATATAAATATAGACCTTTATAGTCACTATATAAGACTTTTTTATTATCTTTAGATATTAATATTTTATTCGATGGATAATAATTATTAATCTTTTTATTATTATAATAAATATTATTATCTTTTATATAGTAAATATTTTTATTTTTAGGTAGTATTAGTATTATTAATAAAATAATTATTAGGATAAGTATGATAAGTAATATCTTTTTATTCTTTTTCTTTATTTTTTTCTTTTTCATATTTATACCTATTAGACAAAGTACACTATTTCTAGTGTACTTTAGTCTTCTTTCTACTTATATTTGTTCCGATAATTAGTAATATTATTATAGATATTATTATTCCAAATATTGTTTTTGTTTTTGGATTTACAATTACATTATTATTTTCCTCTTTTGGAATTGTTTTATTATTAAATACTATTTCATTAGAATCATTATCTATAATAGTTAAGTTATCTATTATATATGTTCCATGTGATTCTATTACTTTTATTCTTACTGTATACTCAGTATCATCATATTTAATATATTTATCATTTCCTGGTACTTCTTTTACTTTATAATAATATAATCCTTCTTCAGTAAAAGTTAAGGCATTAAAAGTAATTTTTCCATCATTAGAGTTAGTTACTTCAGAATAATATCCATTTTCTTTTAAATTACCTTCTTCATCTACTTCTTCTATTCTAAAGATAAATTCTTTATTACTTGGTTTATCATCTAGTAGTTTCTTTCCTTCAATATTATATATTAAATCTTCTCTAGATTGGATAAAACCAAATGAGTATGGAGATATAAGTGATACTTGATTATTACTTCTTATTTCTTCTTTTTTACCATCTACTGATAAAGTTACATAGTTTTCTAATTCTGATATTGTAGCTAAGCAATCAGTATCAAATGTTATCTCTAAATTTGGTGTATTATTTGGTTCAAATAATTTTATTTTTACTGTATTATTTTCAGTATTTAATTCATATTTATCATTTGGTATTACTGAACCTATCGTTTCATTATTTGTTGTTACTGTTCTTGATTTTATTATTACACTATTTGGATCTAATTCTAAGATATCTGATAGAACATCTTCTATTATTACTTCACTATCTACTAGTTCTTCTTGTGAATACTTACTTAGAAGATTTACATCAATTGTCCATCTAACTTTAGGTACTCCATTATTATTACTTAATAAATTAAATTTCTTTCTTAGTTTTGATGTTACTTTAGAAGAGGCATTTTTATTCTTTTCTAGATTTGTGCCATCATCTGATTTTAAATTTAATTTATTTTTTATTAATAACTCATTATCTAATATTTCATTATTAATAATATATTCATTATCATCTACTTTTAATGTGTATTCTACTACTATCTTAGAATTCTTGTTTAATTTAGGAATATTTAAATTAAATTGATAATGTCCATTTTTATTAAATATTAATGTATTATTTTCATTATCAGTTAATTCATAATCACCTAAATTATTAATGTTTTTAGTATTATCGAATATTACTTCTTCATCCTTTGTTATTTTTAATTTTGAAATTGATAAGTATTTTGAAAAGTCAGATCCTAATTCAATAGAATCAGTTATAATTATATTTTCTCTATCTAGTCTTCCAGATTCAACAGTATATTTCCAATTTGTTTCTGTAAGAGTAGAATCATTTCCTACAAATGTTTTTTCTAAAGTCATTGGGAAATCATAATTAATACCTGATTTAATTGCGGCATCTTTAGCTTTTAATGTATCTTTTTCTACTTCTACTGAGTTTTCTATGTCAAAAATGCCTTTGGAAATTTTTGAATTATATTTTTCTTTATCAATAGCTGTTTTATAAGTAATAATAAATTGTTTATTATTTGCTAAGAAAGTATTATCTTCTGTATCTTTTATTAGTAATTCTAGTCCTAATCTATTATTATTTATAGTTATATTATCTTCCCAATTATCAATAAATTCTCCATTTTCATAAATAATATTATTATCATATTTTATTACTAAGTCTTTAATTATTAATGAATTCTCAATAATTGGTTTTAATTCTTCATTATCAGAAGATATTTTTAAATCATCTTTAACTTTAATACTTTTATCTGTTATTCCAGTATTAAATCTAATTTCCCATGATGATTCATCATTATTGTTTGCAGTATTACGTTTAGTTACTGAAGGTGTGAAGTCTGATACACTTATTTTGGAACTTGATTGTTCTTTTATACTTTCATCATAATATGGAACTGATACTCCATTTGTATATTTAATTGTGAAGGCTTGATTAGTATCAGTTAGTTTATTAGATTCATCTACATAATTTTTATCATACATTTCTCTATATGCTGATACTAAATCAATATCAACTTCATAAGTAATTATTATTACATCGCCATATTCAAAATTATTTAATTGTAATTCAAGTGATAGATCAGTACTTTTTAGTATTCCTGTTTTATCATCGATAGTTATTTGATTAGTAGCTGCAAGTTCTGGAACTGTATAATAAGGTTCATCACTTGTTGTTGTATTCTTTCCATTATAGTAGATTTTTAAATTCTTATATTTTGTATATTTCTTAAATATTTCAATAATATTGTTATTATAAGTACTATTTCCATCTACAGTAAATGTTATAGAATCAATTAAGTCTAGTTGAGCTTTTGTACTCTTACCTGCTGAATTAGTATAATAGTCAATTTCCCATATGTTTTTGTTTATTTCTTTTTTTATTAATTCAGGTGGATATAAGTAATCTGATCCGATTGCTGCTCCTTCATTTGAAGCATAAGCTGTTAATGTCTTTTTAGTTGTATCTATCTTATTCTCATAATCTCCATCTTGTGATGATAATTTTTGTACTCTAACATTTCTATTAGCAAATGATAGTCCTGTTGCTGGTGCAGATGAGACAGTTTCATAAGTACGTACTCCTTCTGCATTAGTACTTATATAATATTTTCCACCTTTATATCTATCATCATCTCGATAATTATCAGCTTGATCTGGATTGAAATTCAAATCATATGTAATTCTTACATCTGTTTCAGTTTCGATATCTTCACCATCACTTCTTACTAAATGAAGTTTATATAATTCATTAGAATCTTCAATATATTCTAATGTTGAGCCTTCATATTCGTCTATGAAACCATTATTAGAGTAAATAGTTTTATAAGCATTTTCTTGATAATAATGTGGTTTTATATCTATTTTTAGATTATTGATATTAATATATTTTCTTATATCTTTTAAACTATTAAGAGCAACTGTTAAATCTTCTTTTTCATAAGTTTTAGTACTTGAATTATATTTTAAATTACTAATTCCATCAATAAAGTCAGTAATATCTAAATATTTAGTTGAATGATGTCCTATTGTTGCGACTACAGTTTGTTTTGTAATATCATTTTTATAATTTTTGTTTAATCCTGATTTGTCTATCTTTTTCTTTATTGATAAGTCTGCTAGTAATTCAAAGAAACCATTATTAGCTACCGTTGGATGGGAAATTGTAATGTGATTCCAATATTCAGGGTTTACTATATTATTAAAAGCTAGTAGGTCTCCTTTTTGCCTATTATATGATATTTCTTCTATTACTTTTTCAAAATCTGTTTCAGTTTCATATTGAAAATGAGTATAATAAGACTTATTGAGACCTTCACCAATTGCTTCAAATCCATAATACATATTTTCATATTTTTCACAAGCACTATTAGTTTTACTATAAGGTTGGCAATCTGAACCATAATTGTATCGTACTTTTAGGCATATATCTTTATAATTATTTGAGCAAATTTTTATATAGCCATTACTATCTTTTTCGGCATTAGAAAAGTCTTCAATGTATAAGCTTTCACCGGCCGATTGATCAATATCCTTTCTGGAACTATTATACTTGTAGTAATTATATGAAACAAATGATATTGTAGATAATTTTGTATTTTTTGCTATTATATTTTCTTGTTCTGAATTTACTGAAAATTTATCTTTTATTTGATATTTTCCAGTAAAGAATACTGGGTGAATTGTAGAGTTTATATTTCTCATTTCAAATGTTGGTATCATATAATCACTAGGTGTATTTTTTGTTACCATATATAATGATTTTATTTTCTTATCTTGTAAATATCTTGCTAATGTGCTTTTTTTGGGACTTGTATTTGCAACCCCACTAGCTGTTGTAACAGCAAAATATGGAGTTACAGTGCCATAATTATAACCAGATTCTCTTCCATAATTCTTTCTAGAATTAAGTTGGATAGCAGAAACATATATTTTTGTTGTTTCATTTATAGTATTATTAGTATTTAAAGTAAAAAATACAAGTTTAGAGATACCATTATAATCTTCTACTATATTTGTTTTAAATACATTTGGATTATATTGAAAATAATATCTAGAATATAATCCATTATTGTAATATGGACTATTATTTTTATGTGTCATTTCTTCAATCGTTAAGCCATTGAGGTATCTGTAAGTAGATGCATTATTTATATAGATTGAATTTGGACCTTCTTCATATTCTCTACATTCTAGAAGATCAGTATCACTCGTGCTTCTATAGTTTTTTATATCATAGTATTTGCATGATGATATCATTCCAGTTCCAACATATTTATTATTATTAGGTTTTGAATATAATATTTCATTATTTTCATAGTCATAATAATAGCCACTTGTTATGTATAAATTATTGGGTAAATCAATAGCAAAAATCATGTTTTCTAATGAGTCTAAACTATTTGTTTCACTTTTAAGTAATGTATGTAGATAGTTTGTATCTATCTTAACTTCCCATTTTGTTATATTTTCTTCTAATTGTTCACCTTTCACAACTATTGGAGTTAGTAATCTTAAAGAAATATTATTTCCAGAAGATTTATTATTATTTAAGCAAGTGATTATGTTATTAATATGTCCTCCATAATTATTGTTATTAATATTACTGCTTTCTCTCTCACTCATTCGATCGTAGAATTGCAAGTTTTGATTCCATTCAACTTCTATATCTGATCCTTTGGCATTTAGTATATATATTTTCCAATTCTTCGGAGTTGGCACATTTCCATAACTTTTTTCTGCATAATCAAAAACACCATCACTCAGACTGTATGCAAAATCACTGGTTTCCTTGCCTATAATCACCCAATAATAATCACCATCTTGATTAGTTATTGAACTTTTATAAAAAGTTCTACATTGATAATTATTAGTCAAACAATATTCATATGAATCTGTCTTTTTCATTAATTTTTGTACTACTGGATCAGCAGGCTTAACTTGACCAACTACTACTGATGATGGATTATAACCATCTTTATTAAATTCCACTTCTTTACCATCTATTCTTATCGTTAATGATTGGGATAATTTATCTCCATGTCTAAAACCTAAAGCATCTAAATAATAGTAAAGTCCTGTATCATTTGCATCTTTTATAGCATCCTCTAACTCTAAAATATTGTAATTATTGTTATCTACTTTTAAGTTATATTTTAGAATTTCAGGAATGCCATATTTATTTGTATTTATTTCTTCATGATTAAAACTTAATACTTGTTCTTGTTGTGTATCAATTAAACTTGTTTTTGATTGATACTTGGTATTTAAGTCATTATTATCAATATAGTTAGCTTCAAACATAAATTGATAGTTTGGTTTCTCATTATAATCTTTAGTGATAAATTCAAATTTCCATTCTTTTATTCCTTCAATATTTTCATTTGTAGCTGTATTTTCTCTTATAATACTTAAGTCTATTTTTAATTGTGATGTTGACCAAGAATAACTAGTATCCCCATCAGGTTCATCTTTTTGCATCATAGAAATAGTTCCAAGAGCATCTCCTGCAGTTGCATTAGCGTGATTAATGAGTGTAGTGAAGTATCCATTTCTTGTTTTAGATAATTCAACTCCATCGGCATATACTTTTACTTTTGTATAATATTCTTCTTGACTAATAGGCATAGCCATATATGGTCCAAAATCTACATATAGTGCTCCATTTGTAATATAACCATCTTTATGTTTATCGGTGAGAGTTACTGTCCATTTTGCATAGTTCTGATTGCCATTTATCCATTCTCCTGTTGTGGTTAAATCATAGTCCTTTTCTTCTACTGGAGGCTCTACTATTTCTTCTTCTTTTTCCATAAATAGTTGCAATGCACCTGGTAGATCAAAATCTATAGTTTTAATATTAAATACTACATCTTCTATTTTTTTATCTAGTTTGATATTAAATTGGTAAGATGCTTTTACATCTTTTTTATTTAAAACATCTTTAAATATTGCTTTAAAGAAATATTTACCTTGTTCTTGATAGATACCTCCACAAGCTATTGTTTTTCCTTTTTTAGCAAAGTTATGACATTCATGATATACATTAGTTCCTTCATCATAGGCATTTTGTGGAACAATATATTCTGGTAA